>Ga0080004_1076680_pt1 | contig 11567 bp, 22 predicted proteins | sample WasSprMetagenome_FD_69207 | JGI IMG/M metagenome (GOLD analysis project Ga0080004, IMG submission 69207) | Sulfidic aquatic microbial communities from Washburn Spring, Yellowstone National Park, USA - WS (SPADES assembly) (version 2) | ecosystem: Environmental > Aquatic > Thermal springs > Hot...
ACAGTGGGAAAATATTTCTTCTGGTATAAGTCCCTATAGCCTATTAGCTGTCCTAGAGCAGATAATCCTGCGTGGGGTTTTACCTCAAATATCCATATCTCAGTTGGTTTATACCCTACTGCATCTATCCTCTTTTGGGTAAGTAGTTTTGCCATTCTGGCTATTTCATCTCCCCACTCAGGTCTTACTTCTATTCCTTCACCTACGTGCACATCGTATTCAAAGTCTATAAACTCATCCTTATGTTGAGCTATCCATCTGTCCCATATCCTCACTTCTGCTGGTAGTAAGTGCGGATACTTCATATTATCTCTCGTACCCCGGTAATAATGGATTCAATATTCTATCTACCATATCCTTCGTTAGAGCTACCCCTACATATTTACACCATTCAACCAAAACTTCCTTCTTCGTCTGTTGTGGTATAGGTAGAGCCCGTAAAAGTAATATTACATTGTCTAACTTATCTTCTTGTAACAGAGTGGGAGGAATTACCTCCAGAAAGCTCATTCCTCCCACTCCCTTTCTTCTCCTAGGTCTAGATGTATGAAGTTCTTCTTACGGTATATACCGATTCCCTTAAAACCTGATGCTATAGCATACTTCTTTAATTCATCTAGAGATACCCCTATTACAGATACATCTACTGCTAAACCCTGTGTATGATATGAGTTAGGCACGCCTCCTACTTTCCTGTTGTATTGTGGTGTTCTATATCCAGAATTTATGTGCACAGGCTTTCCTACATACTCCCTGAATTTCTCTAATCTGTCTACTAGCTCTCTAGAGATTTTTACCTCTAGAGTATCTGGACTCTGAAACTCTTTAAGATTAAAGTGAGGAGAAATTTGAAAGTTATTTATATCATTATTTCTGTTCTGACTGCCCCTTGCCACTCTTCTTCAACTCCTCCACTGTTCTAGCTACTATAGTACCATCCTCTAGCTTCACTAAAACTACTTCTACCTCTTTAGCTTCAGGTAGATTAAACTTGATAAGTTCTTCTTGCATACGCTATAATCACCCCCTTCTGTCCTGTTATAGGGTCTTCTACCACTTGCCCTTTCTTCACCTCATCTGTGTAAATAAATTCATCCAAATGGTCTATGTTCTCTTCATAGACCCTCTGTGAGTCTATATGCTTTTTAACTAAATACCTAAATTCACTCATTAGGTCCTCTATCAACATACTTACTCACCTCCTGTAAGTCTTTTAGCCTACATAATATTAGCGGCCCTTCCCCTGATATAGGGGATTTAAATATAAGTACTGGCTTCCTTTTATGTATTTTAGCATTTTCTACTACCTTCTTCCAGATATACAGAACTTTTAGGTTCTTTTGGTCTTTTACCTCAATCAATAAAGAAGGGGATAGGTCTATATCCCCTATCCCTTTTTCTTGAGATTGCTTACTGTTAGTAGTTCTTACTCCCCCCAATCTCTTAGCTATATTCCTTTCGTATTGCTTATATTTACTATTTCTGCTCATTTCTCTTCATCTGCCTTATTATATCCATCAGTTCTGCATAACAGGCAGGACATAGTTGTAAAAAGATGCTCTCTATCTGCTCCTTCTCCTGTTCGCAGATAGGACATACATAATAACTGTGATGTGGTTTATTATTCACTTCTACTACCTCTTCTTTGGGTTCTTGAATTGCCCCCTGCTGTCGATATTGCGTATAGGTCTTAATAAGACTTCTAAGCTGTTCCGCTGTTAACCCTTCCTTTATAGTTTGCTCTAATAACCCCCTCCTCAGTGCAACATCTTCTACTCTTGATAACAGTTTGGCTTGCGAGAAATTTATTACTCTTTCTTGGATTGCCTTCTGCGTATAGGAGTCTGTCTGAGTAAGAGCTATCCTCTCATTGACATAGTCTACCGACTTGTTTATCCTCTTAGCTATGTCGCTTACAGTATAGTTATATTTATCTATAAGACGCTTAAAGTAGTATCCTTCGTCTAAAGCCGTTATACCTTCCCTAACTATGTTTTCTTCCCACATCGCTATATCTGCGTCTTCTTCCCCTTTATCATAGATAACAGCTGGGACTCTGTCCCAGCCCAACTCCCTTATAGCTAAATATCTCCTTAGCCCTGCTATAAGTTCATAATTGTCCCCTGCCCTCTTTACTACTAGAGGCTGTAATAAGCCTCTCTCTTTTATAGAAGTTACTAAATTAGCAAACTCCTCCTCATCTATGTCCTGCCTAATTGTCCCCTCTGGTATTACTATCTTTTCTACTTCTATCTCTTGGACAGTCATCATTTTATGCCTCCTTTCTACTCAGTAGTAGCTTATTTAATTCTTCTTGAGTTAGGAAACGAAGAAGTAAATCTCCGTTTCCTGTTTCTATAAATACTACATAGTCCTTAGCCCTTAGATTGTATTTAATCACATATTCCTTTGGGATAGTTAAACCTACACTATCCCTGTTTCTGTAATACTTCCTGATTATCAAGTTTAGTCACCTCCTCTGGTGTCATTTTTATTAAACACTCCCCTAATAACTTATTACCTGCGTCTATTAGAATACCTGCCTGTATGAGTTTAGGTAGATTAGATGCTACTGTAAGCTTATCTCCCTCTAGATATATTGCCATTATGATATTTTCCTCCTTCAGACTCTTTTCCATCATTCTATCCCTCCTTCCTAATAAAAAGTCTCTTCTTTTCCATCAAATACTTATTCCCCTTCTCTGCCTCTTCTATAGAAGTATAGTTTGCTACTTTCTGATAAGTCTTACCACTACTAGATGTCGTAGTCCTTAATTCTACTAATAACTCTTTCCCCACTATGTCGTCTATTGTTAAGTCTTCCACTAAGTTAAGATTAAAACCAAGAGCTTTTAGAAAAGCTCCTGTCTGATTTCTCTCTGATACAGTCTTGGATAAGTAAGCCCTTCTGGTTGCTTGACTACCATTAATCAGAGTAAAATATACTACCAGCTGAGGCCCATACCTCCCTTCTACTTCCTCTATCTTGTCTACTTTTGCCCTATACCACCCATCTTGAATACCCCTTTTGCCATTGCTGAATACTGCCATAATTACTTAACCTCCTTTTCACTTAGTATGTGTCTAATACTAGAAAGTTCTAAAATAACCCCATCTAGCCCTTTATTAATAGCCTCTAGCTCTTTTACTAAATCCACCATAAGATTCTTAATCTCCTCCATAGTCCATATCTCTCCAAGTCCCATATCTATAACACCTCCTCAATATTGGATTTTCCTACTGTTATTATCTCCTCTAGGGGAACTACCCCATCTTCCTTAGCCTTTAGATAAAATACTAACCCCCTAAGAAAATACACTCCTTCCCCCTTCTCTACTCCTACCATCGTAAGCTCCCCATTCTCTCCACAAAAGGCTATATACTCTCTGTCTGTTGCGTAATTATCAATCCTGATATATGCTATTCTGCACAGATTTATAAGTCTTTTCCCTTTAACATATACCCACATACTCTACACCTCCAAAATAAGATAAGGAGAGGGGAAATATTCCCCTCTTCCTTCAGCTTTCTACTTAACTATCTAGTACATACACCTCCTCTTTATCACGAGGAACACTTCTAAGTTTCTCCATATTCTTCTTATACACTCTCTGAAGCGTTTCTACAGCCCCACTTACTAGCTCATCCGCCTGTCTTTCTGCCTCCTCCCAAGAAAATCCCCACACCTTAAGACTATAGTACCTCGTGTTCGTCTCTTTATCGTAGTGCCCCCAAGTTTTGCTTAGTTCCCAACCAAAAACCACTTCCCTTTGGTCTCTCAGCTCTGGTACTAAATACCCCTCCTTGTCTGCAGGAAGAATTACCTCAACCTCACACCCCTTATCATCATACCCTCGGGAGATATACTTCCTCCTAAAAATCACCTTTATCATCTTACTTTCCCTCCTTTTCTTTCTACCCAAGTGTTTTTACCTCCTCTAAAATATTCCTTGTCAACACTCTCTTATTTTTTCTTCTACTTCTATTATATCAGCAAAATTATCCCTGTCAAGTGTTTGAATTGTTCGGAAGAGCTAAAAAGATAGAGGAGAAAATATTTTTAGAACCTTCCTTAAGTTGTTTTGACTTTCTATCGTTCGGAAATAAGAATGAAAATCCTAGTATTTCGAGTCCTCCAGAGAATTTAATCGTTCAGAGTTTCTACGGTATATACCGTTTCTATGTTATTAAAAGAGAAAAAGAGCTTAAAAATTTTTTGAGTTTTTCCTAAATTCTTATCCCCCTTACCTCCACTCTTCCCCTCTATATAAAAAGAAAAAGAATTGCTCGGGGAATTTCTTAATGATTTTATTTGTACCCAGTTAAAATGTTAGCTATTTTTGAAACGGTATATACCGTCAGAGAATTTTATTCCCAAATTATATTAGTCTGATACCATTGTCCTGTATTAGGGTCTTGTGCCCATATACGGAATGGTCTAAAATGAAGGTCTAATATTCTAGGTATATCTTCTGGTCTAAACCCCATTTGTTTTAAATAATTAGCAACATCAGTTCTATGTATCTTTTGGTCATAGAATAAATACTCTAAATCTGCTATGGAAATAAGTCTATAGGAAGTCTTAATTAATATCTCAGCATCTCCTCTAGAATATCCTAGTTGCTCTAATCTACTTAGCGCTTCACTTTCTGTTATTATTCCTCTAAATAGTGCTTTTATAATGTCATTCTCATCTAATCTTCTTTTAGCTAATCTCATTACTAGGTCTATTAAGAAAGGGTTTAATCCTCTTTTCTTTAAAAGGTCTTTGGCTGTTCCATCATCTATTGCTTTTCTTTCATATAGGTCTATTATATTACCAATTGAAAGGGGTATTGTGCGCAAATTTATTAGGATATTAATATCTTCATCTGAATACCCAAGCTTCTTTAGTTTTTCTTTTGCCGTCTTCTCGTCTATTAGTTGTCTTACTAGAGCTTCTTGTATTTCTCCTACAGAAAGCTCTCTTTTTTCTATCTTTAGCAAAATATCTATATCCTCTTCATTATATCCCATTCTTCTTAGTCTGTCTTTAGTTTGAGCTAAAGTTAATACTCCTTCTCTATATGCATGTAATACTTGAGATGCTGTTAATGTTTTATCTGCTATATTTTGAAAGTCTTTTTGTATTATCATTAAGTCTTGTTCTTCAGGAGAATACTTACAGTCTGTTAATATCTGCTTTACTGTATTCTTATCTATTAGACCTTTTGCATAAGCTTCCAATGCATTATCTGCTATTTTTCTTATAGTTGATTCTATTACTTCTTGTTTTGCTAGTTTATAGAGTATATCTGCGTGTGTAGGATGATATCCCTGATGTAGTAGATAGTTCTTAAACGTATTTTCAGAGATTATTCCTAATCTCATTGCCTTCTCTGCATCTGATAGCGTCATATACTTGTAACTAGCTTCAAGTAACTTTACTGTATTCTCTGGATTTAGTCCATAATCTTTCATTACTTCTTTCCAAGTAGTAGCATCTGCTCCTGACCTAAAAAGATAATCTATCATTTCATTCTTTGATAGTCTTTCGCTTTGATATACTCTATTGTAGTATAAATCTAGGGGGTCTGATATGGCCTTCTTAAATGGGGTACCCATAGCTAACCAAGATAACCATCCTAGACCAAAAGACCAAGATATAGCATTAGGTAGGTCTTTTAGAGATTTCATACTACCTAAACTAAATGTATCACCTATCCAGTGTAACATCCAAGCTGACATCTGAAAAGATAGGTTTACTGTAAAGAAATTCTTAGCATTTTCTAATGCCTGTGCAGGAGTAATAGCCTTCTTAGGAGCTATTGTATTTATAAGCTTATTTATTAGCCCATCTGCTAATGCTTGAGTGGCTAACCACTTTGACTTATCAGCATCTAATATAGCTATAGGTTCAATATCCATTTTACTACCTGTCATCTGTTCTATGTATTGCTGTATTAGTGGTACCCATACATCAGTTTGGTCAAAGTAGGTCTTTATTAAAGCTCTTGTTATACTTCTACCTACATTAGGAGCTATTCTATATATCATCTTTAGTCTCCACGCTGCTTCCATAGATATAAATGCCGCAAACATATTTCTTATTGGGTTTACTAATAGTGAAGTTAAACTACCAAAGAAAAACTTTATTATGGATGACCATAGCTCTCCCATTATTTCTTAGCCTCCATTACCATTTCTATATCGTCTCCTGTTAGTTTCATTATTACTGTATTACCCTTTTCTAACCATTCGTCTAGTTTTTCTACCTCTTCTAGTACTTTATCCAGATACTTATTCATCTCGCTATCATCATCTAAAAGCTCATTTAGCATTTCTCTATACATTGCTGATAAATCATATTCTTTTAGTCCAAAGTGTTCTTCTAGTATCTGGTAGATTCTATTAAGAAATTCTGTTACCTTAGCTAGTAACGATTGCCATTTACTTCTTAACCACTGATAAGCTTCTCTAGGTCCCCATTCTATATACTCTATATGAGTACTATCTGCTATATATTGTTTAACGGCAGATACCGTCATAGGATAAAATTGTCTCTTAAATTCTTCTATCTCATTTAAGGTGTTTTGTATTCTATCTGCTATTTCATAATACTTTCCTAATGTTCTTTGCTCTACTTCGTCTATATGCCTTATTAGAGATAGTTGTACTCGTGTAATAAGTTTATTTATCTCTGTAGTCCAGAACTGAAACTCACTACCTAGAATGTATTTCAAAAGATTATTATTCTGTTGTATGTATTGGTACACATTACCCCATAGATTCTGAAAAGCTACATTTATTCCATTTTTTAGGCTAGAAAATACTCCTCTTATCTTCTTAATGGTCTCTATGTACATATCTACAAATTGTTTTATAGCTGGTATGTTTAAGGCTTCATCTAATGCTTCTAGTAGTATTATCCTAAATATCAAATCTACTATAGCTCTAGACCAATCTCCCTTATAATGTTCTTCCACACTCTTCTTAAAGTTTATCCACGCTATCTGTACATCGTATATTGTTTCTTGGATAATATCTACAAAAGGTTGTAATAGAGCCGCAAATACTTGCATAACGAAGAAATACAAGTGTATTACCCCTTTAATAAGCCATCCTATAGAAGCCCATAGGCTATTTCCTGCATACTTATTATCTAATACAACTATAATTGCATCCCTGAGCCTCCAGGTAAGTCCTACTAGGTCTATAGGTTCTGGAGGTTCAGGATATTCTGGTTCTGGAGGTTTTAATTCAGGTACTTCTATCTGTGGTACTTCTATCTCATCTTCTCTTATATTTATCTCTACCATACAGACTACCTGATAGATAATACTCCCAATATCCTGTTCTTCTCTTGCTCTATTTTCTCTCTTACTGTTATTTCAGAGAACTCTGTTGCTGGTAGTTCTATAGTAAAAGGTCCATATTCCCCTATCTTATAGGTAACTACTCTAGTCCTTACTAGATTACCCCTCTCATCTATCCTTACTCCCTCTGCTATACCTAGTATTGTTACTTCCATAGCTTTATACCTCCTTTAGAACCGTATCTCCATATTGGCTTTTAGTCTATTCTGCTCTATAGTTATAGTAAGAAAACCCTTTTCTATATTGTCCTGTAGGTCTATTAGACTAAAAGTAACAGAGAATGGAAGAATAGTAGCAGACTTATATTCTAGTCTGTATTTATTTAGAGAGCCTAAGAAATCTAATAAATTCATTTTTATCCCTCCTTACCATCTTTCTCTAGCTTATCTAATAGTCTCTGGATGGCTAGAGTATTTTGGTTTATTACCTCTTTAAGTTCCTCTAGCGTTTTATCTTCTCTATTCAGTAGATATATGGCAACAAATATTGGAAAACCTAGACTACTTATTATTTGCCCTATTAATTGTATATCCATACAGTCTACCTCCTAGAATAATAAGAATCCCCTACTGCAATATAACTCCAAGTATCGCCATTATCAGTTGACCTGCAGATATGATAAACAGTAGCCCCCTGATTATTTGTTTTGTATATTCTTATACCATCCGTATAAACTAGCGCTACATATGCAGTAGTACTACCATAATCATTACTCTTATATACCTTTGCCCCACCTGTTATACCTCCAATATACTTAAAATCATATTCTCCCAATGCTAATACTCCTTTATAAGCCCATCCTTCGTCTACAGCAGTAGGTTTTACATAGTAACGAGACCTGTCCGTTATAGCTATACCATATATTCTTTCTGCTATCTGTGATAGTCTAGATGGCATAATTCACCTCTACCACTTGTATACTTTATCTGTAGGGCATATTACAAACTCTATATAGCCCATAAAATTAGGAGGAGTTCCCTGTTTAACAAACTTGCAGGATATTACATAATCCTTATCTGCTGTAAACGGGCCTATAACGGTAGATGACCAATAAGGGTAATTACTAGGAGGACTACATAGTATAGTTCCTAAGTAAGTATCAGTCCCTGAAGTATCTATAAGATGAATTTCTACTTGCCAATAATTACCAGTAGTTGATGTCCAACCAAAATTTAATACATTTACTCTTAATAGTTTCCAACCGGATAATAAGAATGGAGCATCAGGGATTGAACAAGTACTAGATATACCCTGAAAGAATCTGATGTCTACTATAGCTCTTCCAGTATCTGTCATCTTAGCTTTGGTTATCTGGCCATCTGCTATCTTATCTGTAGTAACCTGATTATCTCCTATCTTAGCTGTAGTAATGGCACTGTCTGCTATCTTACTGGTAGTTATAGCTCCATTAGGTATATATAGCTGGTTACTAGTATTAAATGTAAGTGTAGTACCATCAGGTAATACTTCTACAGTAGCATCAGGTAACTGTCTTAATCCTCTACCAAACTGTAAAAGTTGAGTTAAATTAGCCATATCAGAACCACCCTATTACTTGTACTACTGCATTACTACCAGCTACTGCATTCTGTACCTTAAATCCTTTTATAGCTACATCTACTGAGTAGAAGCTATTGGCTGGTAGTTCTATCTGTTCTAATACTGTATCGTCATACGGTATAAACCGTATAAGCACTGGATTTACTTTAACATATACATCTACTGTCCTGGTAGTTGTTATACCTTCAGGGAATGAAAATAATTGAGCTACACTCTCAGTATCACCCGATGTAACAGTTATTACATCATACTTTTCTATAGCTTTTTCTGTTCCTTTAACGAGCAGATTACCATTACTATCTACTGCTACTCTTCTCCACTTACCCTCATAGAATCCGTATAGATGGGCTAAACTCCTCTGGAATATATTGTTTACATATAGTTTAGCTAAATATGCTGGCTCATATTCTTCATCTTCTAAGTTCTCTGCTCCTTTAAGCTCCTGAGTATCAAATAATGGAACGGTATATACCGTAGAGTACTTCTTATACTCCATACTATCTAGCTCCTGTTACTTCATATGCAATAGCTATATCACCTGTAATACTACTACCTGTCTTATTTCTAAATCCAACATATAAAGTCTGTCCTACTGGCAGGTCTAGTTCTAGCTCTAATAATCTCTGTTGCGAATTTAGCACATCTACAGGTATATCTGCTAGTTTAATTCTTTCCTGATAGACCAATAGGTCTACATTATCACTACCTAGACTAGATACTATATAGTGTATTCTCTTAGGCTCAGTCTGTGTAGATATTATCCCTCCTGTAGTACCTTCGCTACCTGCACCTACTGTCACTGTTACATACTTATACTGCATAGCCATACTTTATCTACCTCCTGCTCCCTTATAGTGGATTAGTAGGTCACAGCTAAGTATATTAGCTTTTCCTGCATTAGATATAGAGCTACCCGTATCTACCTGAACAGAGATATTTAAGGTTTCACCTGCATTGAATACTAGGTATGGGCTAAATAACCTAATCTCTCCTATTGTATCTTCTCTATGAGCTGGGAATGAAGTAATTCCTCTGTTGTAATATACACCTACTGTAGTAGGAACTTCACCCATCATAATAAATCCTTGCTTATCTCTATCAAATAGCTCAACTCTTTCTTTCTGGAATCTGAATCTTAATGTCCGTAGTGTATCATTAGAAGCTCTAAACTCACCTACAGTCTGTCCTAAACAAGCCATAATCTCTATCTGGCTATTAGCTGGCACTGGTTGTCCAAATGGGAAATCAGGAAATTCTTCAGGGTTAAATGATTTATCAAAAACATAAGTTCCACCTACTGTAATGTCTTTTGAGTATGTCCCATAGTTTATATAGTATAACTCAGTAGAAGCTGAACCATTAGGGGCATTCCTATTTATATCTCCTGCATCATATTCCTGATACTCAATAATAATTGTACCAGTAATGCTACCAGATAGAGTTACATAGAATGTTTCACCATCTGCTACAGGTATAGGAGGAATAATACCGCTTTTTACGAGATAACCATAAAGAGAATCATTATAAGTACCATACCTCTTTAGGCCTAGATGACCCCCTCTAGGACCGCCTACTCTCCAATAACCTACAGTAGTTCTTTCTACTCTGAACGTTGCATATACATCGGTAGAACTACTAGACAAAGACGATGAAGGTATAACTACATTCATAATCTTAAGACCAGTGCCAGTGAGAGGAGTAAGAGAAATGCTATTTACATCTACAGCACTTTTAATTAACAGAGGCTCTCTTAATGCCATATAATCTCACCTCTTTAGACTGCTGTAGGTGGTGTTATCTTCCTATTGTGTAATGCTGTTGCAATAGCTCTTACTCTTTCTATATTAGCTGGGTCACCCTTAGGCCCTCTGGGTGGTAATTGCACTCTTGCAATTTCCGCTGCATATGGGGCAAATCCTTCTCTATACCTATCTCCTGCAGCCTGAACACCCTGAGCCCACCTTTGAACTCCTACTGTTAAGCATCCATTCTGCCACTTAGTATCTCCTGCCCTTCTAATACCTCTTATCCAAGTATCATTGGCTATGGCCGCTTGGACTCCAGCCCCCCAAGAATCCTCAGCTTCAGTAGTGGCAGTTTGCCAACTCCTTCTAGGGTTCTGAACCCCTAACCTATAATCATCCTGTCTTTGAGGGGTTACCCTAGTCCACTTTTTAACAATGTCATCTATTGGCTTTATACTAGCCATTTAAACATCACCTCCGTAAAAAAGTATAGAATTTTTTTTGGAGTATGTCAAGAGATTTATCTAGGGTATAGGGGGATAGACAAGGAGATATATACCCATAAAAAATCTGCCAGATTTTTGGGTTTATAGGGTCATAGAGAAGAGATTTTCACCTTGGGAATATATTTATACCTTGGAAGGGGGTAACCCCCCTTTTTTACCCCCTTTTCTGAGATTTATGTTAAGAAAATGTTAAACCTTGTATACCACAATACCTCTTTCCCTCATCAGGACTTCTACATCTGGGTCTATCGTCTCACAAACTACTGCTAGCCTAACTGGGACAGTGGGAAAATATTTCTTCTGGTATAAGTCCCTATAGCCTATTAGCTGTCCTAGAGCAGATAATCCTGCGTGGGGTTTTACCTCAAATATCCATATCTCAGTTGGTTTATACCCTACTG
>Ga0080004_1154904_pt1 | contig 11567 bp, 21 predicted proteins | sample WasSprMetagenome_FD_69207 | JGI IMG/M metagenome (GOLD analysis project Ga0080004, IMG submission 69207) | Sulfidic aquatic microbial communities from Washburn Spring, Yellowstone National Park, USA - WS (SPADES assembly) (version 2) | ecosystem: Environmental > Aquatic > Thermal springs > Hot...
TAGGCTATACGACTCTGATTTCTACGTCTATGCCATCACGATTCAGAACAATTCTACTTATGATATATTTCTAGGCGATAACACGATTCAGAACATTAAAATACCTAGCGGGGGATATCTCAATCTGAATCTTTATCCTAATCGGCTGAATCTAAAAGATTTATATGTTAACAGTTCTAATCCTGTAACTATTAATGTGGTGGTGTTCTACTAATGAGCGTTAATATAGGATATCCTGTTACTAAGGCAAAATATGTAGATATTAAAGGATTGAATTATTATGAGACTACTTTAGATAAATACAAAAAGATTGATTCAGATCCACGAACTGAATTCGGAGCGAGTTATATAGACGTCTATCAAATCAACGGAATCACATATGTTGATATCATATGGATTATTAATCTTGATAAAAGCTATAAGAATATCACAGTCTCAGGTTTCATTATTGAGGTTTATAATCTTAAAGGAGCTAATGTTGATTATGAGATCTATATTAATAATGAGTTAGCTAAATCAGGAAACTACACAAGTGTTGAGCGTGATGTGAATCCTGTTGATTTTGTGAAGAACTATGAGAATATTTATCAGATAAGCGTAGGAATAAGATATAAAGTTAATAGTTTTGGATATGGCATTATAACTAGAGACTCTATTACGATAGCATCATTAAAGATAAGAATCTATTATACAGATGATGATCCGATATACGATTCAGTCTCAGGCTATTATATATACACGGTTGATATACCAATACCATCAACTTTTGATCCGAAAAAAGTTTTTGATGCAGAAACAAATATATTAGATGAAGTTATTCTAAAAGCTGTTTCAGATAGATATCTATCTGAAATATATTTTGAAACAGGATATGATCCTGATTCAGCAACTGATCCAAGCGTAGTTAAATATGAGATCTATAATGCTGGCGGAAGTTTAATTAAAAGTGGTAACGCCTCTTATTCAAAAACTGCATCATTTTATCCAGTCTATATTGATGATAAATCTTATGCCACAGCATCTAATCTAGGTTATTCAACTAAATACACGTTAAAAGTCTATATGAAGAAAAAGATGGCTTTAGGATTTGTGAAGATAAAAATAGGATTTAATGGTGGAGTATTATTAGTTTATTACAATAATAAACTTGTTATTCCTTACGCAATTGATAGTGATGATGTTTATTATTGTAACGATCCGAATATATGTTCAACATTTGATCCGTGGAAATGGATCTATCTTAATTACGGAACTTTAGCATTACCACCGCTTGATGGCATAAACGTTTTGGCATATGGCATTTATATAAATAATCCTAATAGAAAATTGATAATAGTTTATTGGTGATATAAATGAGTGATAAATTAGACAAATGTCTATCTATGATAGGTGTGATAGGAATAACAATACTAGAGGCTATCAACTTGATGAAACATGATTATGATGGCAATATACTGAGCTTATCGATCGGAGCAATTGTATATATAATAACTAGAAGATATTATAAAATGAGGATGGTGAAAAAATGAGTTCTAAAGATTTTGTGATAGGAATCATTATAGGCGGAATCATAGGCTATTTAATAGCAAAATTAGTTAAAGAGGAAAAAGAGAGGATTAGAGAAATATTTAAACCTTTAGAACACACATGTAAATGGTGACAATATGAGATTCAGAGATATCTTAGTTTTATTAGGAATTGGATTAGCTGGATATTTCATGTTGAAATATATTAAGGCTGAGGCTAAACCAGTTGAGAAACCAGCTGAGAAACCAGCTGAGGAAACTGTGACTGAGGAACAAAAAACAATTCAGTCTATCAGAACTCAATACGAAACTGAGCAAATAAAGACTCAAGAACAAAGAAAAACACAAGAACAAAAAGAGGCTGAAGCATGGAGACAATATACAGAACATCAAATCGCTTGTGAGACACTATATGATGATTTTAGACAAAACTGTTTAGCTTATGGCGGGAGCGTAGTAGATTCTGAATCGCTTCATCTATTATCATCTAGTTATAATGTGATAAATGAGCAAATCATTTGTGATAAAAAGTATTATTGTGTGATAATCACTAGTTCTGTCTATGAGGAACAAAAACGTTATGGGAGACCTTCAATTAGACCTCAACCTTATTATGAGGTATAACTATGAGTTTATCAATTGATGAATTAATAAGAGAATTATTTGATAAGATAAATAGGATATTAAGTCTTTATTTTCTCAAGACTGAGGGAAAAACTGAGATTATGATAGAGGAAAAACGTGTTGAGGAAAAAGTTTACGAGTCACCTTGTGATAGAGAATTAAGTGAATTTAGAGATAGGTGTATTGAGGTAAATGGTGGTGTTATAACTTATGAGGCTTATGAGTCGTTACACACTAAAGCAAAAACTATAATTCATTATGATAAAACTATTTGCGGAACACGATATCTATGTGTAACCTATGTCTATGAAAAAGAATATATACCTGAAAAAGGCGGTGTAGTAGTTGAGGAAAAACCTAGAGAGGAAAAAGTTGAGACTAAGACTGAGGAAAAAGTTCCGTGTCACTTGAGAGGCGAAGGAATTCCTTGGAACTGGATTTCAGAGGGAGTTGATGCCTATGTTGAGTGTGTAGATCAAGTTCTAGGGCTATATCCTGACGTTAGGCTTATGTGTGGTGTAATGGTTTATCTAATGAAAAACGATATGATTCGTGACTACAAATGCCATAGATATTGTGCCATATGTAACGATATATGCTTCGGCTGGGGGCAAGAACTTTTATCAGGGCAAAAAATAAATGGATATTGTAATGAAAAAGGCGAATGCTATATAGAAGGCGGAATAAAAGTTTATCCAATAGCTAAAGAGGATATAGAACTTATAGAACAAAAAGCTAATCCATCTGATAGAGCTAAGCTCAGGCGTATATGTGGTGTATAACTATGATATGGATATTGATAGTGATATTCGTAATGCTGATAATCGTGTCTTGGCTAATGCCTAAAGAGAAATCAGAGACACTTAAAGACCTATTAAAAATCGTTTTGCCATTAATAATTCTATTATTTATATAATATAATGGTGATAATATGCTTCCGCCTGTAGTTACAGGATTAATCATAGGTAAAGAGAGAGCTCCGAAAATAGCAAAAAGCATATACTCAGGTCTATGGCTAATCGTGTTAATCATAATAGCTATAATAATCATATTCTTATTGTCTAGGCAAAAATGAGAATAAAGATATTTGATGATTCACTAAGCTTACTCCATTTTTTCTGGGTTTTCTATGTAGTTTTCTCTATCTCATGAATTCACCATTTATCAATTTAGCCATTTTAATCACTCTAGTCTATTTCTCTTATGAGTTTATTGAGGCATTATTAGACTTGGATTTTAGTTCTCTGATAGGTGATTTGATAGAGTTTTTATTAGGCATTATATTCGGAATCATATTGATTCTCATAGAGTATCCCACTTTTATCCCACGGCTGCTTTTTACACCTAGGTGGTCCTAAGGTGGTCTTATAGATCGATAAGGTAACAAATCCTCAGGCGTGACTAAAAATACGCCTGATTTTCCCACTTTTATCCCACCGCAGCTTAGAATCAATTGAATCATGTTTCTGTTCGGGGCGGGACATAAAACACTAGATCTTTTTCTCTAATCAGGCGATAAGATCTTTTTCTGATTAACCATGAGAAAAATCATAAAAAAAATAGGACCGTTTTTAAAAAAAATGGATTACAATTCTGAGGCTAATTTCTCTAGTTCTGAATATTCTTTTTGTAGAATTTTTTGATACTCTCTTTTACTCATATACGTCTTGATTTGCTGAGTCGTAATCATTTTGTGTATTATTTGTGAATACAGTAACGTAGTGTTTTTACTCAGATAAAATGGATATACTGTATAACCATTTTCACTAAAAACCTCTATCACACCATATCGTGTTTTGGCATTTATATTTCTCTCAGGTTTATAAACTCTCAATATATATACTCTATTTAAATTGTCTCTCAAGATTATCATATACTCGATCTTATCAAGTTCTAGGTCTATATCCCAATTGAATATTTTAGTCATTAAATTTCACCTTAGGTATTTTATTGAATTCTCTAATCAACTTTAGAGGATTTCTTATGTTTAATAACCTTATCACGTGTCTATCGTGAATTAGGTATTTCCCTAAGAGTTTATAGGATAAGTTTTTATAGACATAGATCTCATAGACGTATTTATTATACGGCTGTATCTCTATTATCAAATCAAATTCAGGGATTTCATAGATTATTACGTCACCATATTTATACTTTTTCACACTATCACCAATATATAAAGAGAGTTTATAAAATATTACAAAAAGAAAAAGAGAAAAAAAAGATAATTGTTTTAGATTAATAATATACCTCTATCAGATTATCAATATAGACGTCTATATGTGTGTTACCACTATCTTTATAGAGAGTCCATATCAGAGTTATTTTTATCGTATTGAGATATATGATATAATGAAGCGTCTTAGTGTTTTCGTTTTCCTCATAGTATTTTCTTATCAATTGAACTAGATCTAAATTTATCCATAGTTTACTACTATAATTTTCATTATACTCAGATATGAGTCTCTTTATTTCCTCTAGTAGTAGATTCATCATGGTTATTCAACCTCTTTATGAATTACACACACTTTTGAGTCACTAATGTATTTTCCTCCGTTTTGTTCACATATCACTTTAAAGTATTGTAGTGTGGTTGAATATCCATAGGTGGTTAGCTCAAATACTTCTGAGAACTTTATCACTATTGGATTTTGGCTATATAGCTTACTCTTTAACAAGTCTAGGAATATTTTGGCTATTTCTAATCGGGCGTTTTTCACCATGTGTTCACCAATAATATATTTCTTATTTAGCTTATATATGTGTGTGTGTATGTTTATTATAAAAAAAAGTTACAAAATCACACCATATATATGTGTGAATTCATATAAAAATATGAAAAAAGATTCAATTTACATAAAAATATAAAAAAGATTCATGTATTCATAGATCTTTTTCATAGAATACTTTCGGTTGATCATATATGGATATACACACACGGAACTCGTTTTTTAGACTCGTTTTTTATTATATACATATACACACACATATAGGTTTAAACAAGTTTAAAAAATATATATATTAAGTTTTAGATAGTGATTTCTCAACTATAATCTTAATAGCGTCTATGATTTGATTAAGTCTATTTAATATGTAATCATCTTTAGAGAATAATTTGATTACTAAGTAAGGTTTATCGTAGTAATCATATGCTATTAGATATATATAATGCCCATCACCTAAATTCATAGTATCAGCATTTTCTGTATCAACTAGTTTCTCAACTTTAGCTATTTTGAATCTGAGATAGTCCTGTATTGCTGATATATATCCATATAAGCTTAAGATCTTTAGCAAATCCTCACTCATTTTATCAGCCTCTTATAAAATCTATTATAGAATCTATATAAGAGATATAAGGCTAAAAGGTAATCATAGTTCTCATTAAACCATTTGCTTATATATTCCTTACTCATAGAAATTCACCTATGTTAATCCTTTTTTGAGTATTTCCTCTAATTTCTCTTTATTACTCAATACTAGTGTTAAAAATTGAGTTAAACTCCCTAGATCTATCTGAGGTTTTTCTGAGGCTGTCTCTATTTTCATTACAGCCATAGTTTTGAGGGCTTCACCATATACTGAGGTTATTGTTTTCATGGTTTCACTTAAAATGGTTGATGTAAGTTGATTATTCATTTTGAGAAACCACACGAATTGATCTACTATCATATTAGCGTCTATTAAAGAACTTTTTGATTTCTCCGATCGTTCTCGCTCCGTATCCTCTAGTGATAAAGGGTTTTTTATCTTTATTTCCTTAAGTGTTTCTAAATCAACAATTCTGATTCTAGTGAATTCATTAGCTTGTTCACCTAGTTCATTTAATTTCTCTAATATCTTACTCATTAGTTCTTGATGGTTTTTTGCTTGAATTTTTCCAAATGGTAACTGTTTACCACGTCCTGAGAGAGTAACCAAAAACTCTTTTTCGTGTTTAACCTTTTTCTTTAACAAATCTAACACCATAGGGATTTCACCAATATTAATAATTATATTATGATATTTAAGCTCATATTATCCATGTTATTAAAATCATTATTATAATTATTATTAGCTTTTATCTTTATTAAGTGATAATATACGTGATGGTGATAAAATAAATGAGTGTAACTGAGACGGTAACAGTTCCTAGAACATATATATCACCACAAAGATTAGAACAAATAAGATCTCTGTTAAGACGTAAAATGAGAGAGTTTTGGGACTCTCCCGAAGGACAAGCATTAGCATTAGCATTATCTCAGGCGTCTATTAACGCTGGTTGGGATAAGGTAATGAGAGATTTTTGGGATAAGAGTAAAAGAGATTACCTTAGTGATAAAGCAAAAGAGGTTGGATTAGGAGCTAAATATAAAGTAGTGTGGGGAAAACCTCTATCACCTGAGGAATATACAGAGGCTTATAAATAAGGTGGTGAAAAATGGCATTAAGACTTGAATCTATAACTAGATCTGATAATATAATGGCTTTAGCATATGGTGTGATTAATGGATTAGTATTAGATAAAAGTCCCTTAGGATTCTTACTATTAAATGTAGCAGTAGCAGGGACCGATCTGATAGGTGTAAGATTACCTCAGGGAATCAAGACGGGAGCTTACAATAATCTCGGAATCATCTTATGGGCTATAATCAGAGGTCTTAAGAAATGAGGTGATTATGATGGCATTAGATCGTCTTACAGATCTCTTATTCGGAAGAACTACTAGAGCTTTAAAGAAATTAACGATAAATGCTATTGCCAAATATACAGTTCAGCCTAATGATAAAGGCGGGAGCGTTAAACCTGTATCAGTTCAGGTCGATCCTCAAAAAGGTTTTGAGGTTGGGATAAGAGTTCCTAGTGACGAAACATGGATAATTACTGATTTATACGTGGTTAATGCTCCTGCGGTTGATTCAATTATAACTCTAATTAAAAATGATAAAGAAAAGATCTATCAATCAGCTCCCTTATCAACCTATGATTATAAGAATCCATCTAGATCTAGAATTTCACCAATTATGCTAAAATCAAACGATACTCTTACAATAGTAGCCCAAACTTTAGCTGATTATACAGGAACAAATCCTGTTGATGTTGAGTTCTATATCACAATAGAGCGTTATTATCCATAAAACATATTTTAAACAATAATCTTTTTTTTATTTCTTTTTCATATTTTATAATTGGTGATACAGGTGTCTGAATTAAAATACAAAAGACTAGTTATAAAACTTAATCAGCCAGTCTCATATGATTATTGTTTTTGTTACATAGATATTGATAGTGTAAACACTAGTCCTGATTTAGATCTATCTAAAGTTTACATTACGATAAAAGGCGATAGTTACAAATGGAGACTATCAGATATCATAGGGACAAAAATAAATGCTTGTGGTCTTAGTATTGATTTTGAGGATTCTGAGAGAGGGAAAACTCTAGGGCTAATTCTAGGTGAAGAATTTTATAGGACCGAATTATCACGTGTGTTAAAACCTAAGTTCTTTAATAAAACGGTAGGACCTAATGTTACTCAATTATATGATGTAGATTTCTATGTGTTCTCAATAACGATACAGAATAATACTGATATAGACATTTATTTAGGGAGCTCAACCTTACAAAATATAAGAATACCACCTAATGGTGGATACTTTAGTCTAAACGTTTATCCTAATAAAATCAACCTTAAAGACTTATACATATATGCCTCAACAAGTAGAATAATAAATGTGGTGGTGTTCTACTAATGAGTGTAAATATAGGATTTCCCTCAGGCGGAACTACTACTACGGTCTCAGTTAAAGAGTATATAGCCAAATTACTAGAGGATGGCAAAACGTTATACAGCGATACTAATCCATTTATATATAAGCTATTTGGATTCAGTAACTCAAAAAAAGTAGTAGTTTATGCCTCTAATCCAAATGAGGCATTAGGTGGTGTGTATCACTATATAAATGATGATCTAAAGGTGAAATATCCATCTGATTTTGCTAAAGGATGTTATAATAATCCTGATATATGTGATAATGCTTTTGATAATAACGATTATACAGCCTCAACATGGTCTTTTGTAGGTAATGATGGTGAAAAAGACCTAGTTGATTTTCTATTTAGAGGTTATAGCCCTACTGGATTATTCATTATCATGTTTAAAGCTAATTATTTAGACTATGTTGATACTTATTGTAATCTTACGAAATTCGGACTCTATTATCAAAATCCAATTTATGGGACATGGGAAAAAATAGCTGATTTATGCCCTGAGTTAAATGTTCCTAAAGAGTATTGGATATTCAGTAATTATGTAAATGCTAATTACTTTAAAATAACGGGAGTAAACAATTCAGCTAATCCTCTCAGGATTCAAATATGGGAGGTAAGGCTGTATTTTGCTAATAGACAATTCCCATTAACATCCTCTCTAAATGGATTATTAAATCACGTTATAGCTTTATCTAATGATTTCTTTAGAGTCTATGAGGTTGATTATATTGAGTCATGATAAAAAAGAGCTTTTTGATAAATGCTTATCAGCCTTAGGTGTGATAGGAATAATAATATTAGAAACTATAAACTTGTTAAATAAAGCTTATAATGGGAATATTCTATCACTATCGATCGGAGCTATTGTTTATTTAATTACACGTAGATATTATAAAATGAGGATGGTGAAATCATGAATTCAAGAGATCTTATAATAGGAATTGTGATAGGCGGAATCATAGGATATTTAATAGCAAAAAGATTTGTTAAAGAGGAAAAAGAGGTTAAAAGAGAGGAATATATACCTCAACACATATGTAGATGGTGATAATATGAAATTAAGAGATGTCTTAGTATTAATGGGATTAGCTTTAGGTGGTTATTTCCTATTAAAATATATAGCAAAAGGCAAAAAAGAAGAAGAAAAAGCTAAAGAAGAAGAACAAAAAACAATTCAGGATATAAGAACACAATACGAAACGGAACAAATAAGGACTCAGCCGATCGATATCAGTAAAAAGGAAAAAGAGAAAAAAGCATGGGAGGAATATACTGAGACACAAATAGCGTGTGAGACACTATATAATGAGTTCTATCGTGATTGTTTAGCTTATGGCGGGAGCGTAGTAGATTCTGAATCGCTTCATCTACTATCATCTAGTTACAGCGTAGTTAATGAGAGAGTGATTTGTGACAAAAAGTATTATTGTGTGATAATCACTAGTAGTGTATATGAGGAACAAAAACAATATGGGAGACCTTCAATAAGACCTCAACCTTATTATGAGGAGTAACTATGAGCTTATCAATTGAGGAATTAATAAAAGAATTAATTGATAAGATAAATAAAACATTAAGTCTTTATTTCCTAAAAACTGAGGGAAAAACTGAGATTATAATAGAGGAAAAACGTGTTGAGGAAAAAGCATATGAGTCACCATGTGATAGAGAATTAAGTGAATTTAGAAACAAGTGTGTTGAGGTAAATGGTGGTGTGATTACATATGAGGCATATGAATCTCTAAAAACTAAGGCTAATGTGATTATTCATTATGATAAGACTATTTGCGGAACACGATATCTATGTGTCTCATATGTATATGAGACTGAATATAAACCTGAAAAAGGCGGAGTCGTGATAGAGGAAAAACCTAGAGAGGAAAAAGTTGAGGCTAAACCTAAAGAGGAAAAAGTTCCGTGTCACTTGAGAGGAGAAGGTGTTCCATGGAATTGGATTTCTGAGGGAATTGATGGATATGTTGAGTGTGTAGATCAAATTTTAGGACCGTTTCCTGATGTAAGGCTAATGTGTGGTGTAATGGTTTATCTAATGAAAAACAATATGATACATGATTACAAATGCCATAGATATTGTGTTTATTGTAATGATATTTGTTACGGATGGGGAAACGATCTATTATCAGGGCAAAAAATTAATGGATATTGTGATAATCAGGGAAATTGTTATATAGAAGGCGGAATAAAAGTTTATCCAATAGCTAAAGAGGATATAGAACTTATAGAACAAAAAGCGTCTAGTAGTGATAGAGCTAAACTGAGACGTATATGTGGTGTATAATGCTTTATAGTTTTAATAGATATATATTATTTGGTGTGTAACTATGATATGGTTTATCATAGTGATTTTTGTAATGCTGATATTAGTATCATGGTTTTTACCTAAAGAGAAATCAGAGACATTAAAAGATCTATTGAAAATCGTTTTGCCAATAATAATTCTACTATTTATATGAGTTGATAATATGAGCTTGTTACCACCTTTAGTTCCTATTTATTACTTAACCACGAAAACTAAAGTAGTGAAATATAGCCCATTTTATCTATTATTAATGATTTTTATGGCTATATTATTTGGATTACGATTTATACGAAATTACTTTTGGCTAATAGTTCTGATTATTTTATTTATAATGATATTAATGTCCTCTAGGAAAAAATGAGAATTAAGGTTTTTGATGATCTATTATCTCTTTTACATTTCTTTTTAGGATTTTTATGTAGTTTCCTTTATCTTATGAGTTCACCATGGATTAATTTAGCCATTTTAATCACTCTAATCTATTTCTCTTATGAGTTTATTGAGGCATTATTAGACTTAGATTTTAGTTCTCTGATAGGTGATTTGATAGAGTTTTTATTAGGCATTATATTCGGAATCATATTGATTCTATGCTGCGGTGGGATAAAAGTGGGAAAATCAGGCGTATTTTTAGTCACGCCTGAGGATTTGTTACCTTATCGATCTATAAGACCACTTGAGTGGGAAAAAAGTATCCTGCCTATGTAAGGGATTTTTCGGTTGGGGGCGGGACATAAAACACTAGATCTTTTTCTCTAATCAGGCGATAAGATCTTTTTCTGATTAACCATGAGAAAAATCATAAAAAAATAGGACCGTTTTTTAAAAAAATGGATTACAATTCTGAGGCTAATTTCTCTAGTTCTGAGTATTCTTTTTGTAGAATTTTTTGATACTCTCTTTTACTCATATACGTCTTGATTTGCTGAGTCGTAATCATTTTGTGTATTATTTGTGAATACAATTGAGTGGTGTTTTTTGATAAATAAAATGGATATACTGTATATTTATGTTCTCCGAAAACCTCTATCACACCATATCGTGTTTTGGCATTTATATTTCTCTCAGGTTTATAAACTCTCAATATATATACTCTATTTAAATTGTCTCTCAGAATTATCATATACTCGATCTTATCAAGTTCTAGGTCTATATCCCAATTGAATACCTTAGTCACTAAATTTCACCTTAGGAATTTTATTGAACTCTCTAATCAACTTTAATGGATTTCTTATGTTTAATAACCTTATCACGTGTCTATCGTGAACTAGGTATTTCCCTAAGAGTTTATAGGATAAGTTTTTATAGACATAGATCTCATAGACGTATTTATTATACGGCTG
>Ga0080004_1117621_pt1 | contig 11562 bp, 8 predicted proteins | sample WasSprMetagenome_FD_69207 | JGI IMG/M metagenome (GOLD analysis project Ga0080004, IMG submission 69207) | Sulfidic aquatic microbial communities from Washburn Spring, Yellowstone National Park, USA - WS (SPADES assembly) (version 2) | ecosystem: Environmental > Aquatic > Thermal springs > Hot...
CTCGTGTTCCAACGAAGAGGGAAATAAAAATGGTGACGCTGATTCACACAATTAGTATGCTTCCTGTAGCTTCTGAATCATCCTAGGGAGGCCTTGAAGAATGAATATCGCTGCCAGTTTTTGCCCCCTCTTGGAGCGCTCTTCTATGGCTCAACCATTTTTACAGCTTCTGCGTGGCTTGTTTGCTATGCCAACTCTTCCAAAAACTCCACGTCTCTTTCAGCAGCTCTCTAAATTCCTCCACAACATTTCTTAACTCATTCAGATATGGTTCATCGGAGTCGTCGTATCCAACAAATGCGCCAACCAAGTGGGATGGCGGGCTATCAGAATCCCATTTCAACATCTTGTCCAAGTATCCTTTGAAGTGTAAGAAGTCGTTAGAGGTTTTGCTCCATATTCTCATCATTCTCTCTGACAAATCCTTACCAATAACATTGGAAAGAAGCTGCTTGATTAGTTTAGACGGCCTAATCTCTTTCTTATCTAAGTCTTCTTGAATCTCTAGTAGCTTTTCGAGGAATACTCTATCATCCGATAAGGGCATTGACAGGTCAGCGTATAGAGAGTAGGCCAGCGCTTCTGTCGATATCCTGATGGACTGGTAGCATAGTGGATAGGCCCCGAAAACATATGCGGCTAGCAGATGGTCCATTGCAGGCCTAACAATCATCATAAGCGTTGCTGGCGTGCAGAAACGCATCACCTCCTCAGCCTCATAGCTTCTTGGAATCTCCATATTCACTATCTCAACAACGTCGGCGAGAAGATCGCAAATCCCCTTCAAGGCCTCCCCAGCAACCGGATTACTTTTCAAAGATGAAACCGTTTCAAGAACATATTCGTCAACAACCTTTCCAACAAGATTAAAACACTCTTTCATCGATTGTTAACTCTCATCTAAGAGTTATAAGCCCTTCTCATTCCATAATGATGGCGTCATACAGGGAGCATATCCAATAAGCTGGCAGAAGTGTCTGGAGCGTATAAATTTTACTAAGGGTAATTCATTTACCGAGCCTATGCAGTCGCATATGCTTCCGCTGCTCCAGCCCCTCCACCCCCATACCTCCTCCTAGTAGTTCCTCCACCTCCACCAGACTCATACCACATACCACCGCATGCTGGACACTTCTTGAAAGGCCCATAAACAATTGGGACAATCCTCGCACCACAAAATGGACACGGCTCAGTAACCATAATCCTCCACCAAAACAATCACACCATACACTTATCAATCTTTCGCACATTTTCAAGCAAATGCTCCTCAAATTGATAACATCACAAATACTAGGCTATTCTTTAACAATAATCCTCAGATTTTTGAAAGAGCGATGCAGAAAGCTTTTTATTCTTGAATCCATAAATAAGCTTCTTCTTCCGTCAGGCCTCTTGTGATTACTTCATAGTATAATTTTTCAGCTGCCCCTCGACGGACGCTACATTTTTCATGCGCCAGAAATATTGGTAATGGTTGGTTCATTCCAGGCAATGTCCAGACATAGTTTATCAATGTTAAGATTTTTTCAAATTTATCTCTGAGTTCTTCACCATATAGTGAATAAGTCGATGCTAGTTCAATTCTATACACCTTACTTCGGATATTCGGTTTATAGTAAGCTTGATATATTTTAACTCCAAAGTCATCATATTGAGAATATGTCATAAAAAGTGGATCAGTTTTTTCCAAAAAATCTAGCGGTTGAAAAGGTGTTGTATAAACTGGAAGCTTAGACTGTAACGATGCAAAATATAAGATTCCTGCTAGCAAGTCTAAATCATTGGAAAATGGTGATAAATCTATTTCATCGTTAAAAGTTGATTGAAGAAACCTCATAAACTCCGTTCCAATAATCCGTTTTACAAACCCTATTACAGTAACATCACGATTAATGCAGGACTTTATATTGTCAGTTCTACACTGAACATAGCTTGAATTTCTCAAAAGTGGAGGATCAACAATTGGTCCATCAAGTAAAATGAAGGGTGACTCGAGGCCAATTAATCTTTCAGCAAGTCCTCTAAGAGAACGCGTTTCACACCATAACATAATTTCCGAACTCTTTTTATTGGCCTCTGACTCATCAGAACATTCAATGGGAATTATTAATCCATCCAACAGAACTTCAGGATCTACTGTAAAGCCTTCTCTGGCAAGAATAATTGACAGACCAATAAATGTATAGTAACGTCCACCATATCCGCTTATAACTTGAAAGCTGCCATCCAAAGCTCCAGTAGCCGCTCTTCTTAAAGAATTTACAAGAGAGTCATCTTTCTTGAGAGTGTTTATTATCGCGTTTTCCTTCAACAAGTTAAGTAGTCTCATACACCTTTCCTTCATCCGTGTTACTCTTCGTCTTTCTCCATCGCCAAGTTCAATAGCCCTATTTACAAGTTCTACAAGCAACTTTGGCTCAGTCTTGTCAAACTCAATCTTTCTAAGAATCCTTCTGATTTCCTCTTCCGATAGTGGCATTTCATCTTTTATAGAAAAACTAAAATATAAATCCTTGCTTATATTGAAACTTCTAATTTTATTAAACCAAGATATGATAGTTCAAGGAGAATCTCAATTAACTGAGAGGGATTAAGTCCCGTTTTTTCCATTAAATCATCAAGTATTAATGGAATATCCACTCTATTCATATTCAGTGAAACTAAGTAATCTAATACTTCTACATCTAATCTGTTCAGCACTCCATATTCTGTGAATAATGTTTTGATGCTCTCTCTTAATTCTTCTAGTGAAGTTATTATTCCTTTAAATGTATTCTTAGGATGCTCACTTTCATCAATTCTATGAAAATCTCTTGGGAAGCTTCTACGAATTTCTTCAAACTTAGCCTTCAGAGTTCTTACTTGTTCTTTAAGCTCTTCGCCTCCACCTGAGGATTCTTCCATAACTCTTTCGAGACGAGAAAACAATGTGTCCAACGCATGTACTTTTTCTTCAAATAATTTTTTAGAAGATTCAAATATTGTGGACAGACTATTAATTACTTCCTTTAGTCTTTCGAAATTTTGATTAAGAATTCTTAATAGTTCCTCATATTCTTCTTTTAATTCATCTAATTCATCTAGACTAAGATCTTCACGATCAAGTGATTTATAAATTCGATTTCCATAATCTTTGAGGGCTAGATCTATTCCTCTGTATTCCTGTTCTTCACTTGATAACTTGTTAAGATATTCTTGGCTGTTTTCAAAGAATTTATATAACCATCTAATGGAGTTAATTATGCTTCCTAGCAATTCATGGATTTCTATTTCTTTCTCATGAATTTGTGATATAAGTTTATAATGATTGTCAACTCTTTCCTTAACTTTTGTCAGATAATTCAGAATAGTATCCAAGCGCTCTGGCAATTCTCTTAAACTTAGTTCTACTAAATCACTTTCAGAAGCGTGATTCCCTACATTTACTAATGTCTGAGCATCAACTAAGAATGGAATACGTTTTAATATTTTCCGATAAACACGCACTATTCTACTGACAATGGTTTCTTGATTCCAATCATTACTTAATAAGCCATGCTGACGTAATTGTTGTCCTATTTCATATATACTAGATAATCTATCTGTTGCATTTCTAATATTTTCACTAATTTGGTTAGAAAGCCTTTGTAATCTTTGATAATATTCACTTAATTTCAAAATTTTTACCTCAAATGCATAGCATTCGCCCCTTCCATATTTTTTAATGAAATCTCCTTGTATTTGAGGCAACCTTGGTTCCAATGATCTTAGTATATCATTTATTTCATCGTCAGTAAAGGACTCTCTGTTAATGAGCTTCGGAATTTCAACTTCTAGTGTCTGAATTTCCTGTTCCTCCTTAAATGATATTCTTCTTAATCCTAGTACAGAGAGATCATTCTTTAATTTCTCTATTCTTCTTCTTAATTCAATGGGGGAAGGTAGTTGATTTCTTAACTCGTCGATCTTCCTAATAAATTCTCTTAACAATTCATCAACGTTGTCCAAAAAATGTTCAGCTAATTTTTCAAAGAGCAGGAATTTTTGTATCCATTCATCATCAGATGCTGTATTTCTTAATTCTTCTATGTTTGACATAAGCGCTTCTAACATACCTATATATTCTCTTACATTGATAAATGATCTGTTTCTATGTTTACGAGATATTATATAGCCAAACTTCTCATATGAGTAATTTCGTTCTCTACTCAATATCTCGTTCTTTAATGAAAGAAACCTTCGCCATAAGTCATTAACCGTGAAAATTCTCAATACTCCTCTATCCTCAATTATTTTTCGACGCTCCATCAATACATTGATATACGGCCCCAAACTGGCCCCGCTTACGATTACAAACATCTTTTCTAGATCCTGATATGATAAGCCGTTAGAATAGTAAGCAAGAATAGATAATATTCGCTCCTCAATGTTTGTTGATTTAATTCTAACATCCTCCCCTGAAAGCTCAAGAAAACCCATACTTGATAATATTTGAGCTTTTTCAAGTAATCCTTGAGGAGAAGCAATATCTAATGGATTTAACGAAAATTCTTTCCCCCATATTCTGAAATTTCTATCAAAATATATTAAACGTTCATAGCGTTGCTTACAAGTTCCTTCGGTAATTAAGAAGGTTCTAAAGGCTCTTGACAATTCTTTGATTGACATTCCGCCCAAATTTAGAGGAGTTAATGTATAGCCTTCCTTTTCTCCTTGTGTAATCCAATCTTGTAATACATCCTTGAATCTTATCTCTTCTATAATTTGGGAAGCTCGGTTTTTCCAACGAGATTCAATAATTTCGTAACCTCTTTCTTCTGCAAGGACCCTAGCAATGATTGGATAGATGTGTTTCGTTTCCAAGGTAAAGTACAAATGTCTAGCTATCTTGTTTCTAATAAGGTCGCTGGTTTCGAAGGCAGTTTTAACTTCTTCTGGAATATAGTTCCATGCAAAAACCATTATTAACGGGACAGAAAATTGCCTAAGCATATCCATTCTTTCTCTAATTTCTTCATGACGTATGTTCCAAGTAAGCTGGGGGAAGATGTGTGTCCTGAATTTATAACTTTGAGGGCCGAATTTAATTTCAATAGTATAAACCTCTAAGGAAAAAGGTCCACTACTCTCTATTTCCCTTTCTATAACAATATCTTTATTGCCGTCTTTCAGTAAATAATACACTCCTTTGCAGAATTCCCTCTCATACTCTGTCGTCCTACGACGTACCTCCATACTGAGATTAAATCGGTCGCTGACATTTTTTATAAAATCTAATAAAAACATTGATGGCAGAGTATAGAACATGCTAAGGATAACTGGTGTTAGCATGTAGCATTCTTCTTCTGAGAGAATGTGCGCCCTATTACGAAGATTTGTCTCAATCTCTGTTACAATTTCATCTTCACTTAGAGTTTCTTCCATAGAAGATAAAAAGAACTCAATATATTGTTGAAATAACTCGGGATTGAATGTTCTTATATATCTTAGATCGTCAGATGGAATATACAGTTCAGGTTCAAGCTTATAAGTAGTTTCGTTCACAGTATAATAAGTTAATGCATTCATAATTCTAAGAAGAGCACCTTCTGCTTCTTCTTCAAGAAGCTTAGCTTTTTTAAAACGCAAAAATACCGCATTTACTTTTCTCACTTTACTAAGCGCTGCTGCTACAATACTGATGTAAGTACGTAGTGTCCGGTTATCACTAATACCTGTTCTTGACAAAAGATAGTTGACTGAAAGTGGGACAGGTGATGCTATTAATAATTCTAATAAACTAACAGCATGCCCAGCGTCAAGACCTTGATTGCGAGCTTCCCTTTCTACTTCTGAAAAGACCTTCCTTATTGTTTCTCTTTCCAGTATTTCGACCTCCCCACCATAAATTGTTATTTTTTGGCCCATTAAGTAGGTTATAAAATCATGAGCTGTGATAACTTTTATTCTCTCACCATTTATTGCCGACGATAAGAGTATTCTGATAAGCTCAACCATTCCTCTAGGATTACCATGTGTTATTAGGTATATCGCATTAATTATACCAAGATCTGTAAATGGAAGAGATGGTAGTTTATTATTCCAACAATATTTAAGGCAACCAAGTATAAAGTGATAAGCATCTCTTCGTGAAACCTTTTCCAATTCGATAACTCTAACTCTCTGTCCAAGAAGCCTACCGATATTTGAGGCGGAAAGCATTCTTCTTACTAGGAGTTCGTAAGCTGGCGGAGTAATAGCAACAATTAAATGAACTCTACCGGCATATTCTCCTTTTTTACATAAAATATCGGGCTCACCATTAATCATATTGACTATACCATTTATGATGATTTCCTGAATTTGTTTACCGTACTCTCTTTCTTGACCAATGTCAACAACATCTTCAAATTCGTCCAAAAATATAAACAATCTTGAATTCGGCGGCAATCTACTAAATATCATATTAAGACTTTCTCTGATGAATGTAAGCGTATCCTGTTTTTCACTCTTACTTGGTAAATACAAACCACGTAATCTATGATCAATACTTACTGTTGAGCTGTTAACTACGTCTCTAATACCATAAATTAATGTGGCGAAAAAGCGTATTCCAATCGACTTATAATCGCAAAACTTTTTGTAATCTTCTCTTATAATTGTTATTAGTCTTCCTGCATCAATCCTTACAACAAGATCAGATCCTATAACGTCAGATACATGTAAATATCCCTCATAGATGCTACTCTTTCCCTCTCCCCACTCAGCTTTGATGAAAAGCACATTTACTTCGTCGTCATTTCTAGCAGTCTCTAAGAAAGATCTTAATGCATCATATGTATTTTTTCTTGGAAGTATTGCATGTCTTTCGAGCTCTATCACATCTCTTCCAACTAATGATGGTAATCTTTCGTATCTTGGTATGTAGAGTTCGTTACAGCCCCCCTCATAACTGGACATTTATTGCTAACATATACACAATTCTACTATGATTTAAATTTTTAAATGTTTCTAGAGCAGAAGGTTAAAAGTCCTTTTTGATTCAGTCCACGAACAATTACCTTACTTCTCATACCTTGATTCCGAATTTCTTATCAGGAGCCGCCAAGAATTTTTGACACACTAATTTTCCCCATAGTATGCTCTATGGTCCTTTTTGGTATGTCTACGACTAGAGGAAATCCAAGCCTATTCATTTGTCCAACAACTATTGCTCTCCCTGTGGCTAAATTTACTAATTTATCTTCTATCACCTTCGGCAAACCTCCAGCAATTCGCTTTACAAATTGAGTATCTGCGGCAGAAATCCTATGTATAACATAGGTGTTCACCATTGAGAGTATTACAGGATCAACAAATGAAGGTCTTTGAGAGACTAAACACAAACTCAAACCAAATTTTCTCCCTTGGGTTGCTATTTGAGCTAGGTTATCTCTGGCAAGACTATACCCTATCGGATATTCTCCTAAATTTGGACAATAATTCTGCGCCTCTTCTATTATGAGCAGCAATATTCTATCTTTCCCTTCGATTTTGTAATTAGTGAATTTTTTAAGTAGGAGTTTTGTAATATATGAGACAACAAGCTGTTTTAACTGAAGTGGTACACCTGGTGCTCCATCTGTTGAAAAATCAATGATAGCTAATGTAGGATTATCTCTCTCCGTTATTTTGTCTATAAAATCGGTGTTAATTGTAGCTCTTTGAGAATAAGTTATTAACCCATGTTCTTCAACCACGTCCCTTCTAAATTTTTCGATTGCTCTAATTATTGCTTTATAAGTCTGATCATGTATCAGACCTTCTTCCTTAATTCTTGACAATTCAGCTTCTAACTTGTTAAAATCCTCGTCTTCCAAGAAGGCAGATGTCATATGAATACCTTTATCCTCTTTAAGGTTCTTAAGAGCTGTTTCCAATCCAGCAACCTGTAATTCATTAAGAACACCTCCTGTATAATATGTGATAACTAATTCAGCTACCTCTCTTGGTTCAAATGCTTGATCCAAATCAAGTAATATTTGTTTTATTCCTCTTTCCCCAATAAATAAAGCAGTTGATTTTTTAAAAACAAAGCGTAGTATCTCTTTCCAGCATCCTATTTTACGGCCTTGAGCATATCTTTTATGAAAATCGAGGTAATCTCCATTTGCATCAATAATGAGCACTGAAAGTGAAGCTTTTGATCCATTAGGTAGCGGTATTTCACTTAATTTCTCTAGGAGATATCCTACTGTATATGATTTCCCACTTCCAGTAACGCCTAAAACAGCCATATGCATTGGTAAAGCATTCAGATCCAGTAGAACAGGTATGTCTTTATATCCTACTAATGTACCAAATTCGATAAGTATTGCTTCTCTTTCGCTAAAGGCGATAAGATTTCTTAGCTCGTTGGGATCCTGAAGTCTATATACTTGATCCCCAGGTGATGGAGGTACCGTTACTTCACTAAGCTGCCCTGGCCTCATCTCACCTAATAGTTCAAGCTCAATAACCGTGTACCTTCTTGATATTTCTGAAGGTATTGGAGCAGCTTTTCTTCTAGCCTCAGACCAAGCGTCTCCCACCTGATAAAACTCTGAATAAGGTATGATTTTATCAACTCTAGCTAACACTCTTTTGTTTGTGTTAGAATAATAAATGACATAAAGTTCGCCCTCATTTATTTTATCTTCAAACTCTTCATAAAGTTGACACGTTGCTCTCGTTGTGGTCCCTCCAGAAAGGATTACCCCGATGGGCTTCGCATATGACATATCCTCAGAGGGAGGAATACTTGCTGGAAATTAAATTTTTAGCCTCCTTAAGGTTTTTTACAGTAATCGCGTTAACTTCTTAATTAAATAGTTCTGTGCAAGCGGATGTGATATCCCGTAAAAATCCCAAGCAGCACGGCCCCTCCTTTTAATTAAATTCTTAACAAATTCTTTTTCAGGTAACATTACTAATGATACCCCTGCCTTTTTTGATGCTTCTTCTAGAATTAACCTATGAGTATTGTTTAAAGTAACTTTTAAGGAGGATGAATAAGTTCTGACAAAGCCCACTAACCTTATGTTATTCAAATACCGTTTTGACTTTAATCTTTTAAAAAATCCAGCGACCACATCGGAAAGTAAGTTTATACAACTTTTTACAATGTTTGCGTCATAAGGTTCTCTCTTAAGTTTACACCACCATTCAAAAAGGCCAGGACAGTCATACCAACCATTTTCCCAATTGTACCATTCAGTTTTTTTATTATAGAATTCTTCAGGCACAAGTGCAAAAGGCTCTGAAACTGTAAGTATGTGCACAAGTTTGCGTTTTTCTCTAAGGTTAGCTAGGTTTTTGAAAAGCTGTTTATATGACCTCGCATCTGTATAGGGTTTAGTTGCTGAGCATGGATAGAAGAGAAGAATTTTCTTCCCTAAGGGAGGTAAGTAGTATTCTGAAATAAATTTATGCCAACGTTTTATGTCTTCATTCTGAGTTATTGCGGTATAAACCTCATAAGGATTCCTTAATATGAGATCGTTTCGAATGATATTTTGCCTCACCATCATAAATCACCTTGATATGCTATTATAAGTATTAATGAGCGACGTAATATTTGCTTTACACTTGATTCTTGCAGATTTACTTACTTCTATAACGAGTACATTGTTATCCATTAATGTGATACTATGTGTTTTGCTTAAATCAAGTAACGGAGCTAGAATACGTAGGTATTTCATCGGAACAGAAAATCTCAGCCCATTTGTGGTTTTTCTAATAGAGACAGGCTCAATCTTACTTGACAAATAGCAATTCAAATATTCGGCTCTAATTTGAAGACCCCCACCATCTGTTACTTCAAATATAAGCTCATCCAAAGCATTCGAAGCTATCTTGAGAAACTTTTTTAAGTCCATAGAAGAAAGCCTCATTGAAAAAAGTTTTCTGCCTTTCCGCGGCTTTATCAATTTCAGCTTATTCTGATGTCCTTCGTCGAGTATATATAATGAAATGTATTTTGTTTTACCGAATTTGATTTCAACGACACTTTTTTCAAGATCCCTTATACCAGTTATTGGTTGTTTGGAATAGAAGATGTTTCTGATTATATCAATGTTTACTTTTAATATATGTTCTGATTTAATGTGCCATTCTTCAATCAATTCTTTAGCAAGACTTATTGAAACTTGGCAACGTAAATCATCATCTGTAGCTATGAATTCCAGCCCCCTTTTCTTTATTATTAGGAAACATTCTTGGGCAATTGCACTTAACACTTTCATTAACTTAGGCATTGTTTCTTCTAAAGAATTTAGTGTATTTTTGATCATCTTTTTCACCTAACAATTATTGGTTCATATTTAGTAAGAAGTTTAACCAACCTCCAAATATATTGTAAACCATATTTTGATTTTGAAAACATGTCGTCAAGGATTTTTTCATATTTATCTCTACCTTCATTAAGCAAAGCTTTGGCTCTTTCAACCTCTTTTTTAATAACATATTCATTATGTATTGCTCTAGCCTTCCAGTCGACATAAAGTAGTTGAGGATCGTTCTTACAAATTTCACATTGACATGTATTTAGCAGCTCTTGTTCGAAGTACGTCAATTTTCTTCTACTAAATTTTCCAGCTATATTACAGACATATCTTTCCCCTGTTCCGGGAAGTATTATCTTTCCATAGGCTGCTTTTCTTCTACATCCACTAGAATCAGTACTGTCGGTGCCCATGAAATAAGCAATATGCAACATTAGTGGGGATGAGCCTAGCCCCATTATATGAACTTTAAAGTCGCTTTCTTTCTTGATTATAGATAGTGCCCTGTAAATAGATCTTATAATACTGGGTGAGGGCTGTCTATCCTTAAAGAAACCTTGAAATCGTGTAAAGTCTTCATCTACAATAACCCCTAGCGCGATATAATCTGAATCAATGTGCTTTTCTATCCAACGTAAATTTTGTCTCAAAGAATTGTCGTTCCAGCTATGCAATGTTGGCATTACCCTTCCTGATAAACTCGTATTATATTGCCAGTAAAGCATATTTTCTTTGGTTTTCTCCCAAGCGATCCGCATTTCTTGAAGAGACATCCCTGGCTTGAATGGATAATCTAAGGGTATGGCTAAATCCGGATTAAGTCTCTCTTGAATATATGCAACTTTATCTCTAGATAACTGTATACCTCGCATAGCTGATGTGAATGCGCCACTATCAAGTAATAGTCTTCTCGGCCTATATAGTAATTTAGGCTCTTTTTTCTTGTAATAATTATATGCAGAGTCAGTAACATCATCCTCTGTTCTATTTTCCTTTAGAGGAGAATCTTGTTCACCTATCCAAAGGATTATTTGATTTGTTTCTCTCATAGTTAGTGTAGCTAGAAAATTGTCACAACGTATTATAAATTTTTCTAACCTTTCTTTTCTGAGTATACAGTAAGGTTGGCGGAAGCATATACGATCTCAGACCACACCCGCTGCAGAAACACTTCAAAACCCAGCTAGCTGCCCTTAAAATCCACAACAAAATAAATGCGCGGCGGGCGGGATTTGAACCCGCGCGGCCCAACCGGGCCACAGGCTTAGCAGGCCTGCCCCCTACCACGCTAGGGCACCGCCGC
>Ga0080004_1088871_pt1 | contig 11559 bp, 13 predicted proteins | sample WasSprMetagenome_FD_69207 | JGI IMG/M metagenome (GOLD analysis project Ga0080004, IMG submission 69207) | Sulfidic aquatic microbial communities from Washburn Spring, Yellowstone National Park, USA - WS (SPADES assembly) (version 2) | ecosystem: Environmental > Aquatic > Thermal springs > Hot...
AATTAGCATTCTTTGCCCATGCTCTTAAAGCTTCTTTAGCATTATTGCTTAATTTTGAAAGATAAGAAGCAATTTCTTTAGCAATAATCCAAGATCTTTTATTTTTCCATTTTCAATAAATTTTTTATTAAATTCTTCAACTTTTAGAATAACTGCAGTAAAATAATTTAAACCAATTGAAGTAAAAGCTAATCCAGGAACCTTTTGCATATAGCTATCGACTATATCTTTTAATGGATTCATTCTTAATAAAATGTTTTTGAAGTAAAATTTTATAAAATATTTTAAATAGAGAATATATTATAGTAAAAGAATGGAAAAAGAGGAGATTTAGAAGTGAGTAGCAAGACTCTGGCTGAAACTGAAAGGGCTTCTTTAGATCTGATTTTGGAGGATTTTCGCTTCCTTTTTAATAAGGAGGAGATCAAACAAGATGAAGTGGACGAGGTTCTATACAATTTAAAGAGCGATGAAGTTAAATCTTATGTTCAGAGTTTGAGATTTCGCTCTAAGCCTGAAACTGCTTTAAGGGAATCATTTATTGCTGGCAAATCAGTTCTTTTAAAGTATCTTTTTGGTGAGGCATTACCGGAAGTTAGGTCTAATGGGTTTATTGATTATTTGATTAAGGATGAAATGGGGCGTGGTATAGCTTTAGAGCTCAAACCGCTCTTTGAGGCTGATGTGGAATTTGATAAAGCTGGCAAACCCATTCTCAAGAGACTTAGACAAAAGAAGCTTAAGCCTGAGGATTATCGGGAGCAGGTTCTCAAATATATTCAAGAGGGTGAAGCTCAGTTCGTTATCTTAACGAATTTAAAAGATTGGTTCTTTTATAGCAAAGAGCTTACACCAAGAGATGTTAAACCCTTCTGTACTATTGGTTTTTTTGAGTTTGTTAAGGAATATGATGTCATTGGCAATTTGAGAGATTATTTAGAGAGGAAAGAGTTCGAGTCCATTAGGTATGAACTTGATAAGCGTTTCTTAGAGAGTTTAAAAACTTGGGTAAAAAAGCTTTCAGAAGTTGAGTTTACGGTTGATGATAAGAGAAAACTTGAACTGATTATTGGGTTAATTAATAAGTTTATTTTTATTCAAACGTTAGATGATTATGGTGTTATAGAATTTAACTGGATTAAAAAACGCTGGAGTTATCATGAACAAATGTGGCAGAGAAAAGGTAAACTAATGGTTTTAGAGAAGTTTTTCGATGAACTCGACGACTGGTTTTATCTTTATTATGACACCGAACTCTTTAAAGAGAAAATTTTGCTATATATCAAAAAGGATGAAGAAAATATAGATAGGCTTTACAGAAACCTACAGTTAGTGCTGGGACTCACCTATTTACAAGTGCCCTTTGGTGCCTTAAAAGGGATAATGCAGTATAACTTCAGATATATTGATGAAGATGTATTAGGGAAAGCCTATGAAACATTCTTGGGAGAGGTTAGAAAGGAAGAGGGTGTTTATTACACACCCAAATATATTACGCAGTATATCGCGGAGAACACTGTCGGTAGAGTTTTCGACCAACTTCTGAATGAAATTAAAGAAAAACTTACGAGTGAAGACTTTAAGAGAGTAAAAGATTTAGTTTCTAAATTTATTTCAGTACGCGTACTCGATCCAGCATGTGGATCCGGGTCTTTTCTCATAAAGGCTATCAGAATCATTTTTAACAAATACAAAGAACTTATTAAGGAACTTAACGAGTGTTACAAGAAATACCTAAATTATAGGGGTTCACTTGATATATCGAAAGAGAATATTATTAAAGCTGAACTATTGTCCAATATAAAACATATGTTAGGTCCAGATAGTGATAGAGAGTTGATAGCTAGAATCCTTGTAAGGCATATTCATGGCGTCGATTTGGACAAACGAGCACTTGAAGTTGCAAAAGTGAATATATGGTTAGAAGCTATCAAGCTTGTCCCTAAAGAGTTCAGATATGATAAACTTCCACCTGAAACAAATTACATTCTGCCAAACCTTGAAATGAACCTACGCTGTGGCGATTCGCTTGTTGGATTACCTGAAGAATTTACGATGAAATATATTAATGATAAGCATCGAATAGATCTAATTAAGCTCTTTGATTTGAGACAAAAATATTTAGACGATCCAACTAATCCTAAGCTTATAGAGGAGATAGAGGATGTGAAATGTAAAATTAGAAATGAACTCACTGAAGAATTTAAAGAATATTTAAAAGTAAAAGGGATCTCTGTTCAACTCGTTAATTACACAAAACCGTTTCATTGGGTATTAGAATTTTGGTACATATTCTTTAATGAAAATGGTGATCTTTTGCCAAAGGAGCAACAAGGATTTGACATCATAATAGGTAATCCTCCTTACATTGAATATCGTCTCATAGTGAAAAAACTTGGTACGGCATATGCAAGATTTTTGAAGGCCAATTATAGACTTTCTCGAGGTCAATTTGATATAACAATACCTTTTACTGAGAAACCTCTCAACCTACTGAAAAGGGGCGGAATGTTAAGCTATATTATGACTAATAAATTCATGGTTGCGGAGTATGGATACAACTTAAGGAATTATTTACTAAACAGTCAATTTTTAGAGAGGATAATCGATGTTTCCAACATAAAAGTATTCAAAGATGCAGCTATCTACCCTGTAATTTTCATAGTAAAAAAGATCGACAAAGATCTTCAATATGACCTATATATTGGTTCTCCATCGGAGGAGGAAATGGTCAAGGGGGCACCCTCACTTACACAAGTTCCTAAATCTATTTTCACAACAGAGTTGCCTTTGTGCATTTTAACTCCATATATAACGGGTGTACATTTAAAGTTATTTAAAAAAGTGCGAAGTGGACATACAATTCCAGAGAACCTATTTAAATGCGGTGTCGCTCAGACAGGCTTCTCAGATAAAATCAAGTCATCAACTGAAGCGAGAAGTGGAGATTACATTGAGTTCGTACAAGGAGAAGACATAACCCCATTTTTCATCATTCCTCCTAATAAGTACTTTCCTTTATCATCATTATCTGAAGAGAAAATAACTGAATTCAAGCAACGAAAAATTATGATACCTGGAATGGTGAAGGACATCTATTGTGGTTATGATACTATTGGGTTTGGATGTGGACGCGTTTATTATGTTACTGAAAACGAATCACCTTATCCATTACCTTATCTGACTGCGCTTTTTAATTCATCACTATTCAAGTTTATTTATAGGATTATTTATGGGATGAGCCATCTTAGCGGAGACTATTTAAGGATAAATTCCCCTTACTTAAGGGTATTTAGCATTAAGGAAATTAATGCAAAACTGGCCAATAAATTTGAAGATCTTATTAACTTATTAATAATGCTAAAGAAGGCACATTATAAAATACTTGAAATATGGAATGAATGGTGCACTCGGCTTAAAAATGATGAGTACTCCTTGTTCAGAATACTCTCTGAAGACGCTAAATTCATAAGGGCAGGGGAATTCAATAAGGCTTGGACTTCTAAAGCTACCTTCTATTCGACTGAATCTAAGATGTTATATGTTATTTTCAATGACTTCAAGGTTATAGGAGAAGTAAGTAGGCATGAAATAAGAATATATGGGTTAGATGAAAACAATAAAGAAGAGCTTATTTATGAAATGGAATTCAACAATAGAGAGTTGATGCTCCATACTTATTGTTCTCTACTTCAAGCTTTGGAATCTAAGGCGAAGGTTAAAACTCTTTCTCAACTTTTTGAGAAAACAAAAGTGCCGATTGTAAAAGAGGTTAACAAAAGTCCAAACGAATTAACGCCTAACATAATTAAAATGACCAAAGATGAATTTGAAAGATGGCTTAAGGAAGAGATATCAAAAGAAATAGAGGCAGACATCGTAAAGATTGATAACGAGATCGAAGATTTAGAAGCTAAAATAGATGCTTTAGTTTTTAGATTGTATGAATTAAATGAGGATGAGATGAAAATAGTGTTTGATTCATTAAAGACGCCAGCAATGTATCAGGGTAAGGTTTTTGAATTCTTCAGGAGGCTGTGAATATGGATGTTTGCGGTTTTAGAGAAGGATTTGGTCTCCGTGATGACCAGAAACCTATAGTTGAAGAAGCTCTCTGTGAGTTTGAAGAAAACAATAGGCAAAATGTGTTTATATCGCTTCCACAAGGCACTGGCAAAACTATAATCGCCCTTGCTGTTTTGTCAAAGCTGATAAACGATGGTAAAGTAAGACGAGTTTTAGTTTTGATACCAGGAAGACAATTGGTTAAACAATGGATTGATAAAGCGAACACGATGTTTTACGGCTTAGGCTTAATCGAATACGCCAAGCTTTCAAAAGAGGGCATCCATAAAATACGAGGTTCGTTAAAATACTTAGGTGCTATAGGCATGGCAATGACTATACAATCATTCAAAAATGTTATCAAAAAAGAGATTTTTAGCGAAGAAGACTTTGACATGATAATCATTGATGAAGCTGCAGACCTTGTTATCTCAAGGGATTTCATTGAAGGTTTTAGAATGTCAAAATATTTAAAAGGAATGGAAAAATGGCAAAACAAAAAGCTTTTCTTACTTCCTTATCATGTAATGGAAAAGAAAATTATTGGTTTAATGAAGAAATTTGGAAAGAACTCAAAATTAATCCGTAAGATGATAAAATCTCCTACATGTACTGTTCGAGATCCAGAAGTTATATATGATCCACTTATTAATATCTTTGTTAAAGTATTACAAGAAAATTATAAGAAAATAAAAACAAGCGTTCATAGAATACTCAACGAATATGGGATTGAAGGTTACCGAGAAAATCTTGAGACATTATTAAATCCAGATACTTTAGAAAGATTAAAAATGATTTACCATCTTGATGAAGACACGCTTCAGCAAATTCAAGTATTAATAGTCAAATATATTCTTATACAACATGTTGAAAAATGGTTTCTGTACTCAAATAGAGCAGAACTTTCACGAAGTATACTTTCAGCCCAACGCGATGTTAAAATATGGCTTAACAACGAAGATAAAAAATTAAATAAACTAATTGATATTGTCAAAAACTATCTCAACGAAAACAAAAAGGTTTATGTTTTCTCACAGTATTTAGCTACAGCAGAATATATAACAGACATTCTCATAAAAAGCTTATCACTAAAGCCAAGGGATATCACACTCATTACTGGTATGGACGATGCTGATGCACAATACAAAAAACTTCGTAGCTTTAAGGATGTTGGTAAAGTCCTTGTAACAACACCTGTTTTCGGAAAAGGAACAGACATACCAGAGGCTGACGTAATTATCGTTTATACTCCTCCATTAAGCATTGAAAGGTTGTTCCAAGTGGTGGGACGAATTAGGGGAGGTGAAGTAATATTTTTGGCTTATAATGGTTATGAAGAAGAAATTATGAATCTCGTTGCTGACCAATTGAGAAGAAAACTTGCTTCAATGGAGAGTGAAAGCCCTGGACTTGATCGCTATATCTGATATCTACGCTGACATATCTGTTTTATCAGTTCTCATCTCAATGTTGGATGAGGAAGAAAGAGAAAACAGGGTAACCGTTATAGCTGGTGATATTGGTATTAAGTCGGCAAAAAATTATACTGAAAGTGCTCGCCAAGTTTTTACATCGCTTCTGAGAGTTAATAAATATGTGCTATATGTACCTGGTGATTCCGATGAAAAACAGCTTCAAGTGGATATGCCAGGCGTAATCAATCTTGATGGAAAGAGTTACGTGTTAAAGTTTGAGGATATTAAGGTGGGCTTTCTAGGTTTGGGAGGCGCTCCAAAGCACAGCATAAGAGTAGACGAACCTTTGCCTTATGTTTGGGATGAGAATATTCAGATAATAGCAACGGAACTTGAAACTGTATTAAAGATAAACATACAGAAAGTTGCACAAGAACATCCAGACTACATATTTTTAGTGACTCACACCCCACCATATGGTGTGGCTGATCGGTCAAAACCGATAACCTTACGAGAAATAGCAGTTTTAGAAGATCTCCTTGAAGAATTAAAGGGTGAAGTAAAACCAGAAACTAAAGAAACTACGAAAAAAATCCCAATAACCCTGCGACATCTTGGTTCAAGGATTGTGAGAGATTTCGTTAGATACTACAAACCAGACGTACATATTTTTGGACATGTACACAAGGAAGGTGGCAAAACTCAAATTCAAGAAGCAACAAAATTCTTTAATGTAAGTCACTTATCATCACTTCCATATAGACTCACAGGGAGAAGGTTCCTACAGCTAAAAGTAACTAAAGAAAATATCACATCATCTTTCAATCACATCATAACCGAAGGTAATATACCTTTCAATGAATTCATCGAGAAATATCTATAACCGAAGTTTTACTTAATAAAGCCCATTACTTCCTCTTTGGTCCCTCATATTATTCAAAGGTAGTTTTGTTTTATTACTTCCTTTTAGAGTTTGAAAAGGTAAGAGTGCTAATCGTTATTATTTCCTCTAGTACAACAGCTTAATATAAAATGACAAAAATAAAATAAAAATATATATTCTAGAATAATGTAAGAATTATAAGAAATTCTAAAAAGGAGTAAATTTATTATTAAGGCGATAAAAATGGCGAATAAGATAAAAAAATTGGTAGAGGTAGAGAGTGACTCAGAAATAACTAAAGCATTTCAAAATGAAATGGACGATAAGATTGCCGCATTAGCAATAATTGCACCTTATCAGCCAGCGAAAGTTAGTCCTACAAAAGCTTTATGGGCTGAGATCGGATTAACTGAAGAGCTAAATGTAGAAGAAGCTATCGACAAATTAAAGGAAGAGGGTATCCAAAACTTGATCCTATGCATAAATTCATTTGGAGGTGGAGTTTCATCTTCTTTTAAGGTGGCTTATACCATACGCAAAAATTTTGATAAAATAATAGTATTCGTTCCCCATATTGCAGCAAGTGGTGGAACGTTGATTGCTCTTACAGGCAATGAAATCGTAATGGGTGATATGAGTTCATTAACGCCACTAGATATACAGATGGAACGTGGAGGCAAGATGTACTCAGTAAATGCGATGATAAGAAGCTTTGGAGCTCTTAATGAGTTCTTTGAAAAAGTTGCAGAAGAAGATGCTCCATACCCATGGAAAGCTATGGCTAATAAACTAGATCCTGTTGAATTTCAGGAGTGGATAGATGCCTCAAGTTTAATGGAACTCCATGCTAAGAAAATATTGGAGATGAACGAGAGTTTTAAAGAAAACGCAGATCTGATAATAAGCCGACTTACAAGCGGATATCCTGTTCATTCATATACTATAACTATGGAGGAGGCAAAGGAGATTTTTGGGGAGTATATCCACCACGGGAAAGAAGATAAATATAAAAATTTATGGAGGGCTTCAAAACTATGGATTAAGAAATATTTAAATGTAGAATCAAGCAATCATATAATAAGATTTATTTTACCCAAAAACAAAGGGGTGGCAAAAAATGAAAAAACATCTAACTAATGCAGAAATCAGAAAGATATTTACTGATCCCTACTCGTTAAGAAAAGGAATAAAGTTATGGAAAGATGCTGAAAAAAGAGGAGAGGAATTCATCAGAAATGTTAAGGAAGAGAGAAAGAAATTGTTGGAAAAACAGCAGGGTAAGATATCTGTTGCCTTATAACTCTCTACTTTTCTTCAGTGTTCTCACACTCAGACAACAAGCAGATATGCGACTCTTGTAGAACCCAAATTTGCTTCAGAAACTTCGCATATCCCTAGAACGTTAAGCGACATATCGGCTTAGGAAGTTAGAAAAGATAGCTGAGGGGAAAATAGAGGCACATGAAGTTGTAATAAAGAGTCTATTCAGAGATAAATACATTTTGAAATTTCAAAGACTATTCATTTGGAAAAAAGAATATTTCCAAACTTTAATTTTAAAGTATTGGAAATGCTAAATCTGTAAAGCAAACTAATTATTTATATAAATTTTTAAATTATGCTAAAGAAAGAAATGGATATTTTAGTGTTTAACTATTATGAAAATAATGTTAGAAAATTCTTTAAAAAATTTAATAAAGATAAAATTAAGTTTTCCTTAATCTATTAAGTAATGAATTTAAAGAATTTATGTTATTAATAATTATATCCTTTACTTCTATTTCTCCCTCTGACATTACTTTAACATACTCTTTCCACCAATTTATATAACCTTGTGTAGATGGCAATCTACCTGATTTTTCCAATCTTCTTAGTTCAATGAAAAAATGGATTTCTGCTCTAAACCAATCAGATGGCTTATTTGTAGTTTGAATCCAACAATGTAATATATCATCATTCTTTCCTATATGCTTGCAAGGTAATTCCATACCAATTATATGTTGACTTTTAATTTGGTTTATGTTGATATTATATTTTTCTGCTATTTGAAGTGTAATTTCATATGGTATATAAAAAAGAAGTTGTTCCATATTAAAATAAATTTTATATCTAAATATAAATATTTTTCTTTAAGTTTCTTTCATATTTCATAAATTCAAGAATGAATTTTCTCCTTAACTCCCCCTCATATAATATTATACCTTTACTTCTTTTTTGGATATTCTTTAAAAGCTATCTTCAGCTTTATCTATTATAAACGAGGACATCATCAACTAGAATTTCTTTTAAACCAGAATCATTAAAGACAATTTTTATTATAACATCTTTGATTCTTACTCTAATATCTTTTTCAATCTCATCTATTATAACTTCACCGTTTTTAAATGAAGATTTTTGCATTTCTATCACTAAAAATATTAAAACATAGAAGAATTTAAATTTAATATTACTTTTCTTCAGTTTTAGCTTTCTTCATTTCTTTTAATTCTTCTTTAAGCATTTCTATAGCATCTTCTATAGCAAAGCAAATTTCATCATTTCCTCCTGCAATTTTCTTTTGTTGCATAAGCTCTTTTCTCAATTTCTTTATAGTTTCTTTTATCTCTTTTTCATTTGAAGCAGGAAATTCTTTACCTGCAACTCTTATCATCTTTTCTGCCATTTTTTCTCAAAATAAAAAAAAAAAGAAAAAGAATTATATTAAGCTTAATAAACTTTAATGTTTAAAAAATCAAGAAAAATAATTAAGAATTAATAAAATATATTGAAGAAATAATATTAACATATAGGAAGAGAAATATTCATGATATGCTTCGTAATTTTGCCAAAAAATAATAACTATTAAACTTGTAATTCTAGATATAAAATTAGACAAAACGTTATAATAGATAAAAAGAATTGTTAATATGTTAATACTCTCATAGCATTTATATTATAAAGACGCACTATTATTTCATAAAGCTGATCTATTTCACTAAATCTCTGTGATATGTTGGATATATCAGCTTGCCTTGTAAAGATTCGAGCATCATTATAAAGGTAATATAGTCTTTGATGAAATCTAAGTGCTAAAAGCCTTAATTTACCTCTAAGGGGGCTTTCCACATATTTGGTATATTCAGGACTTTCTTCTAATTTAGACCCTTTTAGCCATGCCCAATCTATATAATAATCAGCGATTTCTTCAACCATTATTTCTCCAACTTCCATGAAGTCAGGAATATTACGTATCTCCCCCTGTTTCTCTTCTATTAAAAAAATAATATCAAATAATGGACGCGGAATAGAACCTGAAATTTTTGTCTTTTAATAACTCTCTTAAAATCATTCTAACTTTACTTGGTATTTTACCACCTGCAAAAATAGATATAAAATTTGTTAGCGGTTCTTCTTCAAATAAATGCAGAAATAATGGTCCTATGGTAATTTTTACCGTCTTTTTTTCAATTGTTGCTTTTTCCTTATTTATTTGTGGTAATGTAAATGGTTCATCGTAATAAAATTCGACAAGCTTCCCCTTCTTTCCATGGTAAATATTTGATATGTAGAAATAAAAATTCCTGTCCCTCTTCTCTCTCTAATGTTAAATATTTATTATATGTATATACTCTCCCTCTTGATCCTGTCAGTATTTCCTTCACATAAGGTTCTATCTCTGATTGAGAATTTATCTTAAATAATTTACATGTTAAAAACATAAAGATCATCTCACACTATCGATCAGAGCACCTATTACACTTGAGTCGTCTGCAAAAATATTTATTGAGTAATCTTCATTTCTCACATAAATTTTCTGTTGTAATAATTCATCTCCTTCAATTCTTTTAATGATTTTATTTACCATTTTTCTGAATTCCTTTGGGTTTAAAACTAATTTATAATGTAAACTAATTTTAGTAGAGCCTATTTGGCCATTTTTAATTTCATCATTAATTTTATCATTTACTCTTTTATAGAATAAAAATATTTCAAAAAGCGTATCTTTAAATTCTTTAATAGATAAATTTTCTTTTGATATGCTTGGCCATAAGTATAATCTAGCTGAGGAGGCTAGTAATGCCGTAAGCTTTTCTTCTATTTCTAAAATTGTATCTAACTTAAATATATCAAATGTCTCTATTAAAAATGACCCATCTTTAGGAACAATCGATATATCATATTCATATTGTCTAATAGAGTTTTTATTTATTTTTAAGTATGTTCTATTCCCCTCTTTAATGCGATATTTATCAATTATTGTTGATAAAAATTCATTTGCTTTCTCACATGATATACTATTATAAAATGTAAAAATTATTGTAGATTGTAATCTTACTTCAAATTTTTTTGGTAAAATCTTATTTATGATTCTAGGGCCATATTTTATAACTATAGGAATTGTTTTCTTCATTATTTCTTCTACTGCTACTTCAGAACTCATCATTGAAAATATAAATAAACTAATTAATAAAATTTACGTAGAAAATGTATTAAATATATTATAAAAATAAAAAGATATATAAAACGAATTAGCTACATTGTAAGCTAGAATTATTACCTTTTGTTTCTTTTTGTATTAATACATAAATACTAGTTTTTCTTTTTAAAATTTCTAGAGCAATAAAAAATGAAAAATAAAAATAAGACATTTATATCCGATATTCTTAACAATTTTTCACAAAACTACATAATAGACCTGATTTTTTCAGCAATAGTAAAGCTAATACTAGAGAAGTTATTAAATTTCCTTTGGTCTAAGAGAGAACGTATGATCAGAGGATTGGGCTCTCTTATATTGTCTTGTTTCTTAATGAGTTTGGTTCCCTTTAATTGGATTCTTACTAATATTAGCTGTCCATTTTGTAAAAGACGACATGAAATAAGTTTCGTTATGGAAATTCCCTTAGATGAAATGAAATATCTTGATTGTAAAGTTGCTTTAGTGATTCAACAACGCTATCCAAAATTACTTAAGGTAGCAATTATTAATTCCTGAATCAGCGGAAGAATTTTAGGTTTTCGAAAAACTTTAATTATAAAAATTTTTAAATTCTTTCATAAAAGGGGCGTGTCCAATTATTATTTATTGCTTTATGTTTTTTAATCTATTTTTATACATTAATATGTAAAATTTTTATAAAAAGAAGAATTCGATATAAATTATTTTTTAACATTTTTATGTATTAATAGAATAATTAAGCAAAAATCAATTATTTT
>Ga0080004_1061881_pt1 | contig 11555 bp, 2 predicted proteins | sample WasSprMetagenome_FD_69207 | JGI IMG/M metagenome (GOLD analysis project Ga0080004, IMG submission 69207) | Sulfidic aquatic microbial communities from Washburn Spring, Yellowstone National Park, USA - WS (SPADES assembly) (version 2) | ecosystem: Environmental > Aquatic > Thermal springs > Hot...
AATTTAAAAAGGGTATGGGCTATAACAAAAACTTATTCTGATGAACTTGATTGGTATCCAGGAGACGATGTTGTTGATATTATAGGTATAGATATTTATAACTCACCTGGTGACTATTCTGCTAACACTTTAACATTTTATAAAATTGCTGAGATGTTTAATAACAAAAAAATTATAGCGTTAACTGAAAACGGTCCTATACCTGACCCTGACTTACTTGTTCAGCAACAAGCATACTGGAGTTGGTTTTGTGTATGGGGTGGAAATTTTATTTTGGATGGACAAACAAATTCTCAAGAACATATAAATAAAGTTTATCACCATGATTATGTAATAACATTAGATGAACTACCTGACTTGGTAAACTATCCTATTGATAATCAAACAACATATTATTATCTAAATATCACAATATCGCCAACAGGTTCTGGTGTTGTTAATTTAACACCATCAGGCGGTGTTTATGTAGCAGGGACAACAGTCACGTTGAAAGCTGTTGCGAATAGTGGATGGGTATTTAGTAGTTGGAGTGGTGATTTAAATAGTACAAGTAGTTCTACTATAATAGTTATGGATTCAAACAAAAATGTTACTGCAAATTTTGTTAAATCAAGTAGTAATGAAGGAGGGGCTACAACATATGTTTTAATAGTAAGTGTTAATCCACAAAATGCTGGCAATGTTGTTTTAAACCCAGTAGGTGGAGTTTATACAACTGGAACACAGGTTCAGATTGTTGCTACACCTAATAGTGGTTGGGTGTTCAGTAGCTGGAGTGGGGATATAACCGGTAACCAAAATCCAATTACAATAACTATTGATTCTAACAAAACAATGACTGCTAATTTTATACAACAAAATACTACTCAACAATATATGTTGTCAGTAAGTGTTAATCCACAAGATAGCGGTGTTGTAGATATTAAACCGTTTAAAGGTAGTTATACAGCAGGTGAAGAAGTTCAACTTATTGCGATACCTAATAATGGGTATGTTTTTAGCAACTGGAGTGGAGATATAAACAGTACACAAAATCCTGTTTCTATTATAATGGATAACAACAAACAAATAACAGCTAATTTTACAAGTGTAACATCAGTGTTTAGTGTTAAAACAGAAAAAGAATATATAAACTTTAATGAAGAAAAAAATATAAAGTTTATTTATACTGCAAATACAACTGATATTGGTTCTTCTATAAAACTCTATATCTATGATAAAAAAATGAAATTGGTTAGAGAAATAAATTGTGTTTGCAATAAAACTAAAGATCTAATTTTATGGGATGGAAAAGACAAAGATGATAATTATGTCCCCATTGGGGTATATTTTTACAAAGCAGTGTTAAATGGTAAAAGAAGTAAAATGAACAAAATTTTGATTTTAAAATAAAATTTTAAAAATTATGAAAAAATTGATAAATTTAATAATTTTATTTTTAATTTTTATAGTTAGTTTAGTTTTTGCAGGAAATTATAACTATACTGACGCTATGGCTAAAGCATTGATGTTTTTTGAAGCAAACAGGTGTGGTAAAAATGTACATATTCATAACAGGTTTAATTGGCGTGGCCCTTGTCATATTTACGATGGTATAGATGTTGGAGAAGATTTAGAAGGTGGCTACCATGATGCTGGTGACCATGTGATTTTTGGTATGCCACAGACATATGCGTTTTCAACCTTAGGATGGGCATATTACGAAACTAAAGATGTATATGAAAGAACTAACCAAAAAATATGGATGTTAAGAACTTTAAAGTATTTCTCTGACTTTTTTATGAAATGTCATAGAAATCCAGATGTGTTTTATTATCAAAAAGGAGATGGTGTAATTGACCATAACTATTGGGGACCACCTGAAATGCAAGGATATCAAGATTACAAAATTGGTAGAGCTACAAAACATAAAGCTTCGCCTGATGAACCAGCTGGTGATGTAGCAGCAAACGCAGCTGCTGGTATGGCGTTGATGTATCTAAATTATAAAGATGTAGATTACAACTATGCTGTTGATTGTTTAACACATTCTATAACATTGTACAGGTTAGCAAGAAAGTATGAAGGGTTAGGTACTGGAGATGGTTTTTATACTCATGACACTTTTGAAGATGATATGTCATTTGCAGGAATATGGCTTGCACGTGCAGCAAAAGATTATGGTGACCAAAAAATGAAACAAGATTTTGGTGATTTGTTAAACACAGTGTTTGAATTTGATGTTAAAAATTCAACATTATCTGTATATCTGTTATTTTTAAATGATGCAAAGATGTATTTAGATAGAAAAAAAGGTACTAATGACCCTGATGATTTTCAATACGAACCATTTTGGCCATATTGTTGGGGAAACATTTTTATGGGAAGTGTTCTTTTATACGGATTAGAGGTTGACCCTGTTTTAAAATCTCAAGGTAAACGAAATCCTTATCTTGAACAAATCAGAAAGATTATAGGAAACTATGCTGCAGGGACAAGTTATTTCCAAAAAACACCTGGTGGGTTAATATATCCTAATACCTGGGGTGTATTAAGATATGTTTCAGCAGCAATGTTTTGTTTTAGTGTATATTTAAAATATAATCCGGACGAACCTAATTATCAAACTTGGTTGAATTTCATTAAGTCACAAATTGACTATATTTTAGGAGATAACCCAAGAATAACAATAGATGTTGACCATCCAGACGGATTTTATAATCCAGGATCTTATCTTGTAGGTTGGGGACAAAACCCGCCAAAACATCCTCATCATCGTGCTGCACATGGAAGTTCTACTAACAATATGAATGAACCAAGATATCATAGACACGTTTTGTATGGAGCATTAGTAGGTGGTCCTGATTCAACTGATACTCATAACGATGTTACTACTGACTATGTTTTAAACGAAGTTGCAATTGATTATAATGCATCAGCAGTTGCTGGGTTAAGTATGGCAGCATATTTCTTTGGACAAAATCAAATGCCAGAACTTGACCCTGAACCTGAACCACATCCTGGTGATGAAGTTTATGTTACAGCAGTAATGGGACAAGATAATGCTCAGCGGTCTCAACCAACTGTGTTTCTTTTTAACAAATGTGGCTATCCACCAAGGTTTTTAAAAGATTTATCATATAGATATTTTGTTGATATTTCAGAATTAAAACAAGCAACTACGCCATATTCTGAAAATAATGTAAAAATAGAAGTAGCATACAATCCAGTATCGTCAGCTACAATTTCACAATCATTAATTCCGTATGATCCTTCAAGAAACTTATATTATGTAGAAGTAAACTACCCAGTGGACTTGCCATTTTATATATCTGTACCAATACTTTCTCCATATGCTCCATTTCAGTTTGCTTTAGTATTTCAAAGTCCAAATTGGGAAGAAATATGGGATTCAAGAAATGATTATTCAAGAATAGGAATACTTAACGGTAATGGCTATGAGGACTCTGTTAAAACATACAGAATCCCAGTGTATCAAAAAGGTGTTTTAATATATGGTTCAGAACCAGGGAAAGTTATAGACGCAAATGACCAACCTCCTTTAATATATTTCAAAAAACCATATCCAAATACAACATTATCAGGAAAAATTTATTTAGAAGGACAAACTGTAGATGATAAAGGTATAGAAAAATTTGTTTTTTATGTACATGATCCACAAACAATGCAAATATTATGGGTCTCAACTCAAACACAATATGTCCAAGCAAATACAACAGCAACTTTTACTACATTTTGGGATTCAGATAATTTTCCTAACGGGACATATCTTATAAGGATGGTTTCTTATGACACAAACGGACAAACAGGCGTTGCTTTTGCTCAAGTTAATATAGACCATGAATCTGGTCAACAACAAGATTTATCATATCCAGTTGTAAAAATTACATTTCCACAGAATAATGATGTTATAACTACAAATTTTGAAGTAAGAGCTAATATAACTGATTATAATGGAGTAAGTTATGCAGAGTTATGGTTAAACAATATTTTTATAAGTTCAAAAACACAGGGACCTTTTAACTGGCCTGTTGATATATCAAATTATCCAGAAGGTTCAACTATAACAATAAAAGTTGTAGGATATAATGTTTTAGGACTTTCTTCATCAGACGAAATAAAAGTCTATAAAACAACACAGCAGCAACAACAATCTTCAACTACACAAGTGTTTTTTGAATACCCACAAGATGGAGATACTGTTTCTGGAATTGTGGATATATATATTAGGATTTTATCTTCATATACTATTACTAATGTGAAATTTTATATAGATGGAATACTAAAATATCAAACTAACATCTCACCTTACATTTATAGTTGGGATACTACTTTAGTAACTAATACAACACATACAATAACAGTTGAAGTTTACGATAATGTAGGTATGTCTTCAAAAACTATTACTGTAAATGTATTAAATCTTCAAGAAGATCAAAAACCACAAATACAAATTGTAAATCTGACCAATGGTGAAACAATAACAAAGGATAAAAATGTTATAATAAAAATTACAGATGATAAAAAATTATCTGTTATTCGGGTGAAAATAAACAACGAAATAATTTATGATTTAAAAAATCTTACAACTTCTCAATTAGAATTAAATTGTTTATTAAAGGTTTCATCTTTTGAGAATAATAAAAATTATTCTTTAGAAGTTTTTGCTGTTGACAATTCGTCCCAAACTTCGTATTTAAAATATAACTTCTCAGTATCAACTGAAATAGAAAACGAATACGGGATTAGAAAAATTTATTTTGTTTCTTCAAACAATGATGGGATAAACGATGTTATTTCATTTAGTAAAAATGTGGAATTGTTTACATTGTATAATAAAAAAGGTGAGCTAGTTGTTGAGGAAAAGAATATTAAATTATGGCAACCAAAAAATTTACAACCTGATTTTTATATTTATAAAATCAAGTTAGAAAACAAGTGGTATAAAGGAATTGTTGTGGTATTAAAATAAACAAGAAAGTTCTTTTAAAAAAGTATGAAAAATAGGTTCTCCAAATGGAGCGAGTAGAGAGGTTAGAAATAACTATTTTTGATAGCGTTATCGTTAGGTTTTATGTTATCAATTTTTACTGGTGTAGAATTATTTAGTGATAGATGTGGTCTGAATAGGTTGTAGTAGCAGAAGAAGAGAGTTGATTGAACTAAAAAGCAGGGTAGAATCTTTTAAATCCGTGATGAGATTTAAAAGAGCCGTTGAAAGTTGAGTAGAATCGTTCAATTTTATTTTTAAGAGGTCTTAAGAAAGTATTTATTTTTTAGACTTATGACTATTTAATGAGAGGAATTGGCGCCTAATATAAGGTTAGCGAAACAGACTTTAAAAAAACACTACTTTTTCAGTGGTCTCTAATTTGCAGAATTGCCACACAACTGGCAAAAACTGCAAAACTTTTGTAACAACGAAATAATCTCAAGTATTTAAATTATTATGGTGGTGGACCTATATTTTCATTTTCTTGAGCCCAAAATTGAACAGGGATAACTTGTGGTTCAGTAGTAGAAGTAGCAAGAGGTGTACGAATCATAAACCATCCTTTACGTAAATCGTCCACATTGTCTTCAAATGGTATCACACGGATACCTTTTGTGTTTTCAGGTTGGTTAACCTCAGAAGGAGGATGATATTTTGTCCCTTCAGCTGACCATATGATAGTGTCTGTAATAACATCATCAGTGCCTGAATTGTATGCAGTACCAAAATATGTTGTTGGCGGCGGTAAATTATAAAAAATGTATTCTAATACAAAGATATTATTTTTTACAACTGACGAATTATCTATTTTCCATTCTGTTTTATAAACTTCAGCCATTGTTATAGTATCAATCTTTAATCCGTAGTCTTCATAGACATTGCCATCATTACGAATTAACAGCCCGTACGATGTGATTGAAGAAGTATTTGTCTGTAACCAATCAAAATTGTATGTTGTTGACCATGAAAGTTCTGCATAACCAGTGACATATATCCCTACAACAACAATCTGTGCCCATGAAGTTGCAGCGTTTGATATTGTAGACCAGTTATCAGAATTTTCATCTCGTGTCCATATACGGATATAATAAGTTACACCTGGTAACAACCCGGTTAACCTACGTCGCTGTTGTTGTAAAGGTGGTGTATTAGTAGACCATATTATTTCAAACTTGTTTTTGAAATCATTCCATGTCCCTGTTGTCCAAAAATCACTATCAGATGTAACATATGTTGAATATCTTATTCTATATAATCCACCTTCAATATTACCCGTCCAACCATCATCACCTGGTGAAATCCAACTTAATTCTATACACCTACCCCATCGTGATGGTAAAGCACTAAGTGATGTTATTGCAGCAGGTTTTACTACAACATATAATGTACATGCATTTGATAATTCAGACCAGTTTCCAGCTTCATCTCGTGTTCTGAGTTTAAAATACCATGTTGTCTCATAAGGAAGGTTCGAAATTATATAACTTTGTTTCTGTGGTGAAGATATACCATAGGTTGATATAATCAACGAAAATGTTGCAGGCCAGGTTAGTTCAGAAGTTGTAGGTGTTGCAGTAGAAAATACAAATAGTATCCTTGACCCACAAGGTAACATCCCAGACCAGCCATCATCACCAGCTGTTGACCATATAAGTTTTACTATACCTTCACCTAAAACCTCGCCTGTTAAATCGGTTACAGCAGCTGGCGGGGTTTTATCAAACACTGCATATAAATCTTTTCTGTATGTAACAGCAAAACTTTCCCGTTCTGACATTTCAGTTTCTATTTTATTATTTGACGACCATGAAGAACCGTTCCATATCTGTAAACTTAAATCTGGTGTTGGTGTGTTAAAATCAGAACATACTAACAATATATTGTTTGAACCATAATCTGCAGCTAATGATAACCATCTTATATAACCACCTATGCTATTCCCTGCTGTAGGGCTACTCCAACCAGAAGCTGTTGTGTAGGTAACATATAATGGATATTGATAATTCACATCTCTATAAACAATCATTCCTCTACCAGATTGTTGTTCATAAGCAACATCAAATTTTCTTGGAGCAACAGTACCAGCAGTAGCAGTAAGAGGTGAGGGATTTTGTATCCATGAAGTGCCATTCCATACTGCACTGCCTATATTATGAGATGAGTCACTATCAGAAACTACCATTAAAACTTCGTTTGATTCTGATGGTTTACATGCGAGTTTTATCCAAGAAACAGGATTAGCAGATAACGGATTATCGCTTGTACCAAAAGTAAAATATTGTGTAGAAGACCAACCTGTAGAATCCCATATTGTATATTGAACAGTCCCGTTTGCAGTACCTGAAGAACAAACTAAAATAAACTTTTTCCTCTGTGATTCATACACAGCATCAAAACATTGTTGAGCAGAACTTGAAGCAGCTGATTGTAAATTAACACCATCAGACCAAGAATTTCCATCCCAAACAAAACTTCGTATAGTGTTATTCTGAAGTTGTACTACAGCAACGATTTCGTTTGTTTGTGGTTTAGGATAAAGTTTAACCCAATAAATTTCAGAACCTAAATCTGAAGTAGCAGCAGATTCTGAACTCCAACTTGTTCCATCCCATACAACATATCTTAACACATTTGCAGCTGATGAACCACTACCTCTTGCATAGACAACCAATGCTTTACCAGAATCTTGTTCATAAGCAACATCTGCAACACCGCGTGAAATTGAAGGTCCTATTTCAGAACCATAAGGTGAGTATTTTGTCCAAGATGAACCATTAAACCTGTATGTCCACAGACGTGTAGTGTTGTTAGCATCAGCTGAAACCATCACTGATATAAGTTCATTTCTTTTTGGACAAGCAGCAATTCTGTAGAATCCTGCTACACCTTCACCTGATGGGTTGTCAACAGAAGGCATTGAACGTTCACAAGAAATACTTCCATCTTCTTTAATTTTTCTAAACTTTGGTGTCGCTGTTGTTGAAGAATCATAGTATACAACATAAGCTAAAGTTTTTGGAACATATACATATGCTTGGTTAGATTTTTGAGACCAGTTTGGTACTTCATCAGCAGTCCATAAATAAAAATAATATGTAGCACCTTCTACAATCTGTGATGGTATAATCATAGTAGAAACTTTAACTCCAGGGTCTATACCCCAGATATCTATTGGTATTACAACCTGAGCTAAGTTTTTGTCCCAGGTAGTATCAGGATTAGTAGAGTATTGAATTCTAAATTGTGATGGTTGATGAAGTTTATATTCGTTACCATTATCTCCAGGCGCTGTCCATGTAGCAAAGAATACATCTTGGCCATCAACTTCTCCTAACGAAACTTTTAAGTCAGAAACAGCAGCTGGTGGTACTGAATCTGGGACAACTTTGTATACAATCTCAATCAACTCGCTGTTAGGCGTCATCCAGAAAGATATATACGGGTTTGGACTTCCTGATTGTAAATAGTTTTCTAACTGAACAAGGGCTGTCCAAGTAGAACGTTCTGGTATCCAACATAGTGTTTCTAAATAATTACCACGATTCACTAATGCATAAACAGTTGTACATCCAGGTAAACTTGTTGTCATCACAGATTTGTATCCACCTAAATCGCCAGTATTATGTACAGGTTTTTGAACAATTGTCCATGAAGTACCATCATAATGGTCAGACCTTAACCCACCATTTGGTCCAGTAACATCTGCTTGGTTAGAAAGAGAAATCCAGTGTCCTTCATGGCCAGCAGCTGTCTCTGCTTCACCACTTATAGGATATGCATGAACACTACCACTTTGGTCGTCAATTTGTTGGTATGACGACCATGAAGAACCAGTCCATTTTATAGCAAAAGTGTTTGCAGAAGAGTTTCCATAAAACACCATTATTTCGTTAGAATTAGGCCGTGGTTTCAAAACTAAAAATTGTGGGACTGTACCAGCAGAACCTGAAACAGAATCTAACCATTGTGTCCCATTCCATTTTTTTGCTACTATTTGAGAAGAAGTATTTGCATGTATAACAACACCATGCCCGCTTGACCATTCATAAGTTGCTGCTATTGAACATCTATAACTATCGTTGTTGACATCTCCGTCATATACTATCGTATGATTTCCCCAAGAAGAACCATTCCAGACAGAGCCGTATACTTTTCTATCTTGATTATCACTATACACTAAAAGTATCTCATCAGAATTAGGTTTTGGCGATATTGAAACCCAATAAGGATACCTATCTGCACCACCAGTTAAGTTCCCTACTGACATTTGCTGTGACCATGTGGTTCCATTAAAAGTCCTGTATGCTAAAACATTAGAACCTGTAGAATAAACCACCATTGCATCACCACTTACTTGTTCATAACATATATCAAACCATCTTACAGTAGCAGGCGAGTTTGTAAGATCGTTTCTTAAAGTGAATGCAGAATTGGCCCACCCGCCTGCTTCACTATATGTTGATACACGAAGATTGCCAGAAGAATCTAATGTGATAAGCAGTTTTTCATCTCTTACTGGACAAGCAACAATTTTCGCCCAATAAATAGCTCCAGAACTTATGGGGGGGACTGGTTGTTCATCACTCCATACTGTTGAACCAGGGGTAAGTGTACGATACTTTACTCCGTTTGAACCTTCTGAATATACTACCATAACTGTTGATGGTATAGAAATAGAACTACCATAGGTTAAATCAAACGCTGCATATGCAGTTGCAATGTTAGACAGATCAGACCAGTTTGGAACTTCATCTGCTGTCCATATACGGAAATAAAAAGTTACTCCTTCAGCAAGACCTGTGATCACATACAACACTTTTGTCCCTGGTGAAACACCAGAAGTTGAGATTGTAACTTGAGCATAATTTTTGTCCCAAGTTGTATTGCTATAAGTAGCATATTGTATCTTATATTGTGAACCAGACGGCAGTGTTCCAGTGTGCCCATCATCACCTGGTGTTAACCATGACAACTTCACACTTTCAGGTACAGGCCCTGGCTCACCACTTAATGTTGTTACAGCAGCTGGTGGTGTTGTATCAACTTCAATAATATACGCCCAAGGTGACATACAATACGGCGCTGAATATAAGTCTGCTGCCCCTCCATACGGCAAAGTATCTTCTAATGTATCTTTTGAACCCCAAACACTATTGTTTATATCCCACATAAACGATACTAACTTGTTCTGATCTTCATTTGCTATTAACCACATCATCGTGCTATATAACACCCTGTATAAATACACACTATTGTAAATATTTCCACTACTGCCACTTATAGGGTTCGCTATTGTGCTCCAATTAACACCACCATCAGTTGAGTGTTTACATACTATCCCACTAGCTCCTTGTAAAGCATAAACTAATACACAATGGTCACTATGCCCTGATATGTTCTCATATTCTATATCAAACGAATGTGAAAAATTAACTAAAGAAGTTGTATGTTGTGTCCTCGGGGTAAAATACGAACCTTTCCATAAATATGTCCACAACTCTATATTACCTTCATCACTTGCTATAAGTATATCATTACTGCCAGGTTTTGGTTTTGCTATTATCTCTCGTGGTATGTTCACAGTTATAGAACTACTATACTCTACTGACCAATTACTACCATCCCATTTACGCGCGTTTATCGTCTGATTGTTCTTACCATATATAAACACAGCATTCCCTGATAACTGTTCATACTCAACAGTAGCACCCATACGTCCCTGTGAACTACCTACAGATACACCATCTGCTCCTATCCTTGTATGTGTCGACCAACTAACTCCATCCCATATGCTCGCATAAGAATCCCAATTAGTATCCGTATATATCATCGCTATCTCATTAGAACCAGGTTTCGCAGCTAATTTTACCCATAATATATAACCACCACTATTAGGATGTCCTACTGAACCTTGTGATGACCAATTGCTACCATTATAGATTCTATACGCTAAAACATTACTGCCTGTAGAATATACCACCATTGCTCTACCACTGTTCTGTTCATACACTACATCAAAACAACGTTTATCATTATTAGATAAAGGTAACCCACTAACAAGCGTAAATGTCGTTGCTGACCATCCATATGTGCTACTCCATGTGCTTACCATTATCGCTACATAGTTTGATGCATCTACACCACTGAACACTGCTACTCGCTCGTTCTTCGTAGGATGTTTCGCTACACGAACCCACCTAATTTTATGTTGTGTTACTAAATTAGTAGCCATCTCTGTAGACCAATATGTTGACCCTTGTTCTAAAACCCTGTATTTCAAAGTATACGGCGATGTAGTCGGTTCTCCATAACATAATATATTCGCATATTGCGACGGAATATACTCATCTCCCTGTGCCCATGTAGTTGCTGTGTTTGACATATAAATACAAAAAATAAACATAGTAGTTAATATTATATGATAGACATTGCGCATATTAATAATAATCTCCTTGCGATAGGTATAGATATATGGTTAAGCAATGATGATAAATTGTGAACATTATTGAGAGTAATTTTGATGTTATGCAAAGTGAAGAAGATAGTCAGCCAAGCGACAGCA
>Ga0080004_1120900_pt1 | contig 11552 bp, 8 predicted proteins | sample WasSprMetagenome_FD_69207 | JGI IMG/M metagenome (GOLD analysis project Ga0080004, IMG submission 69207) | Sulfidic aquatic microbial communities from Washburn Spring, Yellowstone National Park, USA - WS (SPADES assembly) (version 2) | ecosystem: Environmental > Aquatic > Thermal springs > Hot...
ACTCCTTTATTCTTTACCTTGGGGGTTCTATTGCAAAAAAGCGTTATCTCAAGAGTGATGTACTCTCCTATGGAAGTGTCATTAGTCGTTTGTTTTGCGCTGGGTCTTGTGCTTGAGAATGCAGCTTTAACTCTCTGGGGCGGGGACTTCAGACTAACTCGTGCTGGAGCTTACAATATATTAATATCTGCAGGTCCAATTAGCGTAGCTCTTCCACGAATCATAGCTGTATTAGTTTCGATATCAATGTTTGCTTTCATAGTGTTATTACTTAACTCCACTAATTTCGGAAGGGCCATAACAGCCGTTATGCAGGATATCACTGGTGCGAAATTAGTGGGAATACCAATAAATTCGGTTTATCTAGTAAGCTTTGGTATTAGTACTTCATTAGCTGGCGTTTCTGGCGCGGTCATGAGTTTGATTTACCCTTTTAATCCTTTCATTGGCAGTATTTTTTTGCTTAAAGCTTTCTGCATAGCCGTTCTTGGAGGATTTGGTAGAATTGAAGGTTCCATCGTAGGAGGGCTAATTCTAGGTGTTAGCGAATCAATGGTCGCACTTTGTATTAGCAGTTTACTTAAAGATGCTATGGCTTTTATTCTGATGATTTTGATCCTATTGCTTAAACCATCAGGTATCTTGGGGAGATAGAAAATGAAGTTGCTTAATGCTAAGTTTTTCGCAATAACGTTTATATCTATTATCGGTGTGCTACTTCTTCTTCCATTGATTGCAAGCACATACATCCTCCATATCATGATACTTGTTTACATGTACATCTCTTTAGCTGAAAGTTGGAATATGTTTTCAGGGCTTTCTGGGTATTTTAATTTTGGATACGTGGTACATTGGGGTATAGGTGCTTATGTATTTGCACTAACTGGCTTGTCAGGATTGCCAACTTATTTGACCATATTACTTGGCGGGTTAGCAAGTTCCTTTTTTGCCATCTGTATAGGATACCCCGTTCTAAGACTGAGAGGTCCTTATTTTGCGGTTACAACGTTAGCTGTTATGTCCGTTGTGCAGATTTTTGTAATGTTTTTTGGAAATGTAACTGGAGGAAGTAGAGGTTTAACTTTAGAGAAACTGATAGTTGGTATAGGTTATCATAAAGAATACTACTATTATTACTTTTTGTTTCTAGCAATATTTTCCGTGTTTCTAGCATTCAAGTTCAAGAAATCAAAACTTGGCTTTGGCCTGATGATTATAAGACAAGATGAAGATGTAGCGGAATCCTTAGGAATTAATACAACGCTATATAAGCTCATCGGATATGGTGTCTCCTCTTTTGTACCAGGAATAGGTGGGGCCCTATATGCATATCTGATGTTATATATAGACCCAGCAATAATGTTTGATGTTACTGAAAGCTTAAAGGTTATTCTCATGGTTATACTCGGGGGAGTTGGAACAATCACTGGTCCTATTTTAGGAGTAACGTTAATGTCAATCGTGGACTCACTTTTACGTGCTTATTTGCCATATTGGCATATGTTTATATACAGCTTCCTGCTATTGATTCTTATACTGTATAAGCCTCAAGGTCTATTCTCTGTTATAAAAAGGATTGGAGGGGGATTACCTTGAAAATATTACTTGAAGGAGTAGGTGTTTGTAAAAAATTTGGGGGGATCGAAGCATTAAAAGACGTGAGTTTTAGTGTCGAAGAAGGAAGCGTAGTAGGATTGATCGGTCCAAATGGATCTGGAAAGACAACATTATTTAATGTAATAACAGGTTTTTATAAACCAGATAAAGGCAAAATTTTCTTCAATAACGAAGAAATTACTGGTTTAAAACCACATAAAATTAGACATAAAGGTATAGCTAGAACCTTTCAGGTACCCAGGCCCCTTTTAGAAATGACAGTCTTGGAAAATGTTTTGGCAGGTGTGCTCTATGCAGGGAAAAAATGGTCTATAGACGAGGCGAAAAGTAAGGCAACAGAGTTATTAGAACTACTTGGACTTAGCCAGAAAAAAGACATTTTGGTCAGAAATTTAAACATTTTTGAGAAAAAATTAGTGGAATTTGCTAGGGCCTTGGTGGGTGAACCTAAAATCATTTTATTGGACGAGCTTCTCGCAGGTTTAAATCCTGGAGAGGTGGACAAGATGGTACTTTTAATTCGTGGTCTACAACTGAAACTGGGTCTAACAATTTTTATGGTGGAGCATGTTATGAGAGCCATTATGAGGATATGCGATAAAATTATCGTGCTTCATCATGGCGAAAAAATTGCAGAGGGTAAGCCTCATGAAGTCCAGGCGGATCCAAAAGTTATCGAAGTTTATCTTGGGTCAAAAATGATTTAAAAGAGGAGACATCTATGCTTAAAGTTAAAGATGTTGATGTTTTTTATGGAGAGCTACAAGTGCTTCATAGAGTAAATTTAGAAGTTAAAAAGGGGGAGATTGTTGCTCTGATCGGATCTAATGGAAGTGGCAAAACCACCCTTCTTAGGGCGATATCAGGGTTAATACCTATAGCTTCAGGAAGTATAGAATTTGAAGGAAGTAGCATAAATAAACTTTCTCCAGAAGAAATCGTGAAAAAAGGTATCGTTCAAGTTCCTGAGGGAAGAGCACTATTTCCGAAAATGACTGTTGAGGAAAATCTTTTGCTAGGAGCTTATACCGTGCGTGATAAGACAAGAAAAAAAGAGATATTAAATGAAGTTTATGCCCTTTTTCCAATACTTAAGCAGAGACGCAAACAATTAGCTGGGACTTTGAGTGGTGGAGAGGCTCAGATGCTGGCAATTGGCAGGGCACTAATGGCGAATCCTAAGCTCCTTTTATTGGATGAACCTTCATTTGGTTTAGCTCCGAAGCTAGTGCTAGAAGTTCTAAATACTATACGAAGAATGAATAAAGAAATGGGCTTAACAGTTCTTTTGGCCGAGCAAAATGTACATCTTGCATTGGAACTCTGTGACAGAGGGTACGTAATAGCAAATGGAACTGTGGAATTAGAAGGGCCATCGGAAAAACTTAAAAACGACGAAAAGGTTAAAAAAGTTTACTTGGGAATTACGTAGTTAAGGAGTTGAGGAAATGAAAAAGATAATACTCGCCAATATAGACGCATGTAGAGGTTGCGGGATATGTGAGTTAATCTGTTCTTTCGTTCATTATGGTGAGTATAACCCAAAAAAATCTTTCATAAAAGTTCTTAGAAATTTAGAAATGGGAATTTTTGTCCCTATTATCGGTGCAAAATGCGATTTATGTAACGGAGAGGAAAAGTGTGTTAAGTGGTGTCCCCATAACGCCTTGGAATCTTGCGATTTGCAAAGAGCAGTTCTATTGAGGAAGTCAGTCAAAGTCGGAAAATTTCCAATAACATTTGATTCCAAAATATGATTTAATGAGGGATGATAATGGAGTACGGATGGGCGGGAAAAATTTTGAGAGTTGATTTGACACGGAAGAAAATAACGAAACAGAACTTAGACAATCAAACAAAGAGGAAATTTATTGGAGGACTTGGCTTTACCACTAAGATTCTTTTTGATGAAATTAAACCCGGAACGGATCCATTGGGGCCGGATAATGAATTGATTATAGCGGTAGGACCTTGTAACAGAACATTGGTGCCTGGAAGTGCCAGATGTACTGTTGCAGCAAAATCTCCTCTGTCATGCTTTCTTGGAGACTCAAACGCAGGTTTTTTTGGTTCTGAATTAAAATATGCAGGATATGATATAGTAGTAATTGAAGGGAAAGCAGAAAAGCTTTGTTACTTAATTATTAACGACGATGAGGTTAGTTTAGTGAATGCCGAACATTTGCGAATGAGGACAACAAGTGAAACAAGAAGAATCATACAGCAAGATTTCGGCGATGAGATTCGCGTATTATCTATTGGCCCAGCAGGGGAGAATATTGTCAAATTTGCTTGTATAATAAGTGATTTCGGGAGAGCACATGGGCGATGCGGGCTAGGTGCTGTCATGGGTTCAAAAAATATTAAAGCGATAGCTGTTAAGGGAAGTGGAGGTGTAAAGGTGGCCGATTCAAACGCGCTGGAAAAAGCTGTACAAGAAATGTACGAGATCTATCATGAATATAGTGATTGGTATAGTGCATTTATTACGTATGGAACAACAAGATTGCTTTTGGAATATAATAGGCTAGGTATCCTACCGACTAGGAATTATCAGAGTGGGGTCTTTGAAAATATCGAAAATCTAGATCCTAAAATTCTTAGAAGTAACTATCTAACAACAATGGCTGCCTGTTTCTCTTGCCCTTTGGGGTGTAATATGTATTATGTTATTGATAGAGAACCGTTTCTTGGTTCTTATGGAGCTGGTTTGGAACTTATGCAAATGGAGATGTTTGGTCCTAGGATTGGAGTAGACAATTTAAACGCTATTCTTAAAATGCATACCGTTACTAACGAACTTGGACTAGATGCCGCCGATTTGGCGGGAGTGTTAGGTTTTGCTTTTGAATGTTTTGAGAAGAGAATCTTAACAATTAATGATTTTGGAGGGGATTTAGAGCCGAAGTGGGGAGATTTCGAAGCCGCTTTGAAATTGACCGAGAGAATTGCTTATAGGGATGGGATAGGTGATATTTTAGCTGAAGGCGCAAAAAAGGCTTCTGAAATTATTGGAAAAGACTCTGAGAAATACGCTCTATGCGTTAAAGGTTTATCGCTTGATACGCTTGACCCAAGAGGAATGAAAGGCTGGGGTCTAGGATATGCTGTTTCAAGCAGGGGAGCAGACCATTGTAGACATTTATTTGCCAGTGAAAGGATAGAGATGGATCCCTTAGCAATTGAAGGAAAGGCTGAGGGAGTAGTGTGGCACGAAAACATTCGTGCTTTCCAAAACTCCATGGAAATCTGCGAATTCTGTACCTACTATGGCAAAATGATTTCTCCTCAAATGCTTATTAAATTCTATAGTTCCGTTACGGGAATTAAAATGACCGAAAAGGAGTTAATTGAAATTGGAGAGCGAATTGTAAATTTGGCAAGGTTATTTAATGTAAGAGAAGGACTGACTAAAAAAGATGATACCTTACCACAACGATTTTTAATGACACCTATGCCTGATGGTCCGGCGAAAGGGCATGTAGTAGAACTGCAACCTATGATTGATCGGTATTACGAATTAAGAGGCTGGGATAGAAAAACAGGTCTACCGACTAGAGAAAAACTGGTCGAATTAGGGTTGGAAGATACGGTTGTACAGAAAATTATAAATAGGCAACCAGAAAACAATAGTTTTAGGGGATGAGAAGATGGTTAGTAAAATTTGTTGCGTGCTAGTTGAGCCAAAAGGCTATGAACGAAAACCAGCATTGGAATATAAACAAAGACTCTTTTCAATGCTAACGAAACAGGGAGGCCTTGGTTCGGATCTTGAAGTTATAACAAAGTCTCTCGAAAGAGGACTTAAGGAATTCTATCTCTATACAAAATATACGTATTTTGAATTTCTAACGACTTACTATATAGTGGAAGCAATGGTACAAGCGGAGAAAGAGGGATTCGATGCAGCCACAGTGGCTTGCTTTTTCGATCCTGGAATCGAAGAAGCCAGATCGGTTTTGAAGATTCCGGTTGTGGGAATAGGAGAGGCATCGTTCATTCTGGCTCGAATGCTAAGTAGTGGACGTGGCATAGCGGTTATAACTATGTCGAATAGAGCAATAACAAAAATAAATGATTTAATTGATAAGTATAAATTTAGACCGTTTATGATACCAAAAGATCCTGTCAGAGCTGTTCCACATGATCTCTATATAAAAGCGTCCACTTATTGTCAACCCGAAGATATCAAAAATCTGAAAGAGGCATATCTGGAGATAGCTGAGGGGTGCGTGAATGATGGGGCAGAAGTAATAATTACTGGTTGCGGTGGTATGGGGCCTATGCTGGCTGTTGAGGGAGTTCGAGAAGTTGAGGGAGCACCTATAATTGAGCCAATCAGCGCTGCTTGCATTATACTGAAGGTTTTGCTAGATTTAAGTAAAATGGGAATGAAAAGAAGCACACGTTTCGCGTATCAACCGACGATAGAAGATTGGATGAAGGGAAGAGAAAGTTTCGGTTTACCTCCATAGTCTTACCTCTTTGGTAATGTTGGATTTCTTTTTGACGAGGAATTTTGCCTCAACAACGCGTGATAGTAGTTACTGGTTCCTCTTAACCGCATCTCCCTAATCGCATTACGTATCAGCAAGTATATGATGTTATTGCGTAGTGTTGTTGAATGTTAAATAACGATGTTAGTTTAAAAAACAACGTCTCAGAGGTTAAGGAAATAGAATTCATAGCTCATAACATCATTACACTTACTTGGATTATGTGGCTATACATTTTCTAGCAATTTTTGAGATAGGGCTTAGTGTCTTGATAAAGCCGCCAACATTTTTCAACGGACCCGCTTGGGCTATAAGCGCTATTTTGGTTGGAACATATATATAAGGACTGAACAATTGCCACACTAGTAAACCAGGATGGACGAGTTGTCGATAGGAGAAAAGCTTGAAAGTAGGCTAATTCTAAATTCCTCGGAAAGTTTGTCTTGAAAATAAGTTTGAAGTTTCCAAGTCATGTCACTACGTGTGCGTTCTTTAATAAATAGAGACTTAAAGGTTAGTGAGGGATAAAAAGGGCCCACGCGTATAGCAAAAGGCAAGAATTAGGTTTGATGAAGCGCGGATGCGGGAGGCTATTGGTGAGTTTATGAAGTTGGAGCTTGTCCTCCAAAGCTATATTATACTCTACACAATACGACATTTGAGATGGAAAACTTTGCAAAACTGGCTCCAGTTTTCGCAAAAGTTCACATTATAAAACTAAAGAAGAGGGGCCTCAAGCTATCTTTTATTTAAAGAAAAGTTTAAATGCTATAAAGAAGCAAAAGGTTTAAATTATTCTTCAAGGAAAAGCTTAACATCAAGTTTTAAAGAAATAAGGATATTGCATTAAGAGCTGAAGAGTCATGTTTTGACCCTATTCGAGCTTCCAATTATCTAATGCATCCATTTTAGGCGGGAAAGCCTCTTCATTACTGTCATGAGCCTTCACGTCTTAATCTCAGCTTTTAGGAATCCATCAATCTTGGCTAAGATAGCCCTAACACTTCATGAAATATCTGAAGGAAGACTTATAATGAGCTTGGGTTCGGGATGGTTCAAGCAAGAATACTATGCCTGTGTTTTCCGTAGGTAAAGCATGATGAACAAATTGAGCGACTAAGAGGGCTATTTTAGTAATAAAGGCATCATGTATTGGACTTCCCGTCGCTTTCGATGTAAAATATTATCATATTAAAGAGACAATAGTAGAACCAAAACCCCTTCAAAAGCCCCACTCACCGATATGGCTCGGTGGTATTCCACCAAGAGCTTAGAGCTGAGCTGGCTGATGGCTGGTATAGTCGTCCTGTCTCTTCGGAAAGTTGAAGGAATGCATAGAATTCATTAAAAGGAATGCTAAGAAGAGCAATATGAAGTATGCCACTACTCTCGAGTGGTTACAAATGAAGGATTTGGGTAATGTGGATCGAGTTATAGTGAAATCAATAGATATTCTGATGTGAGAGCGCCTTTATAACGATAACAATCACTAGACTTTGAGTGTCTGAAATATTTCGCAAATAACATACTCAAATCAATATAAAGGTTATAAGGGCTCAAAGACTATTATAAAGGTATCTTCACGATAGTTTATATTAAATGAACTGGTTCCTGGATAGGTTAATTGAACTTAGAAGTGCGAAAAAGATGGAAATAGAACGACCAAATAAAGCTACTGTCCTAAGTGGTTTTGAATACTTTTTATGAATGTTTTTTTAAAGAACTACGACCATTCCTAATTTCTATGGTGGTTATTCTAGTGACCACGCCTTCGGTGACGTCAACCTAACAGCGATTGTTGGCTCATTGGGGTAAAGCTTAAGCGGTGTGTCCTTTAGCTTGGTTTCTCTGTCTATGCAAAGATGGTTAGTTAACACTTTCTGGTGTCAGAACTTCGCTTCTCATAGTTTTTATCGATCCTCCAAGTGCAACTCTAACCGTCTCCTATCCACGTTGCATGATGGCTATCGAGTCGTGACTGTAGCGTGTTCTTCAACAGATTTATTTTTAAATGCTTAATACTTTATCAATGTAATCCGACAAAAATGTAAGCGTAAGTTTAGGGTGCAGTAAAATTTTTATTCTCTTCTATACTACATTTTATTACCTTACGGGGTGACGGTATGAGTTACGGAAAGATGGCAGTTGACTGGGAAGAACGGATTAACTTTGATAGAATGAGAAAGGAAAGGCTCGAAAAGGCTCAGAGAGCTATGAAAAAGCACAACCTAGAGGCGATGCTCGTCCTATCAGGGGTCAACCAGCGCTATGTTGCACAAAACGTAGGTAATGTTCGTAATATGCCAGCAACTGGTTTGCGCTATGTTTTCCTTCCACAAAGGGGGGTTCCAGTGTTGTTCGAACATGGTATGTGGTATCCTTACGTAAAACAACATGTTCCCTGGTTGAATGTGAAGTGTGCCGTTGGTTTGGGCGGTTCAGGCGGAGCTTCTCTTAGTGGTGTCCTTCCGGCTGATGCTTTTAATGTGCAGCTAAGGAAATTTGCTAATCAAATCAAGGAGGAAATGAAAGCCCATGGTTTGGCCGGAGAAGTCCTAGGTGTTGATGCCTATGTTGAACCTTTAATTAAAGCACTTAATGATGCCGGGATAAAAACCTCCATGGAGGGGCACGTCGCTTTAATTGAGGCTAGAACAATCAAAACAAGGGACGAAATAGAGTGTCTTAGAATGGCTGCGAGTATTGTGGAAGGCGCGTGGGCCAAGTGTAAAGAGAAGTTGAAGCCAGGAATTACCGAGTTGGAGCTTAGAGCAATTTTCCATTATGAAGTGCTCAGACAAGGTGGGCTACCGTACGGATCAGGGGAAATAACAAGTGGTCCACGTACTTTCTGTAATAGTTTAATGCCAGGCGATAGGGCCATACGCCCCGGCGACCTCGTCATAATGCATGGTTGCAATGTGCAATATATGGGATACTGTACATGTTATTATCGCACGTTCGTATGCGGGAAACCAACACGCGCAATGATTGATGCGTATGAAATAGCAAGAGATTATCTCTACGATGCAATTAAAATAATAAAGCCTGGCGTAACAACAAAAGAATTAGCTGAGAAGTGGCCAAGGGCGGAGGAATTTGGGTATGCAGACGAAGATATGGCTCACTGGGTTCAGTTTGGACACGGTATCGGTCTTACGCTTGCAGAACCCCCTACGGTTACTAGGCTAATTTCTCTAGATTATCCTGAAAAACTGGAAGCCGGAATGACTTTGGGAATGGAAACTTGGTGGCCTGTCGATGGAAAATTAACGCCTGGTGGACAAAGCGTTAGAATTGAAGAGATGGTAGTAGTTACTGAAACAGGCTACGAAGTCTTAACCAAGTGGCCGGTCGATGAGTTGACGGTTTGCGAATTTTAATTTCCCATTATTATTCTTGGTAAAAAGTTGATGAAATGGAAGATAAAATATTTAGCGCAATAATTATGCAGGGAGTTTTATTTTAAAAGTTTTGCTAGATAGAATTTTAGGGTAATGGGATATTGGGGTTCGCATACTAACATCCACATTATAACCCGCAAGAAAACACGCTAAACCAGATTTATAGCACATTACCGTGCGTCTCTTCTTTCTTTACTGAAAGGACTGTTAAAGCAGCTAAAAGTAAGGATGTAGAAAACATAACGAATACTGGTTCATACTTACGAAATGAGTCTAGAAGGAGCCCTGTTAGAATCATTGAAAGTGCGGAGGAAGCTTGGCCTAGAAAATTAACGAAACCCGTTACGGTTCCCGATAATTGTCTAGGTAACAATTTTACTTGGTAGGCGAGCAATAGAGGAAAGGGAACTTGCAATAAGAAACAAGATATAAATAAAAAGCTTACAAGAAATATAATGTTTCGGGACTGTGAAACAAGATACACAAATGGAATTGAGCCAATAAAACATAAAATGATCAATCTATCTTTCCTTCCACGAAATACCTTATTGACAAGCAGTCCAGCTAAGGGTCTTGAAATGATGCCGGTAGCCATGGCTGTACCTGAAATTAACGTTGCATCAAAAATACTGACGCTCATAGCTTTAACAAGATATGTTGGTAACCATGTGGCAATCCCCCAATATGAGAAAAGGAAGAACGAATAACAAACTCCGATTTTCCACACAGCAATATTTGATAAAACTAAACGCAAAGCACCGTTAATATTGATATTTTTCTTATCTTTAAGGGGATGTTGCTCACCTAATTTCTTAGGTGCGTCTTGTGCAACAAGTCTAAGAATTATAGTTATGCAAAGCATCATCAAGGCTGGAATGGCAAATGCTGATCGCCATCCAAAGTTTGACTCTAACCATCCGGCAAGTACATAGGAGATCAACATGCTTAAGGGTACAGCTGTAGTAAATAGCCCCATGGCTATTGTCCTTTCGTGCTCTTCAAACCAATTTGCTATTAGCTTAATTAAGGGAGACCAACCCGCTCCTTGGCTCCATCCGTTAACGCATTGGGCGATCATAAACTGTAACAAGGAACGGCTTTCACTGAAAAGAAAATTCGATAGTGCAACAAGTAACCCCCCTATACAAATGGTTTTAAGGGATCCAATGCTATCTGCCAAATTTCCCCAAAATAGCTGAGATAGAGCATACGTAATAAAAAATAGAGATGTAACCAAACTGGCTTCTGCATAACTTAACCGCGTGTCTTGAATGATTAGAGGCAGAACTGCTGAAAGATTTAATCTGTTTAAGTAAAAAATCACATATGTGCAAAGTGAAACAACTAAAACTAAGTAACGAGTTTTGTGCTGATTCCATTTGCGTGAATATAGTGTCATCAAATCCTCCTCTTCCATTTTTGTTCAACTTCTATCATTTCAAGGTAAATACCTAAATATCTTACGCTCTTATCCATAAATTCTTGGCTTTCGGGATTGCCATTCTCAGGATTCTTTCAAGCTTCTCTTTGCGGGGGAACCCTTTCACCGCAATAGTTGGTGCGTCTGCCTCGCCCCTTACTTTCACTTTCAACTTGACGTTAACGCCGTTGTAGGCGAGCCATGAGTTGAGGGTTTTCTTGAACCTGACAATGTAGGAGCCTGCCTTGCCTTTTCGCTCTAACCTCCTAACAAAGCTAGCGAAGCCATCCCTAGAAACGCTTTAGCCCTAGCGACTTTAAGAATGGACTTTGGATAAGTTTTGTTCGACTAGCAATAAAGCCCAAGATTCTTAAGATAAACAGTAGCCGTTAAAAGGGATTTAGCCGCCAAATTATCAAACAAGCGCTGCGCATCCTTGTCCTCAAGTAGATAAGAATACTTCGCCCTCATATTCACCAATAGGAAGGTCTGAATATTTCATTTAAAGATTTGCTTAAAAATTTTAGTGGACCGGGCGGGACTTGAACCCGCGACCTCCCCCTTGCAAAGCGGGCGATCCACCAGGCTGATCTACCCGCCCATGGCTTTGGAGGC
>Ga0080004_1132509_pt1 | contig 11551 bp, 10 predicted proteins | sample WasSprMetagenome_FD_69207 | JGI IMG/M metagenome (GOLD analysis project Ga0080004, IMG submission 69207) | Sulfidic aquatic microbial communities from Washburn Spring, Yellowstone National Park, USA - WS (SPADES assembly) (version 2) | ecosystem: Environmental > Aquatic > Thermal springs > Hot...
AATCTCGGCTCTTCTAAGGCTTCTATCGAATGCTCCATGCTCTCTGCAGAATAGATACCTCTTTATGTCTATTAATTCTCTCCCGCATTCAGGGCATCCAGCCATGGTCTCAGCCTCTCCCACCATCCTATTGGTTGGGGGCTGGACCCCACCTTATGCTTAACAGCTCCCCACACCAGCAACCCTGAATATTATCTCTACTGCATGCTTGCTCCCGAAGAATTCTTCTAGAGCCTCCCTAAGCTTCTCAGGCTCCTTCTCGAAAGCCTCAACCATATCCATCCCTATCCTTCTGGATATGTGCCATCTAAGAGCGTTGAATGCAGCATCTCCGAAAGCTTCTCTAAGCTTCTCCTCCACTTCCTTCAACATCCACCCTCCTATTCCTATTCACTATCCTGAAGAAGTCCTCGCCTAGGTCTCTCCTGATTACGTCTCTTACGGCAGCCCTTATTGCCTCGCTCCTAGACCTGTATAGCCCAGCCTCCACAAGCCTGTCTAGGCCGTCCAGCAGTGCCTCAGGTATCTTCAAGGCTATCACCGTCATATTATTCCTGTTCCTCCTACCCCGCCTCCTACCCCGCTTCTCCTCAGACACCGCCCCCCACCCCCGGCTTAACGTTCTCAAGAATCTTCAATGTCTCACCATCCCCCAAATCCCTGAGTATCTTAGCATACTCCCTGAGCCTATCCATGTCTATCCCAGTCCTTGAAGCCCTCCCGAGATACTCCTTCAGGAGCTCGAAGAAAGCTTCTCCACCGACCTCCCTCTTGATCCTGAGGTCGAGGAGCCTGAAGAGTAGCTCCTGGCTTGTAGGCTCTGGTCTGGGAGGCCTGGACTGCCTAGCCCTGTAGGCTATCTTGAACGGTGCCTCCCCTTCTTCCTCCTTTATCTTGAACAGCCTCCTCATCTCCTGTAGACCCTCCTTAGCTTCTCTGCTAGGGTCGGGTCCCGTATCTCCAATGCTTCCTCAAGCCTCCTGAGAATCTTCATGGACTCACCCTGATACCTGTCCCTGATCAAGTATACTAGGTTCTCTAGAAACCTCCTATCGGATGCCTCCTCAACTATAAGTATGGCCTCGTTGCCGTCTATAACCTTCGCCAGGGCTCTCGCAACAGCCTGCTTCAGGTAGGTGTCCAAGTCAGCCTCCCACCCATCCAGAAGAAGTATATCAGTGCTATGGATAGGGCTACTGGGATTATGTTTGCAGTAGCCCCCTGGGATTCCAGACCCGTTAGGCTGACCCACCCCACTGCTGGGACATGTATCCCCTGCCATGTGAGGGAGTCTAGGAGGAGGTGTAGGAGGGATGCGTACAGGCATCCATACAATCCATATGTTTCTATAAGCGTTAGGTTTAAGCCTAGGTGCTTCATGAAGGGCTCAGAGAAGCTTAAGAAGATGATTGTTAAAATGTATGAGAGGAGCCCGATGATGGGCGCCGTTATTATGGAGTGTGTTGCTACGCTCCTCCCAGAGTCTGTATGACCTGCATCTATGAGCGGGTCTACGAATAACGCTGGAGCTACGGTTAATAGTATATCCTTGTATGGCGTTCCGAGGAGCTTCAGTATCGTTGCTAGAGAAGTGAATGTTAAGAGGGTGTGTGCGGAGGTCTTAGGCACCCCATCCACCTCCCTCATCCACTATCCTGAAGAAATCCTCCCCAAGCTCCCGTAGAACCATGTCCCTCACCGCCGCTCTTATCGCTTCACTCCTTGAAGGGTATACCCTAGCCTCTACTAAACGGTCTATGCCTTTCAGGACTGTCTCCGGGATGTGTACCGATACGGTCTTCATTCTTCCTCCGGCCACCACCATCTCAGCCCTCCCATAACCATGCTTATCCTAAGCCTATCGCCTCCGAGGAAGAGGGCTGTCTTGAAGAGCGCTACCTTCACCTTTAGGTCTTCCTCAGCCGCCCTCCTAAGCTGGTCGAATAGTGTTGGTAGGGGTGGCTTGGGAGATTGTATGAAGGCTATGATCCTGGTTGGGAGATCCTCCACTATATTTTTTACAAGCTTGCACATCGTACTATCCGAGTCGTATATCTTTGATACAGGCTCGCCCTCCTTGAAGGACCTGGTGAACATGTATACGGCTCCTTTCTCGACAACCCTCCTCAAGTCTGTCATGTCTATCCCCATCATTATAGTTTTTGAAGTAGCTATCTTCAGGAATGTGTCGAGCATGCTTGAGATGTACTGGTTTGCTCTTCCAAGTATCATGGTTATGGGAACATCCCCCAGGATCTTCCACACGTAATCATTGTCTATGATCACGGTACCGGTCCTCTTGGCTACCTCTATACCGCACCTCCAAGCCTTCTGCTGTACTTCCTCTCCCTCCCATGAGAATGGATGTGTCACGAATGCTATTATGGGTATGTTTGGGAACCATTTCTTCAAGTCCTCGACTACTCTAGGACCTGACCCGCTTCCAAACCCATGGCCCGCACTTATCACCACCGGTACCAGGCTTACATTCTTCCAGCTTAGACCAGCCCTCTCCAAGACCTCACCTATCTTCTCCTTGAGAGCCTTCCTACCGTTCTTCACGTAGTCTTGCTCCCCCCTCCTCGGGTCCATACCGCTTCCGAACCCCTCCCCAGCCCTAACTTTTATGATGTCATTCGGCAGCATGTCTAGGTCTTTCCAGCTACTATTGATTGCTATCTTCTTCATCTCCGTCGTCAGCTTAGCCAGTATGTTTCCAGCGCCTGAGCCAGCTCCTACTATGAATGGTATGTTGAGGTGTTCTACCACTCCTCCAACCCCTCCCCTCCAGGCTTCTCCCCGCCCTCGGAAGGCCTAGGCCCACCGGCCTCCTCGGGCTTGGGAGCCTTCCTAACACCCTTAAACATCCTGGAGATGACGTAGAAGGTTACGGCGAGCATGGCTGAGGCTCCGATGGCTGTAAGCATTACGGGGTCTTCCAGGATGCTTCCAGGTTTCTTCTCAGCCTGCCTGGTCTTGGGCTCGACGACGACGGGCACCTCGACCCTCTCTCCCCCTATGGCTATGAATAGTTTTCCAGAGCCTCTCGCATCGGGCGATGCCGAGACCCTGAACTCTGCCTGGACTGGGCACATGGGCTTAACGTAAACCTTCTCTCTTACTGCTTCAGCCCAAAGCCCATCCAACCCTTCCGACAAGATGCTTACTCCAAGCTCCCCGCCGAACCCGTTCAGGGGGTTGAGGGTTACGGCCAGAGCCCTCTCAGTCCCATTGTACAGCTTCAACATATCTGGCGCCTGAATGCTTAGGGATGGCCCCCCATGCCCTAGGTCTCTGTATAGGAGTAGGCTGCCCCCAGCGGTTATCAGGGCCTCGCTGTCAGATAGCCATGCGATATCCGTTACCTCTCCAGAAGCTTTGTATGGCAGCTGCTGTATCCTGTAGCCATCCCAGAAGTATAGGCCTCCGTCAGTCCCCCCTATCAATGCGTATGCTCCGTCAGGCTTCACGGCCACTGACCTCAGCTTCTCACCTCCCGGAACCCTGTAGTAGTATGTCTTCCCATCCCTATATGCCACCAGCCCTATGTCTCCGACTGCCGCTAGACCGCATGGTATCCTGTCCAGGCCTCTCATCGTCCCGTTAACCTTTACTGTCTCGGCGGACTGTGATGAAAGTACAACTAATGCAGATTTTCCAACTGCTCCATAGCCGTTGACGGCGTACAGCTCAACCCCTCCAATGATTTCTCTCGAGGCCATCCCGCTTACGGAGACCTCCACTAGACCCTTCTTCCCCGCCAAGAGTATGCTGTCTCCCGTAAGCCATATATCGCTGTATCCGCCGACCGTGTATGGGAGCATGCTGACGCCTGAATCGGAGACCAGCACTATCCTGCTCTGGGATAGCAAGGCTACAGCACCCCTGTACATCGAGGACGCTACATAGTTCGTTGATGGGGTCTCAATCATCCTCAGTAAACCATTACCGTATGACAGGACTTTATCGCCGGCTATATACGCTCTCCCAGAGTCTGATGAGACTGTCACGTACTTCCCCGAGGGTGCGAAGAGAAGCTCCACACTGTTCCTAGACACCTTTGCATAGTACCCCTTCTCACCAACTGCATATACTTCTCCATCCCCGCAGGCGATGTCCCTCGGCTTGAACGGCAGTACGGCGTATACCTCAACCTTCTTGTCAATTATGACGACACGCTCAAAGGCTGGACCATTAATGGTTGAAGAGGTAATCTCAAGCCTGTAGATTGTTGAACCAGAGGAGAGGTATAATGCATCGCATGACGCAACCTTCTCGTAGGACCCATCCAGAATCTTCATGTTGTCGGACACCCTGTACAGCCCGTTCTTCGAGACCCCGTAGAGAACCCCGCCCATCCATGCAAGCCCATCGTATGAGGCCTTGGCAAGCTCTCCCAGGGTATCGCCGTCGAGATAGAGTATCCTATCCTTCACTTGGATGTACAGCCTGTCTGCTGGTAGAACGTCCACGGCCCCCACGTTGAGTATCGTTGATACGCCCGATTCGGGGGAGTATGCTATTATCTGCCTTGACGCTGATATGTAGAATCTGCCACCGTATGCCTTGACGCTCTTCAAGTCATCGTCAGATATCTTTGTGGGTTTGAAGGTCTTCCTTGAAACGTCTACCAAGACAGCTACGCCTTTCACTCCAACGGCTAGGCACTTCAAGCCTACGCATGAAACCCCTAGTAGCTCTGCATCCACAGGCTTCTCTAGAAGCTTCTCCCCGTTAGCGTATGCAACCCCTACAGCTCCAGACTTGCCCACCGCTATGACTCCACCCTTGAAAAGCGCCACCGAGTTCAAGTCCGACTCCAAGCTCAACCCGGTGATCGTGAAGGATACCTGGCCTCCAGCCGTAGCTAGGCTAGAAGATAGGAGGATGATAGCAATCAAAGCCACCGCCAAAGCATACATGTGCTTCCCAGACGTCATTCCTCAACCATCCCCAGTACCTTGAAGCTCTCGAGAAACTCTCCGTAGCCTGCCTTTACTATCTCTTCAACGGTTAATGGGCCGGCCTTCGAGTATATCGTCCTGACAGCCCATGCCAGAGCCCTGCCCTCCACGGTCTTCTCGTACTCCTGCGGCTCCCACCTCGACGGCCTCCCCTGAGACAGCTCGTATAACAGGTTTGGCGATAGCGAGCTGATGAGTGCGAGGTATGGAAGGGCCCCGTCTGGAACCTTCCCTCTCAGCTTCTCAGCAACACCCTTCACATCCACTACATACACATGCTTCTTAAACTTCCTCAGGATTGGATCATCCATGCAGTACTGCTTGTAGACCTGGAGGGGCATGGCCACGGCAAACCTGAATATGTCTTCCTTAACCAGCCTCCTCATCAACTGTTTAACCCTATCGATGTAGGCGGCCCCCCTTTTCCTAACAAAAATTAACCCAGGCCTCCCTATGACTAGGACTGGTATGGCCTCCGATGTTAGTGCCATACGCTTGATCTTCTCGAATACCTCGTCTATTGCCTCCCTCCTACCCTGATGCCTTTCGCCCTCGAGGTGCAGTGGTCTCTGGTCGAACGTTCTGTAGAATATGTCGGCCATCAACGGCGTGGGTATCCACTCTAATGGTAGTGGAGAGTCTATGAGGATGAGACGCCTGGGTTCTGCGAGCCCGCCTGTCCGTAGGGTTGATACCGAGTCAACCTCCACACCCTTATACATTATCTTCCCCTGAGCAGTCCTCTCTAGGGGTACCTCTCCCCTGGGGGTCTCGATTATGGGCTTCGGCTTCTCCACCTCCTCAACCTCATACGTTTCTATAGGCTTCTTCTCTACCTTGACGTATTCTTCGGTTTTCTTGGCTTCCTCAATATGCTCTGGCTCCGGGGTTTCTGCAGGCTTAGGTGGGGCTTCTTCAACTTCTTCCATGGCAGGCTCTGGTAGCCTATCCATAGGTTTCCCTGCCTCGGAAGGCTTCGGAGCTTCCATATGTTCTTCCATAGGCTCCGGCCCAGCTCCCTTCTCCCCCATTATGTTCTGTAGCCATGAGATTACGTTTACAATCATTAGTAGCGTCGGCACTACGCTGCTCTCATCCATCCCTGGATACTTCTCCGCTATGAGCTTGTTAGCCTCCCTGTATACTTCTCTCTCACTCTTACCCATAGTCCTCAATGCTATGGAGGCAACCTCCTCGTATCCAAGCCCCAGATCCTCTATCTGCCTCTGAAGCTGCCTGGGAAGTTCATCCCACTTAACAGGTATCTTAACCTTGACTGTCGGAGGCTTCACAACCGGCTTCGGAGGCTCCCCGACCCTTTCTGCAAGGGGCTTGCCAGCTACGGCTATCCTAGATTCTCCTTCAACTTTCCTCACCCCCTCTCCTTCCTCTGCTCTCGCCAGCTCCTTCCTGATCTCTTCCTTCTCCCTCTTCTCCTCTTCAAGTGCTTCTACGATGTGTTTGGGTGGTGGTGTCTCTGGAGGCTTCACATCCTCCTGCCTGACCTCTTCTCTAGGCTCCTCCCTAGGAGGCTCTTCAAGCTTCTGGGCTGGCTGGTAAGCCTGCGGCCCCCAGTACGGTCCTATATTCTTCATCTCAGGCCTAACCCTTATCCCATCGAACCCTCTCCCAAACCTCCCCCTCATCCACTCTTCTATGAATGCTAGTATCGTCTCGTAGAACTCATGCGGTATCCTTATCCTCCTCCTGTACTCCGGGTTGGTATTCATTAGGTGGAAGACCTTCTGGAGCCCTCTCTTCTGGAGCTGGATGTTCTCGCCTATTAGGCTGAGTATCTGCTCCAGGGCCTTCTCACCGTCCATGTGGTGCCATAGAGTTGGAACCCTCCTCGGGTCTAGGCTACCTATGTACATCTTCGTTATCTCATCTGTGGATGGTGTCAGGTTGAATAGTGCTAGGTAGGTCTTTAGGCCGAGGAGGGGTATGTGGCCCATGTAAATGTCCAACGTCTTTGATATGTAGTTGTCGGCTATTCCAGCCATCCCGGAAGCCTGTATATCCCTAAGCCTGTCAAGCGTCTCGTCGTCCAGCAACGACCTCTCAAGGTCTCTGATGCTCGCCTCCTCTAGGGAAGGCCTCTTAAACGATGTCCAGAGTATCACCTGCCAGGGCTCTATCATGGCGGGCCTCCTCCAGTCAACCGTATTCTCCAGGAGCTTCTCACGTATACGCTCTATCCAGAACCTCCTCTCATTCTCCTCAGCCCTCCTCCTATCTCTCGCCTTCTTAACCTTGTAGGTTACAGCTGTTACCGAGCCTATGGATGAGGCTACGATTAGAGCTGACCACAGGTCATCCTTCCTAATCCTCATGGAACCCCAGACAGGTATGTAGGGGCACTTGTCCTCGGGTATCTTCTTGAAGACGGCTTCGACGGTTATGTAGTCCCTGTCAAGTATTATTATGAGTTCCTCCCTGCTTCCCGCATAGGTCTTGTTCACGTCCTCGGGCGTTATCTCCCACCTATCGAGCTCTGCGCATCCGTAGGGCTTCGCCTCCAGGTACAGGTATGTGCCCTGGGTGAAGGCCATGGTGAAGAAGCTTCCTATTGGGGTTGTAGCCCTCGGCCACTCCCTAGCTGGTCCGCCGAACGATGGGTAGTAACCGACCTCCCCCAGACCCTGGGGCTCAACCTGTATGTAAACCATGCTGGTTGGGTTTACGCCCAGCTGCCCCAGCACGGCGGGGGCCAGGGCTAGAAGGACGATAGCCGCCAGGAAGACCAATGGCTTAACGCTTCCCCCCATGCCTTCTACCCCTGATCGTCTCAAGCTGGTCTGCTAGCCTCCTCCTGACCTCCTCGTCCCTGACGTTCCTCATTATAGAGGCGTACCTCTCCGCAAGCTTCGTCTTCACTGCTTCCAGCGGCTCTGCATTCCCCTTCACATCTTCTACGATTTTCTTCCCGGCGGGGTTCTGCTGGGAGCCTGCCTCCGTATACCCAGCGGTCTTCAGCAGCTTCTCCTTAAATATCCTGAGCCTCGTTTCAGCCTTAGCAGGGTCTATCTGGGCTAGGATGTTGCCTAGATGTGCTACCGCCTCGCTGACGCTGCCAGTCCTCCTCCATATGTCTAATGCAATCTTCTCATAGCCATCGAATAGTTTATCCGACTCCTTCTTCCTGAAGGTATCCAGGTCTATCGACCCCCCAGACAGGAGTTCCAGGTAGTAGTCTACGGTTTCGTACCCCCTAGACCTAGAAGCTATCATCGAGACCTCCGCTACGTCTTTCATGCCTATCCTGTCTATGAGGCCTGTGAGGGCTGCCTTCGCAGCCATGTATGCGGCCAGCTCGCTCCTAGACGGGTTCTCAAGCCTCACGGCTGGCAGGGGGCCGCCTCCAAGCTTTATAAGCTTCTTGCCGAGGAGCCTGACAGCGTAGCTATACGCCTTGGTAACGTCTGGCCTGACTGCCTCCCCGAGTATCACCAGGCATGCGTCCCCTATCCTGGCTGCGACGCTATCGACATCCCTCTCATACGCGTCTTCTACAAGCATGTATGGCTTCCCCGTAACCTCCCGCTCTATCGCTCCAACCCACTCTGCAACCTTCTTCCTAACGTATGGGTCTGCACCCTCAACGGCCACAGCGCCCTTCTCATCCAGCACTCTTGACACCCTCCTAACCATCGCCGGGCTCCAGACAGTATTCTCCACCGCTGTAACCTTGAACCTCCCTGAGAGTACCGCCTCCCTAAGCTTCTCCAATACTTCCTCGTCAAGCCTGCCAGTTAATGCTTCTACAAGCTCGTCCGCCCTCATCCCCCCGCCTCTGGATATCTCCTCCATTATGTCTACCCTCCTAAACTCCTCTTCCACTCTCTCCTCCCTCTCCAGCTTTTCTATTGGTTCTATCACCTCCGGCCCTGCTTTCTCCTCCAGCCTGGATGGCCCATACTCTTCCATGCTCTCCGCCGCTTCTAGATGTAGCCATTCTGGGAACGGCATGTTGTCTGGAAGCCTTATCTCCTCACGGCCCATTCCTGACGATGGCGTGCCTGATGATATTGCTGATATTATCTCCTCAGGCCTAGCCTTCCTTATCCTCTCCTCTATCACCCTCCTAGCCCTGCTGACCTTCAAGCCCCCAACCCCTACTCTTGAGATCAGCTTGTAGCCTGCGTATCCAATCCCTGCAAGTCCTGCTGGGAATCCGAAGACCATAGCGTAGACGAGCATCGGCTGAGAGACTATCTGGCTTATCTGGGGCCACATCCCCGTACCCTTGTAGCTCCTAGCTATCGTCTCAAGAATCAGGTATAATACTGGTTTTAGAGGCGAATCCAGAGCCCATGAGTACGGCTTCTCCTCATACTCAACCACTATGCTTACTGGGCTACTCATTATGAGTGATAATTGCTTCGGCTCTCTTATCCACCCCCTCTCCGTCTCATCTACGAGAACCCTTACGTCCACCTTCAAACCCTCCTGTATCCACCTCTCGATGTAGCTTCCAAGGCTGACCGTCTCACCATTCACCATCACGGGTATCGTCTCCGGCGCCAGGCTCCTGATTGTTAGCAGGTACTCCTTCTGGTACTTTGCCTCAACCCTGTCCGAGAACTCTCTAGGTATGCTTGAGCCTACTGGAAGCGTTATGTTCATGGGCTTGAGTGTTAGGTGTACTGGTCTAAGCCTCTCCTCCGGCGACAGCTCCACTATAGGTGCATAGAATACTATGAAGTCTGAGTAGTGGTACCACAGCTCCATGAACCTCACGTACAGCGTGTATAGAGCTTTGACGGTTGTATCCTCCCTCACGAGCACCCTCAGGTACGGCTCCCTCGACTCGTAGCCATCCCACCCGACGAATACGTATCTAGCCGTGTCGTTCAAGTATATGTCTCTTGGGACTGAGACTGTTACCTCCTCGCCTATAGGGACGAGCCTAACCTCCTCCTGGAACTTTGAGACGTTTGCGGTAACCCTTAGGAACGCATGCGTCTTAGGCTGTGTTACCTCTCCACCTGGCTTCGGAGCCCCCACTCTGACGAACACGGCCTTGAAGTATGCGTCCGAGAACAGTGTTACTGTTACCGGGTTGTTCAGGGAGCCGTTCAAGCCTGCCAGGTCTGAGACCCAGTATGCGAACTTGCACCCCTCAGCTTGCTCAGCGTATATCTGCACCATCGTCCCAGGCTTGTAAGTGTAGTTCTCCCCTGGAGGCTCAGCATACACTCTACCGCAATCCTTCGGTTCAAGGTCTAGCGTGAGCCTGACTTCTTCTGCTTGAGCTAATGTAAACGGTACAATCAGCCCTATAGATGTGATAAGTATAATCAATAATGTAGCTAGTATTATCTTCTTTATTTCACCCACCTCCACCAGCGCCTCCACTTATTATCGAGCTCGTAGCCTGTGGGGAGATGCCGAACAATGTGGAGGTCATGTTCTGCATGTATGGTAGTGTTACAACGGCTAGTATGAAAGATACTGCTGCTAGGCTTATCCTCCATGTACCGTATGGGTGGTGGTCTACAGCCCTCCCCGCTATGAATGCTGTTACGACGGCTCCCTCTAGAGCGAGTATCATAGCCATGTCCAGGCCTGCGGCTATGTCTTCCGGCTTGGCTAGTGCTAGGGGCATGCCCATGGCGCTCATCTGCCCTATAGGTGCTATGAGGAACGCTATGTTCATCAGCAGGGCTGCTGAGAAGGATACTATGAACGGTATGCCCATGGCCATGTACATGTACAGCTTAACGGCCCCCCTAGCCCTGCTCTTAGCTCCGAGGTGAGTCCTCAGCAAGTCTTCTATCTTCTCGAATAGCTCCGGGTTCCCGCCACCGCTCTCCTCAGCTTCCTCCAGTAGTGTGAAGATTGTTCTTACCAGCCAGCTTCTATGGTCTCTAGCAGCTTCTCCGAGGCTTGCAGCCATCCTAACCCTCCCGTAAACCTTCTGTAGGAAGTCTCTGAAGCTCCCTGGGTACGGGTTCCCCAAGCATTTCTCGAGGCTCTGCCCTATCGTGTATCCAAGCTTCCTATACTCCGTCACGTCTCTCACGAATCTCGGTAGGGCTTGCTCAGCCTCCTCCACCTCGCCTATCTGGTTCCTCATAGAGTAGTATATTGCTAGGCCTGCCAGTAGAACGCCTATGGAAGCTGTTATGCTGTTTATGTATGGTATGTTCTGGAGGATGGACGTTGCCTGCGGGAGCATCCTGACCACCTGCACTATGATGGAGGGCATGCCTGCCAAGACTATCGCTAGTGGTATTGTGCCTGGCATACTGTACCTGTCTGGTATGACGGGGTCTGAGTTCCTAACGACTGCGTAGACCATTATCGTCATCGCTGGTACTACGGCTACTATGGAGAATAGTATGAGCTGGCTGCTGAACTGGCTGAAAGCTATGCTTACAACGCCTATCCCGAGGGGGAGTATCATGAATATTATGGCTAATGCTTCTCCTAGGAGGCCTATCATCCTGCTGTACCTGTCCCAGGAGTCTTCCAGGCTCTTTAGGAATGATTTAGTGTATCCCTCGAGCGTTACGGCTACGTCTCCCCCGCTCCTCCAGACGCTTACAGCTCCCAGGACCATCATCTTAAGGTCTCTCAGCGGG
>Ga0080004_1132570_pt1 | contig 11549 bp, 11 predicted proteins | sample WasSprMetagenome_FD_69207 | JGI IMG/M metagenome (GOLD analysis project Ga0080004, IMG submission 69207) | Sulfidic aquatic microbial communities from Washburn Spring, Yellowstone National Park, USA - WS (SPADES assembly) (version 2) | ecosystem: Environmental > Aquatic > Thermal springs > Hot...
ATGTCGGCTCTTCCCATCCTGGCCCTGCATAAGGGGCCAAGGGTGAGGCTGCTCGCCTATTAAAGGGGAACGTGAGCTGGGTTTAGACCGTCGTGAGACAGGTCGGACTTTATCTGCTGGGAGTGTTGGCTGCCTGAGGGGAAAGGGTCCCTAGTACGAGAGGAACGGGACGCTGTGGCCTCTAGTTTACCGGTTGTCCGACAGGGCAGATGCCGGGCAGCCACGCCGTTGAGGATAAGGGCTGAAAGCATCTAAGCCCGAAGCCTCTCCCGAAAATAGGCAGCCAATCCCCTAAAGGGCTGGGCTGGCAACAGCCCGTGCCAGGGGGACGAGGGCTCCCATAGAAGATGGGTTTGATGGAGCCGGGGTGTAAGCTGGAAGGCTTCGGCCGACCAGCTCAGCCTGCGGCCCCCAACCGCCCGAGGTGTCGGGCGTAAGCGGTGTCTGGACGATATAAGCGTGTGAACCTTTCAAGGCGTTTTTGCCTGTGCATGGCAGATTTATGTTGTTTTGGTTGTGGAAAAAGCCAATAGTAGCTTATCCCCCTCTAGATTTTTGGTTATGGAAATTGTGGTTTTTGTCAGAGTCAATTTATGGTTTGTTTTTGCTAAATTGGATATCTCTCTAGAATTTTGGCAAGACAAGCTGAAGGTCATTTTTGTGGCTGGTTCGGCTTAACAAAAATACCGCCCCTCTATAGAATTTTGTCGTGGGCGATTTTAGGACTGTGCTAGTCTCTGGTTGATTAGCATTGTGTGTTGAGGGTATTTTTCTTTTAAAAATGTTATGAGGTTATTTTTATCCTGAATTAGTATTTTAAATTGCTCTGTATTGATGTTAAGTTGTCTTGTGCATTTGTCTCTTATGGTTGATTCGTGGACGCGATGTTGTGCGGCTACTTTTTTGAAAGCTTTGTTGAGTTGTTCTCCTTTGAAGATTAATTCGGCAACTTCGAGAACTTGTATTAATTTTTGTGGAACTTTTCTGGTTGCTTTTTCCCAGATTTTTTGGGCTTCTATTTCTTTTCCTATATCGATTTTTTCTTCAAGCAGTGGTTGGAATTCGTGTATGTGGACTTCTTTGCCCACTTTTTCTCTTGCGTATGTTTTGAATTCTACTATTTTTGTTGGGAAGGGCAGTTTTTTGCATAAGCTGTCTAGCTCTAGTGTTTTTCGATCTATTATTATTGCTATGGTTGGCTGGGTGTTTATTAAATCGGTTAGAGCTTTATGCAAGTCTTCAATATCTTGTCTTTTTAGCATAGCTGTTTTAATCGGGTCCGCTCGAATTTCGTTGTATAGAGCGTTTACGATTTTTCTTCGGGTTTCTGGTTCTTCATATGCTAAGCTGAATTTTGTTATTTGAGGGATTATGTGCTCCGCGCGCGCGCGCATCGCTTTCAATTTCACCGTTACTAATTTTTATTAGGAGATCAACCATGTCGCTGGTTATTTCTAAGTTGTATCCGTTAAAGAGTAGGAAAAAATATGTTGCAAGTAAGGCTGTCCGCTTGTTTGCGTCAGCAAATGGGTGAAATATAACGATTGAGTACATTAGTGCTGCTGCTTTATCTATTACTGTGGGAAAGGGGGTTAAGCCATATACATGCGTCATGACTCTATCTAAGCTGCCTGCTATCATGCTTTTCTGCATGTAGCCTTTTGATGCAGTTGGGTCATTTTCTAAAATTACATCATGTAATAATTCAATGAAATCTTCGCTTAGTATAATGACCATATTTTAAAGATAGTGTTGTTTAGTTGGCTTAATATTTTGCTAGTTTATTGAAAACTTCTTTGTTTTCATTTATAACTTTACGTGCTTGTTTTTTGAGAATCTTTGCTATTACCGACTCTTTTCCGCTTGACAACGGGCATCTCTCCTTTTCAAATCATTAAATGGTGAATGGGATATTTAATTATTATTCCAGAATATGAAGACATAATATATAGTTTATGAATTTAAAGTACTTTTTTAAAAGGACTTTTGCGTTGACATTTCTATGCGCTTTTTTCCATGATAGTTCATTCTAATTCTTTATCCTTGCATTAGGGTTTTTAGTTGTTCTATTTCTTTTGTTAGGGCTGGGTATAGGTAGTCTAGTATTTGGTTTGTTTCTTGTTCGTTGAAGCCTAAAACTTTGAGGATAGCCCTGTCTATTTCGACTCTAGCCCAAAACCTACCCCGCAACTGCTCCAAAACACAAGGAAAAGAAACATCCCTAACTTTGCTGAAAACATCTAGTAATTCTTGTATGGAGTTTTCCGGTAAGTTATCTATGTTTGGAACGAGAAAATTCCTTAGTGTACTTGCAACGAACCACAAGTAGGCACCTTCTGTTTCCCTACGCAACATCAACATTTGTAATAGTCCAAATGAGCTGTTTAACCATAACGTAAAAATTTTTGCAGCGTTGTCCGGTAAGTTAATAGACCACATACTACGTGGAACTATTACAGGTTTTGATGCATAATAGGCTAGTACAGTCGTCCTCGGAGCTGAAACATTGACGTGATTAGCTAACAATAGGTTTCCGACTAAACCACATACATAATGTTTCCATGTTTTCATGAATTCTGCGCTTATTCTTTTTCCATACCCTAAGGATAAGAACTCTTCAATTTGTGGAAACGTGTCCACTATAATATAATCTAACATTCCACCTGCATCAATTGTATTTACCCCCGAAAACCTTCGCATACCATATAATAACGAGGTTCTGGGGATCATAAACTTTGAGGGAATTTCTCGATGCTTTACCTCGATAAAACTTTCGTTTTCTTTTGCTAAAAGCCACATATCGACTTTTTTAAAGGCTCTTAATGGATGTCTGTGAATGTACAGCGTGCCAATGGCGGCTCCTTTAAAAACCTGACCAAGTGCGGCTCCTTCCTTCGGTCCCTCGCCATATTTGCTGACGTAATTGCCAAGACTAGTTAACTTATCTTTTGCATTTTCAACAAACTTTTGCCATGTTTCCATTAATCTCTTGTCTGTGAACGCAATTAATCGAAACCAATCTTCGACCATGCGCTTAAGCTCGTCTATTGCTATCCGTGATATTTGCATGCGCTCATTGTCAAATATTGTACCGTGCTTTTCTAATTCATCCACTTGCTTTATTTTAGCTACTATTTCTCTAGCGTCTTCTATGGTTTTAGGCAATTTTTTAAGTTCTGTTATTAAACATGATTTATTATCATGTTTTTCTTCTTTCTTTGCTACAAGCAGTATCTCCCGAAATTGTGCACTTTCACTGAATGCTGAACGTTGCCATGTCGTTATAATGTACTCTATACTGTATTTCTCGCTCAGTAGTCTCCTAATTTTGAGAAGTCCGTCGGCGTTCAGTATGCTTGCAGGCAGAACTAAGGCTAATCGTCCATTATTCTTGAGAAATTTGTCTGCAAGAAGCATAAAATATCCATGATATCCCATTTGACCATGTAAGTACTCGGAGTATTCTGAAAAGCGTCGCGTAAGGGCATCTTTATACATCCTGGGTATCCTCTGGTGTCTTGTGAAGGGTGGGTTCATTATGACTACGTCTGCCTTCTCCAGCGGTATCTGCTCCCCACCAATCCCCTTCAACGTTACTGCGCCCTTCTCCACATAAGCCTCCTCCACTGGCGGTTTACCCTCAAAAAACAACTCCAAAGTAGGACGCTTATACGCGGCTTTTAACTCTCTTGAAATTGCTGGAATAGTTTGTCCAGGCTCCAGCTCTGTGGAATCCCAAACAGCTATACGCACCTTTTCCGCTTCGTGTCCAGCAGCCAAAGCCTGTAAAGCCAAGTGCACAACCGCCATATGTGCTGCAAAAGGCATAATATCAATGCCCGTCAAGTCCTGCTCCAAAAACCTTTTATGGTCTTCAAGCGTGAATTCGCCTTTCTCCTTCAAAAGCAGTTCCCTTTTACGTCTGTAAGCGGCAACAAGAAGCGTTCCACTTCCACAAGCCAAATCCAAAACCTTCGCATCCGCACGGTCAATAGCCAACTGCGCCAAAATCTCAGCAGCCTCATTATTCGTGTAAAAGGCTGCCACAGCCTTCCTAACCTCAAAAGGAATAAGCTCATGAAAAACCTTACCCAACAAATCATGCCTAATCTTTTCCGGCGCCAAAGCCTTAACAGCCATAACCGCCTTTCTCACAGCCTCAAAGGCAGAATCAGGCAAACGCGAAGCCACGTCAAAACCAAAAACACTGCTGTAATCCCTACGCAAAACAGGCTCAAAATAAGCCCTCAAATCCCCAGGACGCTTAATCCTATCCTCATCAATAACCGCAAAACTCGCATCAACCCGCGTCAAAACATGATAAAACAACAACTGATTAACCAACAAATAAGCAGCCGCATGCCTCATCTCCTCCAGCGGATAACGCCCCTCCTCATACTGCAAAACATTCTCAAAAACACTCTTACCACCAAAAATATCCTCCAACTCCCTACCCTGCAACTGCCTAACACAAGCACCAATATAATCCACAACCTCCCTCAAAACCCGAATAGCAAAACCAGTATCCGCCTCAACAACCAAAGCCTTCAAAACATGCCCAGCAATCCAATCAGCAACCTCAAAAAGACTCCCCTTAAAAGGCTGACTAGGCCTCAAATCCTTAAAAATCCCAATACAACTAATCTGAGTCTTCCCATCCCTAGCAATACTCATAACAACATCCGCAGGCCAAGGCCTCCTCAACTCCTCAGGAAACAAAACAGCAAAAGCACCCTTAGCCTCCCCAATATGCTTACTATAATCATACAACTGAACCATAGCATCCAAAAGCTTAGTCTCAGCCCCCAACTTAGTCTCCACCACATACTGCGCACCATCACGCAAAACCAAATCAGGCATCAAACGCCTACCATCAACAGTCCTAAAACTAACCTCTGGAACAACCGTTACACCCCTACGCCTAAGCTCCTCAACCAACAAATCCCGCAAACTCATCTCAGTAGGCTTACCCAAACCCACCCTAAAACCGCCAACCTCCCACATAAACTACTTAACCAATTCAATCTTAAACTCTTTCCTCACGGATTTAACATGCCTAAAATGCTCGTCCATAGTTAGAAGCGTCAAACCTCTCCTAATGCAAATGGAGGCTATCAAAACGTCGACGGCTGGAACTGGCTTGCCCCTCCTAAGCAAAGAGACGGAAATCTTCAAAGCTTCATCATAATCCTCAGCGTTTGGGTAGATAACGCCCAAATCCTTAAAATCCAAAGCCTTCGGAAACTCAATAATATTGAAAATTGTTGTAAAGCCTTTTGCGTCATGTTTTCCGCTTTTTAAGAGGTTTATGAGCGCGCTTGTGTCGTAGACAACCTCTTCCATTCAAGCTCCCTCGCCTTTTCATAAAAATCCAAAGCCTTCTCCAAGCTTATGGAGCCCACATCCAAGTTAGACTCCTTCAGCATTTCCGCCAGCTTCTCAGAAGAAATGATGCCTCGCTCCATAACCTCCAAACGCCCAATATAGTCAGCCAAAGCCTTCCGCACAACCTCACTCCACCTAACCTCAGAATATTTTTTCATCTTCCTATACAACTCTTCTGGAATAGAGACAGTTATGTTAACCATACATGAAATTAATAAATTCACACATTTAAGTGTTTTCACAGAAAAACATTCATAAAGTGCCTTCGATGAGCTAAACGAATTTAAACCCTACACCTACAACACTTTATTGTCAAAGAGCTTAAAACCTTAAGAGCGTGTCCAAAAGCCTTGAACCTAATAACACCTTTCGACCCTTGGCGTTCAAAACTCTGCACTTGCCCGCCTAAGCTTACGTTTAACCCTTACACTGGATGTGACCATGGATGCATTTACTGTTATGCCTCAAGCTACATTCCAAAATTTTATGATTGCCGCCCAAAGAAGAACCTGTTAACGCGACTGGAGCGTGAAGCCCGAAAGCTTAGAGGCGAAATCGTTTCCATAGCGAACTCTTCAGACCCCTACCCGACAATAGAAGCGGAGAAAGCCCTAACACGTGAATGCCTAAAAATTTTGGCGGGGTATAACTGTAAAATTCAGATAATAACAAAGTCCGACTTAGTCACGAGAGACTTGGACATTCTAACAAAAATCCCAACAGTGGTTGCCATGACGATAACTACGGAAGACGAAAGCTTGGCTAAAGTTCTTGAGCCTAACGCTCCACCGCCGGAAAAGCGCCTAAAAGCCCTCCAAACCCTAACTGAAAAAGGAATACCCACAACAGTTCGCGTAGACCCAGTAATCCCCTACGTAAACGACAACCCAGAAAACCTGATAAAAACGTTGGCAGACATAGGCGTCAAACACATAACAGCCTCAACATACAAAGTTAAGGCGGACAACTGGCAAAGACTAAGCCTAGCCATGCCAGAAACAGCGAAAAAGCTAAAGCCGCTCTACTTCGAGAAAGGCGAAAAAATCGCCCGATACACCTACCTGCCCAAAGGCTTAAGACTAAAGCTTATGGAAAAAATCGCAGTTTTAGCCAAAAAGCACGGAGTAAAATTTGGTACATGCAGAGAAGGCTTAAGCTATTTGAACATGGCCTCGTGCGACGGAACATGGCTTCTCAAGAAAGCCTAAAATGGGCTACTCGATGCCCCATTTCTTGGTTATCTTAACGATTAGGAAGATGACGAAAGCCACTATTACGAATGTTATTATGGCTACTAGGAAGTTTCCGATGCCGAACAATTGTCCCGTCCAGTTCGGGTCTATCGGTTTTCCTTCAGCATCCAAGGCTGTTGGCGGAACAGCAATTTTGAAAGTGGAAAGGTTTCCTAGGCCTGGTATTGCGAGCCCAATTAGTGGCATCAGTAAGTCCTTAACAAGTGACTGGATAACTTGACCTACGTAAACACCCATAATGAAGGCTACGGCGAGTCCTAAAACCTTATACTTGGATATGAAGTCTATAAACTCGTTCCACAAGCCTTTCGGCGGTGGCGGCGGGGGTGGCGCTGGTTTAGGCTCTAATAAAGCTTTTATCTCCTTTAGAACAGTTAACATTTCTTCATCTTTAGGCATAAATTCACCATGGCTTCCATTCTGTTTCGGTGAATATTTAACACTTGCCATGAAATGGGCTTTTTCGAAAGTTTTAACTACCCAGAGACTGAACTAAGCATTGTCAGTTTTCTTGGGGGTGATAATTGTGAGTGAGAAAGAAAAGAAGAAGGAGGAAAAGGGCAAAGCCGAAGAAGTAGCCGAAAAAACAGGCGAAGTTGTTGGTAAAGGCGTTAAGAAAGGCTTCGGCATAGTGAAAGGTGTTGGAAAGGGCCTTGTTAAAGGCGTGAAAGGCGAAGAAAAAGAAAAGGAAAAAGATTAACACGCTTATACTCGTATCCTTAACCGAACGGTTTTTCTGCAACACAAACAATAATTACATTTTCACAACACATCGATGCGAATGGGAGAAACCAAAAATGACGGTTAAAACTGGAAAAGAATATGTTGAAAGCCTACGCAAAAGGAAAATCAAAGTTTACCTTTTCGGAGAGGAAATAAAAAACCCAGTTGACCACCCAATAGTAAAGCCTTCAATAAACGCTGCAGCCGCAACCTACGATGTAGCCCACGACCCAAAATATGAAGAATTAGCCACGGCTAAATCGCACATAACAGGAGAAAAAATTAACAGGTTCAACCACATACACCAAAGCACACAGGACCTAATCACAAAGGTGAAGCTTCTTAGGGTTTTAGGGCAGAAGACTGGCACGTGTTTCCAAAGATGCGTAGGAATGGACGCCATAAACACCCTCTCAAGCGTCACGTACGAGATGGACCAGAAGCTCGGAACAGAATATTATAAGAGGTTTATAGAGTTCTTGAGGCATATACAGAAAAACGATTTGTTCTGCTGCGGGGCGATGACAGACCCGAAAGGCGACAGAAGCCTCGCTCCAAGCCAGCAGGCAGACCCAGACTTGTATTTGAGGATTGTTGAGAAGAGAGCGGACGGCATAGTTGTGAGAGGCGCTAAGGTTCACATTACGGGTTCGGTGAACAGCCATGAAGTGATTGTTATGCCTACTAGGGCGATGACGGAGAAAGACAAGAGTTATGCTGTTTCTTTTGCTGTTCCAAGCGACACGAAAGGCATAATATACGTTTATGGCAGGCAGTCATGCGACACGAGGAAGCTTGAAGAGGGAAAAATGGATTTAGGCAACGTAAAATATGGTGGGCAAGAAGCCATGGTGATCTTTGATGACGTTTTTGTTCCGTGGGAAAGGGTTTTCATGGCTGAAGAATACGAGTTTGCTGCTTCGCTTGTTGAACGGTTCGCGGCTTATCACCGCCAAAGCTATGGCGGATGCAAAACCGGCGTGGGCGACGTTCTCATAGGCGCTGCAGCAACAATAGCCGAATACAATGGAACTGAAAAGGCTTCTCACATAAGGGACAAGATAGTTGAGATGAACCACCTGAATGAGACGTTATACGCTTGTGGAATAGCGTGTTCGGCTGAAGGCTACAAGACGCCCTCTGGAACATACTTAGTCAACATATTGTTGGCTAACATATGCAAGCTGAACGTGACGCGTTTTCCCTATGAAATAGTTAGGTTAGCCGAAGATATAGCGGGCGGCTTAATAGTGACTGCTCCATCAGAAAAAGACTTGAGAAGTCCAGTAGTTGGGAAATATGTGGAGAAATACTTGAGGGGCGTGGAAAAGGTTCCGACAGAACATAGGCTAAGGATTTTTAGGCTTATAGAGAACATTTCTATGGGTTTGGGCGCTGTTGGTTATAGAACGGAGTCCATGCATGGTGCAGGTTCGCCTCAAGCTCAGAGGATAATGATTGAGCGGGGAGTAGACTTAGCCTTCAAAAAGAAACTAGCAAAAATCCTAGCGGGAGTAGAGGAAGAAAGCCCGAAATAGCCGCTTCACTCCCATTATTTTTGTTGATGCAATTTATGGGAGTGTTCCTAAACCTTTAATTAAGTATCCATCTATCTGCTGGCATCACAGTGTTGCAAGGCGTTTGACTTTGGGGAAGCAAGGCGGTTCACGTGGGCTTGCAAAGTTTGGGCTTTCCTCAGTGGATGTTATGCTTATTGTGATGAGTTTTGTTTGGGGAGTCAACTTTACCGTGGTGAAAGCCGCCTTAGAGTCTTTTTTGCCGTTAAGTTTTAACGCCTTACGTTTCAGTATAGCCTCTGTTTTTCTTCTTGTGGTGTTGTGGGTTCGGGAACGAAGTTTGGGCGTTCGCAGAGAAGATTTGAAAAGGTTCGTGCTTTTAGCCATTATAGGAAACGCTATGTATCAGATTTTGTTTATTAATGGAATTTTTCGCACCACTGCTGGGAATTCTTCTTTGCTTTTGGCTACGATGCCCATATTTGTGGTTATTTTCGGCTCTGTTTTGGGCGTAGAGAAATCCGTGCGCTCGGTTTGGATAGGCGTTATCATATCGTTTTTAGGCGTTTCTCTGATAGTTGTTGGTTCAGGGAAGCCGTTAACCCTAACGGAGCAAAGTTTGTTAGGTGACCTGATGGTTTTGACTGGCACAATGTGCTGGTCTGTTTACACAGTTCTGTCCAAGCCATTATTGGAGCGTTACACGTCTTTAAAACTGACATCTCTGACCGTTGCCATGGGCACCCCGCTGCTGGTTCTGTTTTCAATTCCGTCCATCAACGCGCAGGATTGGAGTTCAATTCCAACGCAGGGATGGTTATATCTTGCTTTTTCTGCCTGTCTAGCTATAGCCGTAGGCTACGCCATATGGTATACGGGTGTAAGCCGCATTGGCAGCGCACGCACTTCGCTTTACGAGTATTTGATAACGGTCATAGCAGTAGCCACCGCATGGGTTTTCTTATCCGAAACAATGACGCCATTCCAACTTGTGGGCGCAGCCCTCGTTTTCATAGGATTATACATTTCAAGAAAACCAAACAAGAAAAACACCACCAACCAAAAACAGCAAGAAACATCCAAGAAAACTTAATAAACTAAACATTTTCTCTATTCCCATTGGCGCTCTTGGCCTATCAGACAGCCCTGGTAGTATAGTCCGGTCTAGTATAATAAATAATAATATTTTAGAAGGATTCAGTAAATACTTAACAATTGATTTGGCTTTAACAAGGGAAACAGTAGTTAATCATTTATGGAAAGTAAAGATTCTATTGGAGTACATAAAGAAACCAGTACATGAAATAACTAAAGATGATTTAAGAGCATTCTTAGAACTTGTTAAGGAAAAATATTCAGTAAACACTTATTGCTGTTTCATTAAGACCATTAGAAGATTCTTTAGAGATTACTTAGGTAAAAGAGAACTGGCTAACTTTAGATTTCCAACTGTACCCTTTACTCCTAAAATGCTTAACTTTTCTAAAGAAGATTTACAAAGGTTCTATAATAATATTGAACATCCAGTTGTTAAAATGATGTTTCTATGCTATTGTGTATCTGGATTAAGACGTAACGATGTTATGTTTCTAAAGAAAAACGAATTGTACATGGATTCTAGGATGATAATAAAAAATAATGGTAGTTCAACAAAACATAGATGGATAACATTCTATAATGAAGAATTAGCTAACAAGTTACATCCATATCTTAACAGTAGAACCGATAGTAATTCTAGAGTGTTCCCAGTAGATAGATGGAAAACTTTCAGTAAATATTGGAAGATTGCACAAGTAAAGACTGGTCTTAACATTACTCCTAAAGATTTACGTGATTGGTTCTGTATGGAAATGACTAATCTAGGAGTACCTGACAGATATATTGATGCTTTCTGTGGTAGAGTTCCTAAAACTATTCTTGGAAGACATTATACTGATTATAGTCTAAAGAAACTTAAAGATGTTTACGATAGAGCAAACATTAAAGTATTCTCCTAATTTCCCTATTTTTTATTTAAAAGGTTAAGGTCAATTTGTCTAAGGTTAATTCTATTTTCTTTAATTGTTCCTTTATTTGCTCACTTCTCTTTTTAACTCTATGATTTCCTTTTCTACATTCATAACCTAGTCCTCCATTAATATATTCATTCTTCCATCATTAAAACTTTATGTAACCATTACTGAAACACTAACATACTTCAACATTTTATTACACGTAACATTTATGTAATCTATCCAATATTTACCAATAAACACCCATTACATCATTAACATATCACTATCGCATCGTAGTGTTTTTTAATTGTAAATTATAGATGTATATGGTATAATGAATATGAGGAATGTTGTTAATAAGAATGTAATTTTAATTTAAGATTAAGCGAATGTTATAGGCTACATGGAAAACTTAGTTATTTTAATCGTATAGTTTCGAAATATTCCAGTTTTTGCTTTGTCCATAGATTTTCAACTGTCTTTATATGAAGTGTTGGTAAAGTCCATTAGTTAGGTACAGTCATGTTAGCAATCTCTTTTATAATTGGTTATTTTTTTAAAATCTCTTTATTTAAGGCTTTTCTATTTTAGCATTAGTACTAAAAACTTACTGGCTAAATCATTCTAGTAGTAAACAACTATGTTCGATATGTAAACTTAACAAAATAAGCTATTAA
>Ga0080004_1094226_pt1 | contig 11538 bp, 9 predicted proteins | sample WasSprMetagenome_FD_69207 | JGI IMG/M metagenome (GOLD analysis project Ga0080004, IMG submission 69207) | Sulfidic aquatic microbial communities from Washburn Spring, Yellowstone National Park, USA - WS (SPADES assembly) (version 2) | ecosystem: Environmental > Aquatic > Thermal springs > Hot...
TGGTTCCCGCCGCCTTCCCAAAGCCCACGGTCACGATGCGCTGAAATTGGGAAAGTTCGTAGGATTGCCCTCCCACAAAAAGTGTATCTCCATGGCGCTGCAAAAAGCGCGGGATAAGGCGGTGCGGGGAAAGTTCTTCCAAGACCTTTTGGGCCAAGAAAAGAAGCTCGTCCCGCAGTTCCTTGTGCGCCATACCCTTCACTTCTATCCTCGGAGGCCCATGGAAGCAAGGGAGAGGATGGCCGAAGTGGATCGGCTCCTCCGCGAATTTTTGGGGGAGCCCAAGCGGCCGCGGGATTCGGATCCCCTGGAACTTTTGATCCGCACCATCCTTTCCCAAAACACCTCCGACCGAAACCGCGATCTAGCCTACGAAAATTTGCGCACGCGTTTCCCCGCTTGGGAAGACCTCCTTAACGCGGAAGAGGAAGAGGTCGCAGAGGCGATTCGGCCCGCGGGGTTGTACCGGGAGCGGGCGAGAACGATCCGCGCGGTCCTGGAAAGGATCAAAAAGGAGCGGGGCGAGTTCACCTTGGATTTTCTGAAAGAGCTTTCCCCAAAGGACGCGGAAGAATGGCTTCTTTCCCTTCCCGGGGTGGGGAAGAAAACCGCGTATGTGGTGCTCCTTTTTGGCTTTGGTTTCGAGAAATTTCCCGTGGATACGCATATTCGGCGGGTAACGCAGAGGCTTGGCTTTTGGGATGGGAAAGGCGATCCCCACGAGGCGCTCGCCGGGCTCATCCCGAAAGGGCGCGCGTACGCTTTGCATTTGAACCTGATCGCCCTTGGCCGGACGGTTTGCCGGCCGCGCAATCCCCGGTGTAAAAGTTGCCCGCTTCTTCGGCTTTGCCCGTACGGGAAGAAAAAGGAGGAAAAATGACGCGGGAAGAGGCGCTTGCACTCGTGCAGAAAATGGTGAAAACGAAAAACCTCGTGAAGCACATGTTGGCGGTGGAGGCGGGGATGCGGGCCTTAGCCGCGCATCTGGGAGAGGACGAGGAGCGTTGGGCCCTCGCCGGCCTCCTTCACGACCTCGATTACGAGGAGACGAAGGATCGGCCGGATCTCCACGGCTACCGCACGGTAGCGATGCTTAAGGAAAGAGGGTTTACGGATGAGGAGATCCTCAATGCCATCTTAGCGCACGCCGGACACAAGGACCCGGAAAAGCCCATGGAAATTGGGCTTACGGCCGTGGATCCGCTCACCGGCCTCATCGTTGCTGCGGCTTTGGTGCACCCGGAAAGGCTCGCCGGGCTTTCCGCCCAAAACGTCCTCAATCGCTACAAGGAAAAAAGCTTCGCCCGCTCCGCCTCCCGGGAGGATATGGCCCTCTGCCAAAAGCTCGGTCTTGAGCTTTTGGCGTTTATGGACATCGTCCTGCAGGCGATGAAGGGGATTTCCGCGGAGCTTGGGCTTTAGATCACCCCGAGCTTGCGCCCCACTTTGGCGAATTTGTCCAAGGCGAAGTCCAGGTCCTCCTTGGTGTGGATAGCGGAAACCATGACCCGAATGCGCGCTTTTCCTTTCGGCACTGTCGGATAGGTGATGGCCTGAGCGAAAACCCCTTCCTCAAAGAGCATCTTGGAGAAATCCCAGGCGGTTTGGGCTTCGCCGAGCATGACCGGAGTGATGGGTGTTTGAGAGTTTCCGATATCGAACCCGAGCTCCACCATTTTGGCTTTGAAGTAGCGGGTGTTTTCCCAAAGCTTTTTCACCCGGTCCTCGGAGCGCATGAGGATGTCCACGGCAGCGATGCAGGCGGCCACATCCGCAGGGGTGGCGGCGCTGGAGAAGAGGAAGGGCCGGCCCCGCTGGCGCAAAAATTCCACGATTTCCCGTTTTCCGGCCACGTAGCCGCCCATGACCCCGAAGGCCTTGGAAAGCGTGCCCACCTCGATATCCACCCGGCCATGGAGGCCAAAATGGTCCACAATCCCCCGGCCATGCGAACCTAGAACTCCTTCCCCGTGGGCATCGTCCACCATCACGATGGCCTCGTAGCGCTCCGCGAGCTCCACGATTTCCGGAAGAGGAGCGAGATCCCCATCCATGGAGAAAACGCCGTCGGTGACGATGAGCTTTACCGGTGCGTTCTTCTTCTCCTCCAAAGCCTTGGCCAAGGCCGACACATCCAGGTGGGGGTAGATCACGCGCTCGGCCTTGGTGAGGCGGCAACCGTCAATGATGGAAGCGTGGTTGAGCTCATCGGTAAAAATCACCGCCCCAGGCCCAGCGATGAGGGGGATGGTGGCCAAGTTCGCACAGAATCCGGACTGAAAGGTGACAGCGTCCTCGCAGCCCTTGAACTCCGCGAGCTTTCGCTCGAGTTCCCGGTGGAGGGACATGGTGCCGGCGATGGAGCGCACCGCCGCCGGGCCCACCCCGTACTCCTCAATGGCCCGAATTGCCGCCCTCTTCAGCTCCGGATCGTTGGCAAAGCCCAGGTAGTTGTTGGAGCACATGTTGAGGACCTTTTTCCCGTCCACCACGGTCCAAGCGCCCACGGGGCTTTCGATGGTGCGGATGATGTTGTACATCCCTTGGGCTTTAAGGGACTCCAACTCCGCCACGATGAAGTCGTACTTTCCCATTGGCCTCCTCCTCGTCCTAAGATACCCACTTAGGCCGAAAAAAGCAAGATCCAATTTGCCTCAAAGCGAGCGAAAAGCTAGAATGGCGCGATGGCTATGAAAATTTTGGTTACCGGAGCCACAGGGCAAATCGGGTCGGAACTAACCCTCGTTTTGCGGGAGAAGTACGGCGCGGAAAACGTGATTGCCGCCGGGCACAAAAAAGAGCCGCCGCCCGCTTTAAAAGCCGGACCGTTCGTGACTTTGGACGTGAGAAAAAGGGAGGAACTGGAGCAAGTGGTGGGGGAGCACAAAGTTCAGGTGATCTACCATCTCGCGGCGATCCTTTCCGCAACTGGCGAAAAAGACCCGCAGCTTGCTTGGCAAGTGAACATGGATGGCCTATACAACGTCCTCGAAGTGGCCAGAATCCACAAAATTCGGCAAATCTTTTGGCCAAGTTCCATTGCGGTGTTTGGGCCCAAAACCCCGAAGGAGAAAACGCCTCAAGACACGATCCTTTCGCCCACCACCATGTACGGGATCACGAAAGTGGCTGGCGAGCTCCTCTGCGAGTACTACCATCGCCGCTACGGCTTGGACGTGCGGGGGCTGCGTTTCCCCGGGATCATCTCGAGCGAAACCCTTCCCGGCGGCGGGACCACCGATTATGCGGTGGAAATCTTCTATGCCGCGGTGAAGGGCGAGCCCTACACGTGCTTTGTCCGGCCGGACACGGTTCTTCCCATGATGTACATGCCCGACTGCCTTAAAGCGACCTTGCAGCTCATGGAAGCGGATCCGAAGCGACTTCGCTGGCGAATCTATAATGTGACGGGGATGAGTTTCTCCGCCGCGGAATTGGCCACGGAGATCCAAAAAAGGGTTCCGGGGTTCAAAGTGGAATACAAGCCGGATTTCCGCCAGGCCATCGCCGATAGTTGGCCCCGCTCCATTGATGACTCCGCTGCCCGGGAGGACTGGGGCTGGAAGCCCGACTACGACCTGCCCAAAATGGTGGACGCCATGCTTTCCGCGCTACGTAAAAAGCTCTCAGGGGGAAAACGCTAGTCGACCGGCTGACTTAGAGGGTTCAAAACCCCGCGTCACCCACGTCCAGGGTTAGGACGAAACGACAAGCCCTGCGACTGTCTCCCAAGCCCCCTTGACAGGGGGGGCTGGGATGTCGTACTTAATAGCTTGCGTCGCCACCCAAGGTGTGGGCCGCCTAGGCCGCTCGAAGTTCGGCGACTCTTCCTTAACCTTTCCTTCTTTTTGCGTTCGAGGCGTGAGGTTTTCGGGTTCTGAGGAACGCCCCTCCTGGGGCGAGGGTTTTGCCCTGGCTCCTCAGCCTGGGCGAAGGAGGTTTGCCTTCGTGTTCAAAAGGCTTGTGCGGCTTGAGAGAAGTCTGGAAAAGGAGCTCGAGCTGGACATCGCCAACCTCAAGCCCAAGGGAACGGAAATCATCCCCCTTTTCCAGGATTATGGCCTCGCCCGGCCAGAGGGTGGGCCGCGGAGGATCCGCACCCATCTTCCCGACCGCGTGATCCTGGTGCACGCCCTCACCCTCCAGATGGCTTACCCTCTTCCGCCCGAAAAACTGGACCTCGAAGAAGCGGTGAAAGGGCTGTACAAAACCTTGGAAGATAGGCTTGCCAACCGCGGCCGCCTTTACTACGCCGGCGCCAAGGTATGCTGGACCGAGCTCAAGAAAATTTCGCTCACCCCGAGAAATCTCGCGCGGAGGACCTGGGATCTCTTGCGCCGCCGCGCGCCCGACTTCTCCCGCTACGCCGGAAAGATTCTGGTTCAGATCCGCGTGCAGGTGCTCTTGGGAACACCCATGAACTGAAGGGGATGGGGGCGGCCTTCCCGGCCGCCCCCTTTTTCGCATGGCAGACGCTTCCTTGTGGGAAAAGGCTCCCAAGGACCGAGAAACTTTGGGGGCCAACGGTTTAAGATCGGGAAGATGGAGCGCTGGGACTGGGAAGCATGGGTGAGCAAGGTGCGCGCAGAGATCGGCCGGCGCTACCGCGAGGGCCTCACCCACCCGGATTCGCCCACGGCCCTCTGGGTTCCCCTAACCCCTCAGGCTTATCGGGAAGCGAAATGGCTGGAGGAGGTGCTCCTCCGGGAATGCGCGGGCCGCTCGCTCCTTGATTTCTACGAGGGCGAGGAAAGGAGCACCGCCTATGGCCCGGCCTTGGTTCTCCATGAGAAGCGAGCGTTCCCCGCGTTTTCGCCAAGCCCAGAAATAACGGAGGCCTGGGTCCTGGGCGCCTTGCGCCTCCTTTACGGGATCGGCGAGGCCACGGAGATGCGCCTCAAGTTTTTGGGCTATCGCACCCTGCGCGATTTGCTCGGCCATCCCCGCTGGGCTTGGCAAGCCGAACGCATCCTTCAGGCCTTAGAAAGACGGGATTTGCCCGCGCTCATCCAACACGTCACCCGATGGTTTCCGGTTTCCCACCCCATTTCCCTTTCTCTTCTCGGCCTCCTGCGGCCCGAGGAGCTCGTCTTTTTGGACATCGAGACCTTGGGGCTTTACACAGAGCCGGTCATCCTCATCGGGCTTGCCCGCCTGGAAGAAGGGAAAATTGGGGTCACGCACCTTGTCGTGCGGGCCATCCACGAAGAGCTTCCCGTTCTTTGCCTCCTTGAGGGGGAGCTCGAGGGAGCGAAGGCCCTGGTCACCTATAACGGCCGGGCGTTCGATGTAAACTTCATCGAGGCGCGGTTGCGCTACTACGGGCTTCCGGGAAGGCTGGATCAACCGAACTTCGATCTTTTGCCTTTCGCCCGCCGGCAATTCCGGGAATTCTTGCCCGACTGTCGGCTCGAGACGGTGGAAAAACTCCTTTGCGTGGAGCGGACCATCGACATCCCGAGCGCCCTCGTTCCCGAGTTCTATCTCGACTACCTGCGGGTGCGGAATGTGGGCCCCTTGGTAGCTATCATCGAGCACAACCGGCAAGATCTTCTTTCCCTCGCCCTTCTTCTCCGGAAATTCTGGGAGGAGCTGGTCGTCCGTGGCCTTTGAGGGACTGCTGCGAAAACTCCAGGCCCAGGAATGGTACCGGGGCCAGATCGTGCGCATCCTCACCCTCCCCGAAAAGCCCGCGACATTTTCCGAGCCGAAAAAGCCGCTTCATCCCAAGGTCCAAGCGTTTCTCGAGAGAAAAGGCATGCGCCTTTTCACCCATCAGGCGGAAGCGGTGGATCGCATCCTTTCCGGGGAAAACGTGTTCATCACCACCCCTACGGCCTCGGGGAAAACCCTGGCCTTCAACCTTCCCGTCCTCTCCGCTCTTCTTTCCGAGGAGGAGGCCACCGCCCTTTACCTCTACCCCCTCAAGGCTCTAACCCAGGATCAGCGGGTGAAGCTGAAAGAGCTTGAGGCTGAACTTGGCCTGGCCTTTCGGCCGGAAATTTACGATGGTGATACTCCGGCCCAAGCCCGCCCGCGGATCCGCGCCCAAGTGCGCATCCTTCTTACGAACCCTTACGCCCTGCACCAGTACCTGCCCTGGCACCACAAATGGGAAAGGTTCCTCCGGAACCTGAGGTTCGTGGTGATCGATGAAGCCCACCATTACCGGGGCGTTTTCGGATCCCATGTGGCCCTGCTTTTGCGGAGGCTCCGCCGCATCCTGGAGCGCTACGGCGCGGATCCCCAGTTCATCCTCGCCTCCGCCACCATTGCCAATCCCGAGGAACACGGGGAAAAGCTTATCGGGAAGAAGGTTTCCGTGGTGAAGGAGGACGGCGCCCCGCGGGGAGAAAAAACCTTCGTGTTTTGGAACCCTTTCTTGGACCCAAAACGTTCCTGGCCGGACCAGGTCTCTTCTCTGTTGGCTTTTCTCGTGGAGGAGGGCCTACAGACCCTGTGCTTCGCCACATCCCGAAGGCTCGCCGAGGTGCTTGCGACCTTTGCCCAACCGAAGGCGCCCGGAAAGCGGATCATGGCGTACCGGGCCGGCTATCTTCCGGAGGAGCGGCGGGCCATCGAAAGGGGGATTCGAACGGGACAGATTGCGGGTGTGGTTTCCACAAACGCCCTGGAATTGGGAATCGACATCGGGGGTCTCGACGCCGTGATCCTCGGCGGCTATCCGGGGACGGTGATTTCCGTTTGGCAGCAGACCGGCCGGGCGGGGCGGGGCGCCAAGCCCTCCCTCGTCTTCGTGGTCGGGCAAGGTGACCCTTTGGACCAATATTTCCTCCGACATCCGGAGGAGCTCCTCACCCGTCCCCATGAACATGCCATCATCAACCCCGAGAACGAATCCATCCTTCTTCGGCAGCTCCTCTGTGCCGCAGGCGAATTCCCCCTCAACTCCCGGGATTTGGAGCTCTTCGGAGCCGGAGCGGACCTCGTCCAAGCTTTGGAAAAAAGCGGCCTCGTGGCGAAAACGCCCGTCGGCCTTGTGTATTCCGGAATCGCTGCCCCCGTGGAAGTCGTGAACCTCAACAACCTCTCGGACCGGACAGTCCGCATCGAGGTGGAAGGCGAGACGTTGGAGACGATGGACTACGAGCGGGCCCTGCGGGAGGCCTATCCGGGCGCGGTGATTCTCCATCAGGGCGAAACTTACCTCGTGCGGGAACTGGACCTTGAGGGCAACGTGGCCCGCTGCGTGAAAAAGGACGTGGACTACTATACCGAGCCTCTCGTCCGCGAGGATGTCCGCATCCTAAAAGTTTTGGAAGAGCAGGAAATCGCCGGGATCCGCGTGGGATTGGGCGAAGTGCGGGTGGTGGAGGAGATCCAGGCCTTTCGCCTGCGGCGGGCCGGCGTGACCTTGGGCGTGGAGAAGCTCTCCCTTCCGAGTCTGGAATTCCAAACGGAAGGGATTTGGCTCACCGTGCCTTCCGAGATCGCGAAAGGGCTTTCCTCGCGCCTGGCCGGTGGCCTTCACGGCGCGGAACATGCCTTGGTGGCCATGGCCCCCCTTCACGCCATGGCCGACCGCTGGGATTTCGGGGGCGTTTCCACGCCCTTTCATCCGGATCTCCTCTCTCCGGCGATCATCGTCCACGAGGCCTTTCCGGACGGAGTGGGGCTTGCGCGAAAGCTTTTTTCCCTGGTGGAGGAGTGGGTGAAGGCTGCGGCGGAGCTTGTGGCCGGGTGCCCCTGTGAGGATGGGTGCCCCTCCTGTGTCCTTTCGCCGCGGTGCGGGAACGAAAACGAGCCCATGGATAAAGACGCCGCGGCCGAGCTCCTTTGCGCTCTGTACCACCGCCTTTCTTCCCAACCCCAAGGCCGGTAACCGAAAGCTCTCTTCACCCAAGCCCTCGCAAGGAGAGCGGGAAATACCGGAGCTTTTCGGAAGCTCCCCGGTTTCCTCCGCGCCTTCGGGAAAAGAGGACGCGAGGGGGGACAAAGCGGCTCAGTTCTGCCTTTCTGGGGGAAGCTCCGGAGGAAGGCCGATCTCGCCTTGGCTTACCTGCCGGATGGCCCGCAGGGCCACGTCCAACTGGTTGATGGCGTAAACCCGCTGGTTGTTGGCGGCCTTCAGCTCCCTATCCATGTTCTCGAGCGCTTGCAGCGCCCTTTCCACGGCCTGTTGAGCTGTTCCCACGAGCTGCTGCACATCGCCCAGGCGCACGGGAAGCCCAAGCCTTTGGGCCATGAGGTAAAGGCTTAGGGTAAAGGGCACAAGGAGGGAATAGGAGATCACCACAATCCGGTGGTTCTCGGAAACGGCGCGCACGGCGTCCCGGCATTCGGAATAGACCGGATCCGGAACGGCCATAACCCCAAAGCCCAGGGTCCGTTCATCCGTGAGGTATTTGGCGATTTCCTTGGCGCGGATTTGCACTTGCTGTTCGATCTGCTTTGCGATCTGCCTGCGCTTTTCCTCGTTGTCGGAATTCTTGTCGAGCTCCTGGAGGAGCTCTTGGGCCACGAACTTGCTATCGATGGGGACGAAGCGGTTTCCCGGCATGCGCAGGGCGAACTCCACTTCCCCGCCGCCGAGTTTCACGTTCCGCTCCACCCAATCCGCGGGAAAAACGCTGAGGATTTCCGCAACGAGGCGCTCGCCCACCCGGCCTCCCCGCCGCAAAAGAACGGAGATAAGCCTATCCATTTCGGTTTCCATGCGCTTCACGGTTTCGCTCAAGGTGGCGAGGACCTGGACTTGGGTGGAGACCGCTTCCAAAGTCTGACGGGCAAGACCCAAGTCCTTTCCGATCTCCTCCAAGCTCTTGGCCACCGCGCTCTGCCGCTCCCTGAAGGAGGAATTGACCTCGCTGAGGAGGGTCACCACCCCCGTTATTTTTTCCCCGGCGTCCTTGAGCTGGCCCAAAAGCTGGTTGTGCCGCTGTTCCAACGTTTGATCTTGGCTTGCGATGCTCGCCTGGGCGCTGGAAACCGCTTCCCTCACGCCCTCGAGGCGCTGGAGGGCTTCCTGGATTTGGCGGTTGAGCTCGGGCTGGAAAGTAATCTGCGTGAATTGGGCCAGGTTGCGCAGGTCGCTTTCCAGGCGAACCAAGGCGCTCTGCGCCATGGAGAGATCCCCGCGCAGCGCCTCCACCTGCTGCTGGGTCGCGAAAACCCTTTGCCAATCATCCAGACGCTGCGCGAGCTCCTTTAGGGTTTTGTCCAGGGTTTTTGTCTGTGTGGTGCGCCAAAGGAGCAGGAGCAAAAGCACACAAACCGCGAGGCCAACCCCGGCAAGAAGCCACGTATCCATATCCGAAGGGCATTGTGCCTTCTTTTTGCCCCTTTGCCAAGCGCGGGGCGCTCAAAGGTATTGGGGGGCAAAGCTCGAGGCCAAAACGAGCGGCTTACGCTCTAGATGAGGAACTCCAGGGCCAAAACGGAAAGGCAAGCAAGAAGGCTCACCGGGGTCACGAGGAAACCGTACTTCATGAACTCCAAGAAGGAGATGCGGAAGTCCTTTTCCGTGAGGATGGTCATCCACATGATGCCGGCCAGGGCACCAATGGGGGTGAGGTTCGCTCCCAAGTTGGAGCCCACCGCGGTGGCCAAAGCCGCAGGCAAAATGGCCTCCAGGGGAACCGAGCGCAACGCCGTGGCGAAGGCCAAGGTCATGGGGATGTTGTTGAGGAGGTTGGCGGAGAGCGCGGACGTGATCCCAAAAAGGAAAACCACGAGAGACGGCGATCCCAGGCTCAGACTATAGAGCTTTTCCCCAAAGAGGGCGGTGACGCCGTAGCGGTCCAGGGCGTACACGGTGACGAAAAGGGAAAGGACAAAGGGCACGATGGGCCAGGGGAGGCGCTTGAAGGTTTCGGCCACGGTGGACCCATTCTTAGGCTTTTTCCGCAGGGCCAGGGCATAGGATTCCCGGAGGGCAAGGAGGGCCAAGAGGGCCAAGGCGAAGGCCACGGAGATCTTCCACATGGGAATGCCCAAATAGGGAGCCACCGCCAAAGCGGCAATGCACACGAACATAAGAAGGAGCCCGAGGAGGGCCCCCGGTTTATCCGTGATGGCCTCCCACGGATCCAAAGCCACCGGCGTAATGGGCTTCCGAATCTCCTTGCGGAAAATGAGGTAAAGGAGCAGGGCATTGGCCAGCCCTGCCGCCAAGGTAGGGAGGATCATCCATTTGGAATAGCCCACAAACGTGAAGCGGAACGCCGAGGCTACCAGGATGTTCGTGGGGTTCCCGATGTAGAGGGCCATGGACCAAGTATTGGCCGCGAAGAATTCCGCCACAAGATAGGGCTTGGGGTTGATGCCCGCGTGCTTCGCGAAGTAGTACACAAAAGGCGTGAAGGTGAGGATCACGATGTCGTTGGAGGTGAAGAGGGTGAGGAGCGAGACAGCGATGTACACGGCGAGAAAGAGCTTCACCCCATCGGTTTTCGCTTTGGAAAGGGCGTAGCGGGCGGAGGCTTCAAAAAAGCCAGTGATGTCCAAGAAGATGCTCATGAAAACCATGGAGATGAAGAGGGCGAGAATACCGAGGGGCTGAAGGGTTTCCGTTCCGTTCAAGCCTTGGACGATCTCCGGCCCGGTCAAGAGCCCTCCAGCGAGAATCAGCAAAGGCCCCAAAAGGGCGCCAAGAAAGTACGTATCCAGACGAAGCTGGCGCTTTCGGGTGCGGATGTAAAGATAGGGCCGGGTGAGCGTGAGCCCAGTCGTGGCCAAACAGGAAGTAAGGAAAATGAGGCTTACCGAAAGCATAGGAGAAGGGAAGCCCTAAGCCCTGCCCGGTGGGGCTTGGGTGTGGTGGAGAAGCACCTTTAGCGCGTACGGAAAGCCGGGCATGGGCTCACGCTAGGGCCGATTTATACCTTAGGCCCCGGTTCCCGTCAAACCCCTAAGCACCGCACCCGACCGTTTGCCGAAAGGCTTACGGGTTTCCCCTGAGCTTGGCGACAAAAAGCGATTGGCCACCGCGATTCGGGCGGAGAAAGGACAAGGAACGCGTTCACGTTGGCACTTAGGGTTGGAAGGCCCACGTTTGGGGCCTCATCCCCTTAAAAGATCGCTGATGTCCCACAGCTTGATCGTCCCGTCCCGGGAGCCGGAGGCGAGGAGCTTCCCGTCGGGGCTGAACGCCACGGACCAGATCCAGTGGGTGTGGCCTTCGAGGGTGTGCACGAGGCTTCCTGTGACCACCTCCCAGAGCTTGATCGTGTGGTCCCCGGAGCCGGAGGCGAGGAGCTTCCCGTCGGGACTGAACGCCACGGAAGTGGCACCATCGGTGTGGCCTTCGAACGTGCGGATCACCTGCCAATTGCTCGTGTCGATCAGCTGCACGCTGCTGCCACCCCATGTTCCTACGGCCAGGTATCGTCCATCCGGTGAGAAGACGACCGAGCTGACTCCACCAAACCCCAGGGTGCGCACAGGTGGGAGGTCCCCCTGAGCGAAGCCCAAACTGTTTCCCGCAGCCCAAACCAAAATCCCCAACGCCAGGCCAAAAAGCCTTATTGCTCGCATTCGCAATCCCCCTAACCCATTTTAGTTTTCTCCCCCTCTCTT
>Ga0080004_1130677_pt1 | contig 11534 bp, 5 predicted proteins | sample WasSprMetagenome_FD_69207 | JGI IMG/M metagenome (GOLD analysis project Ga0080004, IMG submission 69207) | Sulfidic aquatic microbial communities from Washburn Spring, Yellowstone National Park, USA - WS (SPADES assembly) (version 2) | ecosystem: Environmental > Aquatic > Thermal springs > Hot...
GCTTTGGAAAGCGGGCTGCAGGAGTTCTACGCGTTTGCGGATGGATCCCTCCAGCCAACGCCAAAGACGACTCCACAGGTAACCCCTACTCCAGCCACCACACGTACTCCCACCACAACCCATACTGTAACCCCCACTCCAACCCCTGCTCCCAAACATGATGTTGTCATAACACCCGGGTTCGAGATCGTTTTAGCACTCTCCGCCCTTGCTTTTGCCGTATTCGTGAGGAAGAGCTGAAGACCTTTAACATGCTAAAGTTGCTGAAGATCTGGAACCAACTGGGCTTCAGAGATCAGGAGCTTGAAGAAGTCCAGTTTCTGGAACTGGGCCCGTTCAAAGACCTCAGGATTGAGGAGAAAGGGAGGTTGGAGCTTCCGAACAAAGAGGAAATCGAGAAAAGGTGGAAAGAACACATCAGACTGCACCCCTACGACTTCGACGGCCCCCTGCTCTCCCTAGGTGCAGTAAGGAGGGAAGGTGACGTTTTAATCTTGGAAGCGAGGAGGGTTGCGTACAGGGATTACATCGCAACAAGACACGGCAGGATCAGAAGGCTCGATTTTGCAAAAAATCCGCTCGACGATTTTTTCCCGCTTCCAATAGGCGTCGGCGCGATAAGCCTAACTGAGGACGACAGAATAGTGCTGGGAGTTAGAGAAAAGGTCGGGATTGGCAAGGGGAGGGTGATAAACTTGCCGGCAGGATTCTTCAATCCTGAAAGCGACCCAACCTGGAGTGACTGTCTCAGAAGGGAGCTAAAGGAGGAGCTCGGAATAGAGGAGTACATCCAGGCCAGAATTATGGGGCTCGTCTTTGACTGCAGGCTCTCCCAGATGCCGTCGGTAGCCGTAAGCCTCAGGCTGCCCGTGGATTCACAAGAGATAAGGCCCAATGAAGAGACAGGAGAAATCCTGCTCGTTGAGAATGATCCTGAGGCTGTAAGGAAAGGGGTTGTTGAAAAGTACCCGCTTATGCCGCACACAAAAGCGAAACTGGTGCTTCACTTCATGATGGAGTAGGATTTTTAGAGCTACAGCAATTTCGAGCAAAAAACTGAATGCAGTTCGTCCAGCCAAACTCCTCTTTTTCAGACCCACCAAAACCTTTTAATATCAGTTTTTATAGAATAGAATATTGATGGAGCCTCTAGCCGTAGATGAGGCGGCGGGAGATGGAAACAGCTGGACACACCCAAGGAGGGGCAAAAACCCGAAAAGCCTGTGGGCAGTCTTTGAGCTAAAATGCCCACACTGTGATGAGAGAATTAAAGTCGCAACCCCCATGAGGGGGAACACCACACCCCCTCCCAGCCTGCTGGACAGGCTGAGAGTCAATCTAACAGGCGGGAAAAACATCTGCCCCTCCTGCGGAATAAGCTACAGGGATGACTTTATCAAAAACACCCTCGAAGAAAGACTCGAGTGGGACAGCACCGACTCCAGCTCCCACTCCTACACCTACACCTGTTCCCAATCCAGCACCAACTCCTACGCCAACCCCAACACCAACGCCACCCCCCAGCGGGCTTGCCTTAGTGAAGATTGAGAAAATTTCCGTCCCCGAAATAGGGTGGAAGAATGGTGTCCCCGCAACCGTAACAAGCTGAGGTGATGGTTATGGGGTTGGGAATAATCCTGCTCGCATTCGCCCTCGTGCTTGTGAACCAGACTGTGAATATAACAGCCGAGAACGCCCTCTTTGAAAACTGTTCCGGAAAAGTTGTCGTCAGCGGCGACTCAAAACTCGTCCGCTTTAACGGGACAGTCACGGCAAAAAACGCAAACCTGACAATCCTCGACAGTACAATATCAGCACTACTCTGCTACAACTCAACAGTAGAAGCATACCACAATGGAATAGACTTCATCCAGCTGGAGAACTGCACTCTAACAGCAAGCTTGAACACCATAGCAAACCTCATCGGAAAGAACAGCACATACAAAAACGCATGGGTCTCATTCTCCGACCACAAACTGATAATCTACGAAAACGGGACAAGAGTCTTCAAGTGGAGTGACCCGAAAATAGACTACGTGGGCAATTTCTGGTACTTCAAAGCTTATACACAAAAACCGGTGGACAGCGACCGGGATGGCGTTTCTGACAACCTGGTCTGTGTCAAGAACATCAACATCGACGGCTCACACTTCTGCGAGAAGGTTCTGATGGCGACACACGACACCTACCAGCTGCACGCTGTTTTTAAAGAAAAACCCGAAGCACAGCCAGCTCCAACAACCCCCACACCCACCCAGACTCCTGAACAGCAGCCTGCACAGCCTTCCCCCACCCCAGCACAGAAATCCCCCGGCTTTGAGGCGATCTTCGCAATCTCCGGTCTAATTGCCGTGGCGTACCTGATTAGAAGATTGAGGAGGTGGGGAGGATGAAGCGTTATCCACTGCTAATACTGCTCTCCCTCCTCCTGATGACCATACCAGCGGCGAACGCAAAAATAGTGTTTGGACAGTTTTCACCAAAAGCTTATGACGTGAACGTGTACTACGTAACAGGCGATTACGCCAGCGTTACAGTCAGCGGAGGGGTTTACGGTGAGAACAATGTTTACCCCTCAATCTACTTCACACTCGATTCTGTAGAATATTACATAGACGGGAACCTTGTCGCAAAGGACACTTTCGGATACAGCAGTTTCGTGTTCTTCTTCAGCAGGACTCTGAATATTCCCCTAGGACTGCATTTCGTAAAAATACGCGCTGTAAGCCCGGACGCGGGAGAGGGCGCGATGACATTCTATGCTGACGTGCGGCCAAGCTCCGGAAGCCAGAAGAGCTGTACAGTATACTACCAGGGAGTCCCAATCACGATGACCCTCGAAATCCCGAAGGACGGTGGCACGATAAAACTCTACCCCGGCCAGAAGATGGGACTCTACGGGCACATTAACATTGGAAAAGACCTTGTAACAAGCTATGTTACAGTGAGTGCAAGCATTGATGGAAGCAATACAGGCTCCTGGAGGAGCCCCGGACCAATGGGTACTAACATACGCAGTGCAGCATTCACCATAGGCGCGGACGTTCCCCCGGGAATTCACAAAGCCACTGTTACAATGCAGTCCAACTGGGGCTCATGCAGTGTAACCGCCACCTTCACGGTAGAAAAGGTTTCAGGACAGTCATACCCCATGATAACATCGCAGAACACGATTGTCGGAGCTCCAGGAGTCTGGTGCAAGCAGCTCGCAGGCAACAGCTACATATGCGATGATAAAACCGGAACCATAGCCTACGAGATTTCAGACGACGGCAAGGCCGTGCCAATAAGCAGGAATGACCCGAGAGTCCAGAACAGTCCGGCACTAGTCACGGCAGTACAGTACCTCCCGCCAGTCTGCGACGAATGGGGCAACTGCTACAACACATGCAACTATGACGGGTGCGTCTACAAGCAGGTTCTAAGCTCGGACTCACAGGGGAGAACAGAGGATGTCCGCATTGAAATATACCCGGTAAATCCAGACCCGAGACTCAGCAACAGCCAGGAGGCAGGGTACTCCACAGTCCTGATCCCCATGAACCTCAAAGCATGGGTTCTCAGAAGCTACTTCACACCACAGGTTGATGTCATCAGAATCATCAACCTCGATACCGGAGCTGTCGAGGCGGAGATAAGAGGGTTCTCCTCCGGAGACAGAGTCCCCGCAGTCTACTTTGAAAAACCGACTGACGGAAGCGTGCTCGGCAATCCAGTCCAGGTTGTAGCCAGGGCTGAAGATGACGTGCAGGTCGTGAAAATTGAAATATACAGTGGAACACAGCTCCTCAAATCCTGTACGGGCTCGGCACAGAACCTGACATGCGAGACCTCACTAAACCTGCCAAACGGGAACTATACGCTCAAAGCTGTAGCCTACGATAACGCATACCAGAAGGCTGAAGCGACTGTGAGCTTTTCAGTAAAAGGAGTCGATAACCCGCCGACCGTGAGCATAACATCACCTCAGAACGGTGCAGTTTTCACAGTACCATCAGACAGTGCAAGCGTGACAGTCTCAGCAACAGCCAGCGATGATTACGGTATTGCAAAAATCGAACTCTACCTCGACGGGAGCCTCGCAGCATCCTGCACTTCCAGCAGCTGCAGTAAGACAGTCAGCGTTAATGCTGGAAGCCACACGGTTAAAGCCATAGCTTACGATACTGCAAACCAAAAAGCCGAGGCGAACGTGAGCTTCAGCGTTGTAGTTGACAGCCCGCCAAAAGTGTGGTTCTATTACCCCGGAAATGATGGTTACAAGATCTGGACAGGCGGTGATTCAGTACAGGTGACTGTGGATGCCAGAGCTTCAGATGACAAGGGCGTAGTCAGGATGGAAGTGTACATTGACGGTAAACTCGTGAACACCTGCTCATACTCCACATCCTGCAGTGGCACAGCCACACTGGCTGTCGGCACGCACACGGCAAAAGCTGTAGCCTACGACACGGCAAACCAGAAGGCTGAAGCCAGCGTGAACTTCAGCATTGTTAAGAACAACCCGCCGAGCTTTGAATCAACACAGCCACCCGGCGGGACTGTTGAAATCACGGGCGACAGCTACACATTCACAATGTCCGCAACAGCTGTGGATGACACTGTTATCACGAGAATCGAGCTCAGACTTGACGGCAACCTTGTCCAGACCTGCACGCCAAACACACAGCGTGCAACCTGCAGTGCAACAGTCACAGTAGCCCCCGGCCGGCACCACATACACTTCACAGCCTACGATGATGACCCAGGCAGGAATTCACAGATGGGTTACTACATATACGTCGTCAAGAAGGTCGTATGCCCGCAGCCCGTGAATGGAGTAATACCCAAGGATGTTAACGGTGACGGACTGCTTGAAGACTTCGACAACGATGGAAGGATCACACAGGCTGATGTGGAGGCTTTCGCCTTCAACCTGAACAGCATGGCAATACAGACATGCTGGCAGCTGTACGATTACGACAGGAACGGCGTCCTGAACTCCCTGGATATTCTAGCCCTTGCAAAAATGGCCGACATGGCTCCATACGTGCAGATAACCTCACCACAGAATGGCGCAGTCCTGACAAGCCCAGTTACAATCAGGGCTGAAGCCAAAGATGACAGGAGCCTGAGCAAGGTTGAAATATACCTGGATGGAAACCTCGTGAAAACATGCACAGGCTCATCAACAAGCCTGGTCTGCGAGGTAACACTGAGCGTTTCTCCAGGAAGCCATACTGCACAGGCTGCAGCTTACGACAGCATAGGCCAGCGCTCCAGCGATGCCTACGTCGGAACAAGAGTGAGCTTCACAGTCATGGCTGTGGACAACCCACCAACCGTAACAATAACATCACCCCAGAACGGTGCAGTTTTCACAGTACCATCGGACAGCTACACTGTAACAATCTCCGCAGCTGCAAGTGACGATAAAGGAGTGAGCAGGATTGAACTCTACCTTGACGGAAGCTATGTAACAACATGCTATTCGACAAGCTGCAGCATCCAGAGGAGTGTTGGAATTGGAAGCCACACGGTTAAAGCCATAGCTTACGATACTGCAAATCAAAAAGCCGAGGCAAGCGTGAGCTTCAGCGTTGTTAAAGATGCACCACCGAGCGTGAGCATAACATCACCGCCGAACGGTGCAACATACTGGACTACCTCCGGAAGCTATACTGTAACAATCTCTGCAACTGCAAGCGATGATAAGGGAGTCAGCAGGATTGAACTCTACCTTGACGGAGGCTACGTGACAACATGCTATTCAACAAGCTGTAGCATCCAGAGAAGCGTTGGAACAGGGAGTCATACTGTAAAGGCTGTAGCCTACGACACTATAAACCAGAAGGCTGAGGCAAGCGTGAGCTTCACCGTCGCTAAAGATAACCCGCCAAGCGTGAGCATAACATCCCCATCCGCAGGAGCGACCTACAGGACAACAGCAGACAGCTACACTGTAACAATCTCAGCAACTGCAAGCGATGACAGGGGAGTGAGCAGAATTGAACTCTACCTCGATGGAGGCTATGTAACAACATGCTATTCTACAAGCTGCAGCATCCAGAGAACAGTCGGAGCTGGAAGCCACACTGTAAGAGCTGTAGCTTATGATACTGCAGGACAGAGTGCATCAGCCAGCATCAGCTTTACAGTCATCAAGAACTATCCGCCCTCAGTATGGGTAACATCACCGCCGAACGGTGCAACCTATGTCGCGTACTCGAACACCTACACTGTAACCGCCTCAGCCTCAGCCAGTGACCCTGATGGAATATACGTGATGGGAGTGGCTGTTGACGGGCAGACTGTCGCAGCATGCTGGAGTGCGACAACATGCAGCGGAAGCGCTACAGTAGGCATAGGCACCCACACTGCAATAGGCTTTGCAATGGATAACTACTACGCGCTAGGCTATTCAAGCCCGAACACGTTCACAGTCTGCAGGGGAGTTTCAACAGGCGACCTGCAGAAGGCAATACAGAAGTGGTTGAACGGGCAGATTGATACGAACACGCTCAACACAATCATAAAAGCCTGGCAATCCGGAACATGCATTCCAGACAGCCTAATCTGGGTTATAAGCCTGCTCACACCACTCTTCTACAAGCTGCAGATGATGATGGCACCACTCGCCGCAGTGATCAACAGCATACTCCCCACAGCCTCAGCAGCAGTGCCAGTGGACACTTACGATACAGTATTCTACGTGGCCCCATCAAGAAGCGGATACCTTGTGGAAGTCTACTACAAAGAAGGCTATCTAAAGAGGGTCGAGGGTAGAATATCCTCAGCCATACGCCTCGAACAAAACCAGCCGAGAATGCTGCCCAGCAGTGTAATCCTCCAGGTTTCAGGGGGATATGTGTCAACACCGGTGAGCGTCACACTCAGCAACGGTGCATCAGCGAACATGCCCGTTAAAATGAACACGTGCAAGTACAAGACTGTAGTAAGCCTGTCCGGCCCTTTGGCAGTCCAGTGCTGCCTCCTCTCAAACGAGCCCATTGCCCTGCCCAGAGACCAGTTCCAGGTTCTCCTGACAGACCTGCCCGGCGCCAGCGGTTACACTAAAGGAATCTACTGCCTGAACCACCCATGCACCTCACTCCCACCGTCCGAGGCAGAGCAGGTAGTGATCCCAGTCTCGCACCCGTTAAACCCGCAGCACTGGACAAGCGTTACAGCAACAGTCCGGGCATGGGGAATACCGCCACCACACTACCTGCCAACAGAAAGTGACGAGCTATACTTCTTCACACCCGGCAGTCCAGTCCCCCTCTTCCAGACAGCGCTACCAGTCCAAGTCAGGTATGGGATAGGCTACAGCTATGACAGCAATCCAAGATGGTCAGACAGCCCGATTATAGATTGGGTCAATGAGGATCTCGCAGTCTGCAGGCCCGATAAATTCAGGATTGACGGGCAGGTGTACTCCTATCCGCTCACATGTGATAAAGGATTCCTGGCCGCCATTGCAAACCCGGCACCGAACTGGCCCGGCGCTACAGCAAGCAAAAACATTAAAATAGAGTACCTCACAGTTGAAGGGAATGTTTTCGAGCGTGAGAACGCCAAGGCAGAGTTCACAAAATCCATCAGCGTGCAGCGCGGTTACGCCTTCGTTGAAGGGTCAAAATTCACACTCGACTTCGAAGTCAACACTACAAGCAGGATAACAAGCGCGTACATGCTGAAAGGCGGTGACAGAGTTGAGGGACAGATTGTCGATCCAATGAAGCTCGTCAGGTTCAGCTGGACTGGCAAATCAAGTAATGAAACATGGCAGGTTACAGTGTGCAATGAGCAGGGCAAGTGCGATACGAGCAGTGTTACAATACTCGGTTCACCACCTGTAGGGATGAAGAGTCCGCCATGCGGTGGGAGCACTCCCGTGATAGGAGACCTGGTGGTCTACATAAGATACCCGCCGAACAATGCTGTAATCCCGCCCGGAACGCTGAGGGCGACCGCTGAAGCCTACGCTAACGGTGCCAGGATCACGGAAGTGTACCTCGTGATCGCAACGAGTGACGGTGAGACGGTGTGCAGTGCTACAAGGTACAGCCCGGACAGCGGAAACACGTACTCGATAACGTGCAATCTGAACGAGGGGAGCTACACGTTCACAGCCTACGCTCACGACAGCCTGGGGAGAACCAAGAGTGACCGTGTCAGCTTCACCGTCAGATCCGGCGCGCCTGCTCCGACTCCAACACCAGTCCCAACGCCAGCACCCACACCAACGCCAACACCAACACCAGCTCCGACTCCAACTCCTACACCTACCCCAACTCCAACGCCAACTCCAACCCCAACACCACCCACATACATACCCATCTACTGGGCCACATCTAATTACGTGGAACAGCTGGTATATTACAACGGGCAACAGACAATTTCTATAGGCACACTTGAAGAGATTGCCATTCCTGTAGCACCTCCACCTGGGCCTAACCCACCGCCACCAAGCTACACCAAGTATCAGTACAACGGAGTGTTCAGCAAATCGCAGGTTGTGGGCTCAAGTCCTCCAGCACATGGAAAGATCGTCGGAGAGTACAGGCCACTAGAAAACAAAGTGATAATCAACGTGCCAGCCTGCAACTACTGGAGTACTAACGGGTCTGCAGAAGTCTACTGGACCATAAAACCAGACATTGACTACACATATGAATTCAAATATCCTTACAGTGGTTGCTGCATCTATATAAATAACAAGGAAGTCTGTAGCTAAAAAAATTTATTGAATTTTTTATTTTTTTCCGCTGTGAATGCTTTAAATATCCCACAAAACCACATCAATTGATGAACGTGGGAATTGTAGTTTTGTTAGCCAGCTTGCTATTCCAAGTAGTTTCGGCAGTTAGCATGTCCGCATGCGGGGAGATCTCCCGTCCGGGCTACTACGAACTAACCTCAGACCTTATTACAAGCAGAGATATGATGCTGAAATATAACATAGCCTCATGCATCCAGATAAACTCCCCGAATGTCCATCTTGACTGCAAAAACCACACCATAAAACTCGTTCGTGACAACGATTCCGAAACAGTCCTGAGCCGACTTCCTACAGGCATATTTGTGGCAAATTCAAAGAACGTTACGATCACTAACTGCCGGATTGTCGGTTTTGACAGGGGTATATACTTGGAATTTTCAGGTTACAGCACTCTCAGAAACAATGAAATGACCGGGAACAGGTTCGGTTTCGGGGTTTTTGGAACAGAAGAGTGGCACTACATAAACGATGTTGATGAGAGTAACAGAGTAGAGGGAGTACCAGTATTCTACAAGATAAGAGCCCAGGATTCAGTTTACGACTCGCCTCACACAAACACCTTCTACTGTATTTCCTGCAGAAACGTTACACTGAAAAAACTGGAAGCCAAAAACAACTGGTTCGGAGTGCTGTTCTACAATACCGAATATTCAAGAATTGAGAGTGTGAGCGCCAGCTACAACGGCTATGCTGGGATAATCCTGCAGAACTCGGAAAACAATATCATAGAAGACGTTACTGCCAAGAATAACCTACAGTACGGAATAGACCTCTGGAGGTCCAGTGGGAATGTCCTGTCGAATTCGACAGCCAGTTTTAATGAATATGGAATATACTTGGAAGCTTCAAAGGATAACGTTCTCAAAAATAACAGAATGGACTACAACCGCTACAATTTCGGAGTCTGGGATCCTAACAGCAATACCGGCTTTATGAACAGCATCGACGGAAGCAATCTTGCTGGGGGGAAGGGCGTACTCTACCTCGTGAGAGTTAGAGACCTTGTGGTGGACGGTTCAAACGCTTCTACCCTTTACTGCACAGCCTGCAACAACGTGACAGTAGAGAACATTTCCGCGAGGAACATGATGTTTGGAGTGATTTTTGTGGATAGCGAGAACTGCAAAGCGGTGAATATTACTGCAGAGAACTGCGGTTACGGTGCCTATTCCAGAAGCTCCAAAAACATAACATTTGCAAAAGTGAGCTTAAAAGCGTGCAATGCAGGAGTCGGTCTAAGCGGGTCAGAGAAGAACATCATTAAGGATGTTACCGTGGAGAACTGCAAAGAGGGGATAAATCTCATACAATCCAAGGGTAACGGGTTGGAGAACATCACAGTTGATTCTGCCCGCTTTGGAATTCAGCTTATAAATTCGGACAAGAATAATCTGAATAACATAGAAGCCAAATACTGTGGTTATGGCCTGTATATCTGGAAGTCAAATGGAAATAAAGCAGATAAAGGAGAAATAATCGGAAGCAGGATATGCGGTGTGAAGATCTACAGAGCCGAAGGGAATACTGTTACAAACTTCAATCTCTCAAATGAAAAGAACGTCTGCCAAGACAACCCCGGCCTGTTTTCAGGATTTTACACCAGTATCCAAAACTTCTTTACGAGAATCTTATCACTCTTCAAACTTTAAAAATAGAAGACTGTGAGGTTTGTGCAGTACACCGGTGAGAGCGGTTTTCTGAAAAGCAAGAATTCTGGTATTTTTTTGAAATCCGGGTAATACCAGAAAGTATGACATCTAACAACCATTGTCTCAGTTTTTTCCGGTTTTTGCCTTATTTTCCACGCTTCAGTCTGGTTTGCAACTAAAATGCCGCCCTTTTGTACAGGCACATCCTCAGCTCTGGTGTGGTAATGATAGCTGTAACCCTTCAGGTACCAGATCAGGGGATACAACTCGCCAATCTCGGCAACGAGGTGGACTTCATGCCCTGCAAATTTTCCGGGTATCTCCCTCACATCATACTGTGTGGGGAGGTAAAGAGCGGGCTCGGCCGGGTTTACGGGGTTCACAATATTAAGCATGACGCAGGAAAAGAGCAGGTACGCTACTGTCATGATTGCGCTCTTCTTCCCGGCCGATCTCGCCGCCAGCATGAACATCGGAAATTCGATATGCACTACCAGCCACGGGACTTTCTCCTGCATGTAACTGTAAAACGCAAAATTTGCAACAAACAGGAAAACAAAGAAAGATGTAAAAATATCCCGCTCCCCTTTCACCCATCTGTAAACGCTACAGATTGCAAGGGCAAATGCGGGGAGATCGTATAGCAGCATAAGCTCCAGATAATAATACGGAGGGCCACCCAACCGAGCTATATCATGTTGCCCCTTCCAGTAACTAAAAGCACTAACTGCTGGAAAGTTTTCGAACCTCGTAAACGCTGAAAAATTTGTGAAAAAGTTGGAATAGAACATGAGGTAAAGAACAAAAAATACCAGTATAGCTGCGACAGCATCCGAAATTCTGATGCGTGTGAGATAGAAAAAGAGATAGACTAGCAGGAAAAAGGCAAAAACATAAAATGTTTCCTTGACTGCGGAAAAAAGGGCTAAAAATACTGCTGAGAGCAGTAGAAAAACTGTTAGCTTATCAAATTTTACTTCATTCCACTTTTTTTCTGCTTCCAAATACCTTAGCAGAAAATAAGCGGCAAGAGAGACAAACAGCAACTGGTATACGTCCTCACGGTAAAATCTGGAATAATTCACGATTATTGGAGAGACAGCGCAGAATAACATTGCCAG
>Ga0080004_1154206_pt1 | contig 11534 bp, 9 predicted proteins | sample WasSprMetagenome_FD_69207 | JGI IMG/M metagenome (GOLD analysis project Ga0080004, IMG submission 69207) | Sulfidic aquatic microbial communities from Washburn Spring, Yellowstone National Park, USA - WS (SPADES assembly) (version 2) | ecosystem: Environmental > Aquatic > Thermal springs > Hot...
TCCCATCACAAGCCAACTGCTGAAAACCCAAAACTCAGAAGCCCGCTGCAAATATCACTCTTTAACTTGCCGATCTTAAAAAATTTTAAAATAAAAAATTACAAATCAACAATAACTTAAGCACTAAAGAATTCAAAATCAAAAAATTCTATTCAACAAACACTTACAACTACTTCTCAAAAAATCTCTCTCAAACCATCACTACACAAGCTCAAACCAAACATCTAAAAATAAAATCACATCACCAATACCTTAGCTTTACTGACTGCTAAATCATCTCACCAATTAATCAAGCAATCAGATAAAAATTACTAAGATATTGATAAACCAATCTCTAACGTCTTACATCTCACATCTCACGTTATAACGTAAAGTAAGCTTGTGTGGGCTAACCTATTCAATTGCCAAGGTTCAGTTAAAAAATTAAAAAGCTAACAATAATATACAAAAAAATTTTCTACATGTCAAGCAGAAAATGAAAGCTGTTTAGAAATTTCTGTAAGTTCACCCCTCCGTGCAATCCTTAAGCATAAGCCGAAAGATCACTCTTTTAAAATAAGCAAAAAAGAAATTCTTCGCCTACGCTCAGAATGACATTTTTGAAGTCAGGATCTTTCGCCGGCTACAGTATGACTATTTTGTTTTTTGCAAACATTCTCAGCAGAAATTTTTAGCTATCATTATGTAAGCCAAGCAAATAATCTCTATCCTATTGTCTCCCACTTATTCAAGAATTACAAATCAACTATTCATTTAAACCTTAGCCGATGCAAGGTCTAATAAAGCTTGTGACCTTGTTCTTTGCTTTTCGTAATGTTCTTTTTCTTCTTCTGAGAGATTTTCGTTTTGTAGTTTTTGATTAGCTTCTTCTAAAAGCTTTTTTTCTTCCTCAACATTAATCTTATCAATCTCAAAAACTTCTTCTACAAGAGCAATAACCTTGTCACCTCTAACATCTAAAATACCATAAGTCACTGCAAACTCTTTTACTTCTCCGTCAGCTTTCTCGATTCTTAATTTTCCGGGAGTTATATTTGTAAGTAGTAGCATATGGTTCTCAAGTATACCAATTTCACCATCAGCCGTTGTAATTACCGTCTGATAAACATCGCCGCTAAATACACTACCGGTTGGAGTAACTACGTCCAATCTGTACATTTTTCCTCCCTGTATTAGAAAATTTAGAATTTAATTATACCATACTAACGTGAAAGGTAATAGGTAAGAGGTAAAAAGACCCCTTACCTTTCCACCTAACCGCTAAATAATTTTTACTCTATAGTTTGAACCCATTTTCTTAATAATTTTCCATTGTACCAAAGGTTGATTGTCGGATTTTCTACAGAAGATGCTGTGATTGTGATTTCTTCAGTTGCAAAAATTACAGATATTGGCTGTGCTGTAAAGTTGCTAATTGTGTAAAGCTTGCTTCCATTGATATCGTATACGTCCACAGTCTTGTCCGCCTTAGCTAAAGCAATTTTGCTGTTTGACGGGGATAAGTTAGCTGATAATACAGTTGTATTAGATGAAACATTTTTAAACACGCTTAAGTCAGCTAAATTCAAGACTTTAGCTTCTTTTGATGCTATCACTAAATATTTACCATCCTTAGAGACTTGAATATCATTTATTCTTCCGGAGGATATATTTTCTGATTTCTCTATGTTATCTGAATTTGTATCAAATACAATTAAATTTCCACCTTCTGTTCCTGCATAGATTTTGTTGTTATATCCTTTTACTACAGATATTGGTTCATTTAAAGAAATATCTTTGATTTTATTGCCGGATTTAGCATCTAAGATAAATCCTTTACCATCTTTGGAGAAGACATATACACTATTTCCACCTTTTCCAAAAGAAATTAAAGATACATTTACATCAAATACCTTATTTACAATTACAGAGGCTGTAGAATTGTCCCAAACAAGAATTTTTACAGGATTTTTCATGTCTTTATATTTGTATGCAAGTGCTTTGATAGGTTTTATTGCGGTTGTGAGTTTTCCATCGTCAGAAATTGCAAAGGTTGAGAATTTATCAAAGTTTCTTATATCCTCCGGATCCCATAAAGAGATATGCGGTTTTAAGTCTGTTATATCCCAGAAATAAATTCCAGCTTTTCCTGAAGATACAAAATATTTATAATCTTTTGTCATGTATAAAGGCCCATAAGCTTGAACAGGTGGAAGCTGAACATCTTCAAGTGTATAACTAACATAAAACTCATCACCTTTTTTAACATTTATAGTGAAGGTATCTTTATACACATCTTTTTCTACAGTAATTTTATGAACACCCTCATCAAGCTCAACGTTTTGTGGTGAAGCTCCAATTTCTTTTCCATCTACATAAATTTTAGCATCGGGCGGATTTGTATTTAGATGAATAATGGCTTTTGTTAGGTTGACAAATATAGATGTTGTCTTTCCGTATTCAATAACTACTTTTCTTGAAGTACCTACAGCTCCGTATTTAAAGATAATAAGATGTTTTCCAACAGGAAGATACTCTTTAAACGGAGTTTTACCGATATAATTTCTTCCTTCCATAACAATTGCACCTTGTGGTATAGAGTCTGCTTGAAGAATGCCGGTTGGCTTTGGATTAAATGCTAATTTTGTTGTTTTATCATAATAAACCCAAACACCCTTTCGTGTATCTCTATCAAATTCTGTTGTTGCCACAGTAATGTCATAACTACCTTCTTTTATTTCCAATTCAAGAGGCGTTTTTCCAACATGCTTACCATTGATATAAACATCTGCATTTTTTGGCTCTTGAATAGAAATTTTTCCTTTACCTTCGCAAGAAGAAAGGATAAATGATGAGAAGATAAGAAAAACCATGAACCATAAACCTTTTCTCATGCCACACCTCTCATTTTAGTTAATATTCGCTAACCATATTATAAAACAAAAAATTGATTTTTGTCATAAAATATTTTACATACATTTCAAGGGGGGTCATCATGATAAAGATAGATTTTACTAACGTAATGTCAGATGTTATTGGTGAAAAACATGGAATTTTGTTTGAAGAGATAGAGTCTTATAAAGAAATTGTAAAAGAAATACACGAGAAAATAAAAGAAGAGAGAGATAATAGCTTTTACTTTACTAAACTGCCTTATCAAGACACGGAAGAGATTAAAAATCTTGCTACTGAAATAAGGGAAAATTTTGATTACTTTGTTGTAATCGGAATAGGGGGTTCTGCCCTTGGAAATCAGATGATCCAAGAAGCAATAAACGGTTTTAACTATAACAATTTTAATTATCCAAAGTTTTATATCATGGATAACGTAGACCCTGAAAAAATAGGTAACATTTTTGACTTGATAGACGTTAGAAAAACAATGTTTAACGTGATAACAAAATCCGGTTCTACTGTCGAAACGATAGCAAACTTTGCAATAGTTTTAACCACCCTTAAAGATGAGTTAGGAGAAGATTATAAAGACCATCTAATATTTACCACAGACCCGGAAAAAGGGTTTCTAAGAAAGTTTGGAGAAAGAGAAGGAATAAAGATGCTTGACATTCCACCAAAAGTAGGTGGAAGATTTTCTGTATTAAGCAATGTTGGACTTTTATCATCTGCTGTATGTGGAATTGATATAGACCAGCTGTTAGAAGGTGCAAGAAAAGCTGATGAACTTTGCATGAAAGTTTCAAATCCATTAGAAAATCCTGCTTATTTAATCGGACTTATTCATTATTTAGCATGTGAGAGAAAAGGAAAACATATATCAGTAATGATGCCATATTTTGAAAGATTATCATCATTTGTAGATTGGTACAGGCAGCTATGGGCTGAAAGTCTTGGCAAAGAAGGCTTTGGTCAAACTCCATTAAAGTCTATCGGCACAATAGACCAACACTCTCAAATTCAGCTTTTTAGAGAAGGTCCAAAAGATAAAATTATAACTTTTTTAAGGGTTTTAGAAAGTATTAGAGATTACAAAATCCCAAAAGATATTCCAGAAGAGATAGGATACCTTGCTAACCATTCATTGAAAGAGATTTTAGATATAGAATTAGAAGGAACAAGAGCAGCATTGATTAAAAGCCAAGTACCAAACTTAACCATAACAATTGATAGATTAGACCCTTACAATCTTGGAATGTTGGTTTATATTTATGAACTTGCAACAGGATTTACCGGATTGCTTTATAAAATCAACCCATTTAACCAACCGGCTGTTGAAGAAGGAAAAGATTTTGCTTACGGTCTCATGGGCAGAAAAGGATATGAGAAAAAATTAGAAGAGTATAGAGAGTTAATTAAAGAAAAGTATGTATTAGAAATAAATGATTAATATGTTCTGACAGGTGAGACTGATTGAAAAAAGTCCACATCGTCATTCTGGAGCCGGCGAAGAATCTCATGCTTTTCTCTTTAATCAAAAAAATGAGATCCTTCGGCCTTGCCTTAGGGACGGAAAAGTGAGCTTGCAAAAATTTTGAAACATCCTTTCTTATATCTTGAGTTTAAAATTGAGAGATTTTCATAGAAATTTAAAAGATGATCTTTCGGACTTAAGTCCTCAAGATTAAAGGGAACTTTCGATGGAGTTCACTCTATACCCTGCGAGAAATCTCTTTTTATTAAATCTCTCACCAACATTTATAATAGAATATTTACTCTAAAAAAACGATAGCGGAGGAAAAATGAGTATTAAAACCCACAATAAGATAAATCCTCAGCTTTCCGGAGAAGTTATAGAGCTTACTGAAGGAAAAACTGCAACGGTCAAATTAGAAACAAACGAAGATATGCTTGCAGACGATAAAGGATTGGTCCATGGAGGTTTTATATTCTCAGCAGCAGATTATTGTGCAATGGTCACAATTAACCATCCAAACGTTGTTTTAGGAAGTGCTGAAGTAAAGTTTATAAAGCCATTAAAGATAGGAGAAACAGCCTATTTCAAAAGTGAAGTTTTAAGCACCGAAGGTAAAAAAGTTTTAGTTAAAGTAGATGGTTTTAAAAATGAAGATAAATTTTTTGAAGGAACTTTTAAATGTTATGTTTTAGATAAACATGTTTTAGAGCCATGAAGTTTTATAGTGTAAAGATGAGAGCATCGCTTAACAATAAACATGTATCAGGTGGAGAAAGGATAACAACAGAAGAAAGCATTCAAAAAGTAGTCTTAGAGCTTTTGGCAAGACCAAAAAAGTTTGATTTTATCAATATAAAAATAGAAAAAATTAATAATATTAAGTTTATCGAGAAATCTCTTGATATAAAGACGATTAATGTAAAAAATCATAAAGAAGGGAATGAAATTGCATTAAAATTACTCAAAGAGGTCGGGATTGATAGAGAAATTGCTAAAGCGTATATAGATTTATTACACACAGGAGCAAATCCTGATAGAGAAAACATGAGAGGAGCGATGATTATAACAAAGTCAGGCAAAAGAGTAGAAAAAGACCGATATAGAGGGGTTAGAACTACAAACGTAGATTTTTTGGACCGTGAAGAAGTCAAAAAAATACTGTTGGAAAAAAAATATACAGATAGAACCTTAGATGCCTTAGCATTGTCAACAAAAAACCTAAACCATCCGGATATAGTAGCTGAATACTGTATATCAGACCAACCAGACTATACAACCGGCTACGTTGCGGTCAATAATACATACTATAGAATTAATCCATTAAAAGAATATTCAAACCCAAAAGGTGGTAGAATATATTTTGTAAAAGATGATACCGATATTGAAGAGCTTTACAAATATTTACAAGAAGAAAGCTTTTTGATTAAAGAGGTTGGAAGTTTAGAATGAAAACCGTTTTTATCCATGGGTGGGGGTTTAGTAAAGAGATATTTAAAGATTACTACTATTTAGATAATAGTTTGTTTTTAGATTTGCCGTTCCATGGAGACTTTAAAGATTTTGAAAAAAATAATATCTTTGAAAATTATGTTAATTATGTTTCAAATTTGATAGATGAAAAAACTACACTTATCGGTTGGTCTCTCGGTGGCTCTATTGCATTTTTAACAGCTTTAAAAAATCCATCTATAGAAAAGCTCGTTCTAATAGGCTTTAGTCCAAAGTTTAACAATAGCCTTCTCGGTAGTGATCCAAAAGTCATTAAAGCCTTTATGCTGAATCTAAATAATGATTTTGAAAATACAGTGTATCAGTTTAGAAAAACAGCTACGGGCGAAGAGTTTAGAGAGATTCCATTGCCTGAAAAAGATGGAAGTAAAGAGCTTTTAAAAGAATATATAAATTTAGACCTAACAGAAAAACTTCATCTTATTGATATTCCAACTTACATAATTCATGGAGATAAAGACTTAATAGTAAATCCAAACTCTGCCATATACTGCCATGAAAAAATCAATAATAGTCAACTTATTTTATTAGACTCAAATCATGCACCATTTTTAGAAAGGGATATTTTCCAGTACATTGATGATTAAAAAAAGAATCAGTCAATCTTTTTCAAAATCTTTTAGGACTTATCAAAATAAAGCAATCATACAGAAGCAAACAGCTGCCATGCTGTCCGAAATGGCTGAGGATTTAGACGGATTAGGTTTAGATTTAGGCTGTGGAACAGGTTTTTTATACGAGAGCTTAAGAAAAAAAATGATAGGCGTCGATATATCTTTAAAGATGTTAGAAATCTACAATTCAAAAAATCCTTTGGCGATCGCAGGGGATATAGAAAAACTGCCATTTAAAAATAATGTATTTGATTTTGCAGTTTCTAATTTTAGTCTACATTGGACAGATTTAAAGATAAGTTTAAAAGAGATAAACAGGGTCTTAAAACAAAATGGCATTTTTTGCTTTTGCATGCCAATTGAAGGAAGTTTAAAAATCGTTGAGAATATCTTAGGAAAAAGAAATTATGATTTTTACTCTGAAAAAGAAGTTATAGAAATACTAAGTGGATATTTTGAATTAATTATTTCATTCCAAAAAGAGTTTAGACTTGAATTTAAAAATGGGTTAGAGTTATTGAATCATCTTCACGAAACAGGTTCAGCCATCGGCAAGGAAGGTTTAAGCTTAGGCGAAAAAAAGAGAATTTTTGAAAAATTTAAAAATTACAATAAAACAGCGGTGCTGAATTTTAATGTATTGTTTGTTAAAGCTTTAAAGAGAGAATAAATTAAAAATAACACAAGAAAGAAACCTTTCAGACTAAAGTCTTAAGGATAGCGGTAAAATTTCATACCTGAGACTGCTTGCAAAAATCCACATCGTCATTCTATAGCCGGCAAAAATTCATATTCTCCTGAAATTTTTTACCAAGTATATTTTTATTTAACTATCTTCTAATCATCAGAAATTAACTTTTGATTAGTAAAACCCGAGAGTGTTTCAAAATTTTCGTAAGCTTAACTTTCGCTGTCATTCTTGAGCTATAAGCTAAAAGATATTTTCTTTTAAAAATTAAGAAAAACTATGAGATTCTTCTCCGGCTATAGAATGACAGTGTTGGGGTATAAGGGCGGAGGTTCTTCCCATGGCTGCAGAATGACAATATTGATTTTTGAATAGATTCTTATCTATTTAATCTTTTCAGCTTCTTTTAGATAAATATCAAGCATTAGCTTAAACATTTTATTATGGTTTGGATATCTTAAATGAAGTAGTTCGTGAACGATAACATAGTCAATAAATTCTAAACTTTGACATAGTAGCTCTTCGCTAAAGGTAAGTCTTCCATTACTTGAACAGCTTGCCCATTTTCTTTTCATCTTTCTAATTTGTATTTCTTTTGGATTAACGTTTATAATCTTAGCCCAAGATAAAACCCTGTCCTTAAACTCTTTATTACTCATGCCATTAAATGACCTAAGATTTTTTCAATGATTCTTTTAATTATTCCATCTTGTACATTTCCATACAGAATATTATACAGTTTTATCTTCAAGTCTCTTCTTTGACTTTCGCTAACTTTCCAATTTTTAAAGTTATTTAATGCTTCAAATATCTCTTTTGCTATGGTTTCTGGGTTTTTAATCTCCGGGAAGTCTTTTAAATCGTATTCTATCGTTTGAAGTACCGGGTCTTTTTCTTCTTTCTCAAAATTTAATTTATCTTCAATAAGTTGTTTTAACTCTTCTAACATTTGGTGTGTTTCTATTTGTCTTAGATTGTATCTTTCTTTTAGGTCTTGTAATTTTTCTTTAAGTGGCTTGATGTATGGTTTTTTCTCTTCTTCCTCCTCTAAATCCTTCTCTAAGCTTTTTACAAGGTTATAAACGTTTATCGTATCATCGCCTGCTTTTAGTCTTTTAATAAGCTTATCGTCTATTTCATATATCTCTTCTGAGATAAAGTCCATTCTTACACTACTATGTTTATAAATAAGCTGTTTAACTTTTTCTGATAGTTCTTTTTCAGCTGGTGAGGAGGGTTCAAACCAACTTTTTGCTACTTGGTATATTTCTGTTAGCTTTTCAAACTCATCTAAGTAAGGACTTAAAAATGGGTCTGGTGAGAGTATGTCATATATATCTTTTATTTTCCTGTATAAATTTTTAAATTCGTAATATCTATTATCATCAGCTTTAAAGTAGTCTATAATTGCTTGACTTCTATACTCAGGCTTAATGTTTGAAAATTTAATGATTGTATATTTTGAATATTCCATCAATTTTGTAAACTCTTCTTTAAGTTTTTCTATATCTTGGATAGCTTGAGCTATTTCTGACAGGTCTTTTGAATCAAATTCAAGTGCTTTTTTCAGGTCTGATAATATTCCTACAAAGTCTACTATCAAACCTGCGGGCTTTTTTAAACCGTCTTTTTCATATGGTCTGTTAACTCTTGCTATGGTTTGAAGTAATACATGGTCTCTCATGATTTTGTCTAAATAGAGACAGTATAAGATTGGTGCATCAAATCCTGTTAAAAGTTTGTCTGTAACGATTAATATTTTTGGAAGCTTGTTAGGGTCTTTGAAGTTTTCTCTAACTTGTCTTTCTTGTTCTGGGTCTAAATGATATTCTTTTAGTTCTATGTCATCATTATTGCTTCGACTTATTACCACTTTTGAGTATTCAGGTGGTAGGTATTTATCAAGTGCTTTTTTGTATAATACGCATGCTTTTCTACTTACTGCAACCACAAAGGCTTTGTATCCGTTTGGTTCTACGTTTTCTCTAAAGTGTTTTGCTATAACCTTTGCTATCTCTTCTATTCTTTTTGGGTCTTCTAAGATTATTTTTGAGCTTAAATTTTCTATTGCTTTGTCAAGTGTTTCTACATCATCGGCTTTATTTTTAAGAGCTTCTAAATCTTTTTCTAAGGTTTCTTGATTTATTAAATATTCATTTGGACCATGGGTATAGTGAAGTCTAAGAGTTGTGCCGTCTTTTATAGATTCTGCGATGCTGTATTTATCAAGATAAAGATTTTCATCATCTTTGCCAAAGGTCAAAAACGTGTTTGCCTTTCCTGTGGCTCTTGGCGTTCCTGTAAATCCTATGATTGTAGCGTTTGGCAGTGCTGCCATCAGATGATTTCCTAAATCTCCGCCTGTAGTTCTGTGTGCTTCGTCAATGAATACAAAAATATTTTTTCTTGTGTTGAGATTTGGTGGAAAGTCATCAAACTTATGAATGGTTGAGATTAATAGTCCTCTGTAATCTATTTCCAAAAGCTGCTTTAATTCTTTTTTGCTTTCTGCTCTTTTTACCGATAATTTTACTGATTCTATATTTTTAAATAATTGTTGCTCAAGTTCGTTTCTGTCTACTATCATTAAAATAGTTGGGTTTTGGAATTTTGGATTTTCCATTATAAGCTTTGCTGCGGTTATCATTGTGAGGGTTTTACCTGAGCCTTGAGTATGCCATATTAAACCTCTTAATTTATCCTCTTCTTCTGCTCTTTGGATAATTTTTTCAACCGCTCTTATTTGGTGTGGCTTTAGTATGACTTTTTGAAGTTGATTATCCTTATAAAGAAATTGTACGTAATCTAAAATTAGCTTTATGGTTCTTTGTCTATCAAAAAACGATTCTATAAGTCTTTTGTAGTCTCCTTCTTGCTCTTCTCTGTAGTTATAAGTGTCTTTGACTGAACTAAACCATGTTGGACCATATGAAAAGTGTAGGTTATTAGTTATTACAAATGCTTGTAAAAGTTTAAGTATTTCTTTACTCTCTTCGTGATATCTTTTAACTTGACCAATACCCTCCTCTACAGCATTATCTTTTTTTGGGCTTTTATTTTCTTGGAATATAACAGGTATGCCGTTGATGAAAAAGACTATATCAAATCTATTTCTGTATTTTCCGTTTGTAATTGTAAACTCTTCTATCGCATGAAATGTGTTATTTGATATATTTTCTGTGTCTATGAATCTGATGTTTAAATCTCTTTTTTCTTTTGATGAATAAAATGGCTTTTCTCCTCTAAGATATTTCCAAGCTTCGTAGTTTCCTTGTATTGATGGGGACAGGGCATTTAGCTGTCTTAAAAGATTTTCTATTTCTTCATCTGTTATGAATGGGTTTAGTTTTTTGATTTGTTGTTTGAAGATTGGTTCTAATATTATCTGGGTTTCGCTTGTTCTTAATTCATTTAATTTGTCTTTTTGTTTTTCTGTAATTACTTCCCATTTGAGTGTGTAGGTCTCTGTGTCGTATTTTGCTGTTTCTTGTTTTAGATAGTTAAGTGCTGGCTTTTGGACTGAATTTTTTTCTGTCATTTTAGGATTATATTCCATAGCTTTTGACCTCTATGTTTTTGCTTTCTTAACTCTAATTTTTCCTGTCATAAGCTGTTGTAGTAGTGTTTTGAATAGGTTTTGCAGAGCTTGTTTTTTCTTTTCTTCTGCTTGGATTTTTTGGTCTATGGTTGTTAGAATGTTAGCTATTTTTTGCTGTTCGTCAAGTGGTGGGAGGGGGATGAGTGAATTGAATAAAACTTCTTTTGGCAATCTCTTTCTTCCTGTTGAACCTTCCATTTTTGAGGCAAGATAATTCCTAAATTCTGGTTTCATTAAATAATAAAAGAGATATGATATTAAACTCTTTTCTGTTTGTTTTAATGGTATGACCTCTGTAGTGGCTATACCAAATTCAATAGGAATATCGTTAACTATTGATTGTTTTCCATTTTCAAATGATGGTGTTATCTTTGCTAATAACAAATCGCCTTTTTCAAAGTAAGTTCCTGATGAAATATCTTTTGGATTTTTCATAACATACTTTGGATTAAACGTTCCAAATCCAATGTTTTCCATTGGTATAAAAGGAATTAAGTTATAATTTTCTAATTTGAGATTTTTGGGTTTATGTGTAATTTTAAAAACATCTCCCAACCTCACAACTTCCCAATGTTCTGGAATTAGTCCAATCTCAGTTTCTTTTAATTTAACTTTATCAATCTCATCAACTGCAACAGCTCCATAAGTAAAAAGATGCTTCATCATAGACTTTTTAAGGTGTTTAGTAGCATTTATAACTTTTTCTGTTTTTTCTATAGCATTTTGGACATTAGAAAGAATATCAGCAATAGCCTTTTGCTCTTCAAGTGGTGG
>Ga0080004_1112009_pt1 | contig 11528 bp, 12 predicted proteins | sample WasSprMetagenome_FD_69207 | JGI IMG/M metagenome (GOLD analysis project Ga0080004, IMG submission 69207) | Sulfidic aquatic microbial communities from Washburn Spring, Yellowstone National Park, USA - WS (SPADES assembly) (version 2) | ecosystem: Environmental > Aquatic > Thermal springs > Hot...
ACTACGCATCCCCGGACCACACTGGCACGGCTTCAAGGCAATAGGCCTGGAGCCAGTCTACCTAATATACTTCGTAAACAAGCTATACGACTACCAAAACCCAGACGAAGAAAGACGCCCATGGAACGACCCACAAATAGTCCCCAAGACAATCAACGGCAAAAAAGACGACCCACGAACAGGCAAGCCATGGGACTGGTTCCACCCACCACACAAATAGAACCCTTTTTTAGTTCCTCTATGCATGTGGTTTTCTTTTGTTGGCGTGTGACGTGTTTGGTTGTAGCGCGTGCTCTAACAGGTTCGATAGACTTTTAAATGACTACACCTATTTTTCTCGCATAATAGTTTCAATCATTCATAAGGTTTTGTTTAGAGGGGATGACGCTGTGTGGCCAAAGGTCTCCATAATTTGGGTCAATTACAATTCTGTTGCGAAACTCCCTATCGTCTTAGAGTCATTAGAATCTATTGCTGAGCTTGATTATCCTTTTGAGAGATATGAACTCATAGTAGTAGATAATGGTTCTACTGATGGAAGTTACGAAGAGATTAGTAAATTTCTTGAGAAAAAAAATAATTTGCACAAGAAAATTATCAGGTTACAAAAGAACCTCGGCTTTACGGGTGGGAATAATGTCGGATTTAGAGCTAGAGATAAAGGAAGCAAGTATGTCTTACTGCTTAATAACGATGCAGTGCTTTTCCAAGAGGGGCTAAAAAAATTAGTAGAGATATTCGAAAACTTAGGTAAGGTTGCAGGAGTGCAAGGCGTTGTTTTAAAATATAAATCAGGGCTCATAGATACAGCCGGGGGTTATATTAATGAATTTTTACAGCCATATCTTTTAGGACAGGGATATCCATATAAATGGAAAACTAAAAAATATCTCCCTGTAACTTATCTTGATGGATCATGTGCTCTTTACAGAGTAAAGAATATATTAGAATGTGTTGGGAACAAATTGTTTCTCGATGAGTTTTTCGCTTATTATGATGATACTTTGCTAGGCTTGATGATGTGGAATTGTAGTTATAAATTGATTGCTGTACCAGAACCCATAGCTTATCATGTAAGAAATCTTACGTTTCGAAGGGAGAAAGGCTTCCTCTTAAGTTACTTAACTATGAGAAATAGAATTGCTTTAACATTTATTTCTAATACGAGGTATAAGGACATTATCCTTTTACATGCACTAAGAAGTAGTATTGTCTCTTTATTAAGGGGACGAGATAAAGGGCTTCAAAAGGCTAGAATAAGAGCGCTGTATGATGGAATAAAACTTGGGAAGAGAATGAGAAAGAGGGGGATTTTTTTAGATATATATAAGGCACCTTTAATAAAAATGTCTCTAAAGGATGTTGGAGTAGTATTTACGCAGGGAACTAAAAAGTATACTGAGAATCTTAAGAAAACTTTTGCGTCAACAGTGTAAGATTACAACATTTTTTGCGCACTCTTTATTTTGAGGTGCATAGTGTGGGATCTTTCGACAAGTTAATCATAGCAGAAAAATTTTTTACCTAATAATCGAAAATATGAATTGAGTTACTTGTGAAGTCTATAATAGTACATCATTATTGGGGCTCTCCAGGCGGCGGACAACTTGTCTGTGCTTCGGCCGCTATTTCATTAAACAGGAATGGATTTGAACCTTTATTAACAGGGACATTTAAATTTGAGCCATCTCGGTTCATAGATTGGTATGGGATAGATTTGACAAACTTTAAATATTATGGATTGATACCTTTCAATATTAAGGCATTAGGACTGCTATCCCGGCTTTATGTGTGGAGACCTGCTAAAAAACTTCTTGATAAATACTCAGATATAAGGGTTATTTTTACAGATGAAGGCACTTATAAGCCTTTGCTAAGGTATAAATTGCGTGGTCTTAAGCTAATCGAGTATATTCACTTTCCTTTTGAAGTGGTCATTGAGCCGAGGTTTAGAGGGACAGGGCTTGCCTATGGTGAAGATCCGTATATAATGGAGCGTTATGGAAGTTTTCCAATGAATATTTACTGGGATCTTTTTGTGAAATTATTGCCTAGATACATGAGGAATGATCCTTTTGTGGATGCTGACCTTGTTCTTACAAATTCGATGTGGACAGCTAGGATTGTTAAGATGGTTTTTGGGGAAGAACCATATGTGTTAAATCCGCCAATACCTCCTAATGTTAAAATTATAGGTTCTTCAAAGTTCTTTGACGAGAGATTCCAGTTAATTATAATGCTTGGGCGCTTTAGTGAAGAGAAGCGATATCATTGGGTTGTCGGTTCTCTTATGCCTGCCCTTTTGAAGCAACTTAATAATACTAGGTTAGTTATTTTTGGAGGCGCTACGACTCATACTCAACGTAGGTATGTGAATAGGATAGCAGACTTGGCTAGGAAAGCAGGTCTCGGCATAAAGGTAATTGAGGACAGTAAGTTGATTAGGGAATTAGACGAGAAGCATCAAGTTTACTTAAGGTTAAACGCCCCTAGAGCAGAGATAAATGAAATTATGGATGTTGCTAGAGTTTTTCTTCACGCCACGATTAATGAGCACTGGGGCATAGCTGTTGCTGAAGCTATGGCTCGAGGCTTACCCATTGTCGTTCACAAAAGCGGTGGCGCTTGGACCGACTTGGCAATGAATGGGGAAGCTGGTCTTGGCTACGATAATGTGGATGAAGCAGTCGAAAATCTCTCAAAGATGTTAAACGATGCTAATGAGTGGAGTTACTACTCACAAAAAAGCCTGGCTAGAGTCGCTGAAATAACCTTTGAGAATTTTGTAAATAGATTAAATGAGATAGTAAAGGGCATAGTTTAGCCAACATTTTTTAAGAATTTTTTGCTAACATCCTTTGCTCAAAAATTTCTAATAAAGATCTAGAATGTAACTTTGCTCTCGAAGTTCTATTTGTAGCAACCTTTATTCTGTGTTTTTAGTGTTTTTGTTGCTTCTTCTAGTTCTTTTAGTGTGTTTACTGGTAGCCATGCGTCCCGTGGGACGATGAATGCGTGTAGCTTTGCTTTTTCTGCTAGCCTTGGTAGGAGGACGTTTTCGAACTCTACTGCCTGGTCGGTGTTCATGTCTACTGTTTCTTGTAGTAGTCTTAGTGCCTGTGGCTCGAATATGTATAGGCCTGTGCTCGCGTGTATCGGTAATATTGGCTTCTCCTTGAAGCTCGTAGCCAAGCTCAGGGAATCTATCTCCACATAGCCATACGGCAGCTGTAGGCCAGCAGTTACGGCAACGCTTCCCCACACCTCTAGCCTATTCACAGCCTCGAGGTGGCTAGACAAGAACCTGAGTGGCAGAGACTCGTCTAGGAACAAGTCGTCTGGGAAAACGATGAATACCCTCCTGTCTGGGTCCAATGCACCTGTCTCCAGTGCGTGTCTCAGGGCCTTGCCCTTCCCGACCTTTTTCAGCGGGGGGTCCATTGAGCAGCGGATGTTGTAGCCTTGTGCCTTGAGCTTCTCGGCCTCCCTTACCACGTCCTGGAACTTTGTCAAGACAATGAATTCCTCGAAGCCGTTCCTAGCCATGTACCTTATGCTTCTCGCCAGCAGTGTCTCGCCGTCTAGCTCTATCAATGGCTTCGGCACATTTATGTAGCCCATCCTCTTGCCCTCTCCACCAGCCATCACGGCGACTTGTGTCCGCTTTGCTTGGTTAGAAAGTTGCCTTAGTATGTCCATGTCTATCAGCCTCTTTGGTGTGGGTGTAAGAATTTTTATCTATATAGGTTGCTTTTGTCATATTTAGACGTGTTACCTTGCGTGTTTTTGTTAATAAATTTTTCTTTGGGTGTGTCGCTTTTTAGATGGGGAGCTTGGTTTAGAAGCATTGGAAAGCTTTTATGAGTGGTTTGTTGGTGTTGCTTATTCTGTCTTGCCGGGAGTCTTCGCGTATAGATTGTCGAGGTACCCTTCATCATCTTGGTGGAATTGGACTACTGAACAGAAATTTATGTTTCTTTAGGTAGCGCGGCGGAGCCCTTGGCGCCGCTTAGGCACACATGCGTAGGCTTATGCTGTATGTGGACGTAAGGGATGTTGCGCGGGCTTTTAGGGCCTACGCGGAGAGGATTCTCGACGGAAAGGTTGAAAAGGAGGGTGGTAGCCTTGGGAGGGTTTTGAACCTCTTCTATCCTGAGCCGTTTACTGTGCTGGAGATAGCGGAGATGGTTCGGGACGTTGTTAGGGAGGTTAGTGGGGGCGTTTTGGAGCCTAGGATAGAGGTTGTTGACCAGGGCTTGCCTTCGCTGTTTGGGCCGGAGGATAAGTATAGGTTTAGGGTGGATGTTTCGAGGACGTTGGGCTTCCTGGGGCTTGAGAGGCTTATTAGCCCGAGGGAGTCTATCGAGTATATCGTGAGGAGGAGGCTTGGGAAGGGGACGGGCTAGGCTTTTCCTAGACTGTTAATAGCTTTTTCTTTTTTACATCTTCTTGTTGTGATTTTTCCTTGTTTATTCTTTAGAGGTTTCTTGTGGTGAAAATTATTTAATATTGATGGAAATCTTTTTGCGAAAAATTTTTTATTTTTTGAGTGAACAATTTTGTTTGCCTGGGTGAAGCCATGGGTGACTTGCGTGCAAAGTTGTTGGAGATTCAGGAGTACTGGCTTAGGGAGGCTAGGTCGAGGGCTGGTCTGGGCTTGAAGAATGTTTTGGATACGTCGCTTGGGATTATGCATGGGAATGCTGGGGAGTTTGTTTTGGAGTTTTTGCAGAATGCTGAGGATGCTTTGATGGAGGCGCGTCGTACGGGGTTTTTTAGGATAGAGCTGGATAAGGACAGGGTGGTTATTACTCATAATGGGAAGCCTATTGACGAGGGGGATTTGGAGGGTTTGTGTAATTTGGCTAGTAAGAAGAAGCCGGCTTTGGGGTATAAGGGTTTCATGGGGATTGGTTGGAAGTCTGTTTTTATGGTGTCTCGGAGGGTTGAGGTTTATTCTAATGGGCTGGGTTTCGAGTTTAACAAGGAATTTTGGAGTGGTGCTCAGGGGAGGGAACTTCTGGCGAAGTATGGGCTTGGTCCCGAGAATGTTATTTGGCAGCTTACACCAATACCTTTAGAGACTGTAGGGTCGGGGGGCGGAGAGACAAAGTTTGTGGTTCATCTTCTTAGTGAGTCGAAATATTCCGATGTGGCCCAAATAGTTGATAAGATGGATCAATCTCTCTTTTTGTTTTTGGAGCATATCAATAGGATTGAGATAATTGATAATGTGAGGGGAAGCAAGAGGATTTATGAGTGGCACAAGGTGGGCGAAGAAAACTTCGAGGGCGCGAGGGTTGCCCGGTACTTGGTAACCCTTGTTTCAGAGGGAAACCCTACGTTCTATAAGTTCCTGGTTTTCAAGAAAGAATTTGAGGTTCCTGATGAGGTAAGGAAAGACGAGTTAACAGAGAGTGCTAAGAGGAGCGATGTTAAGATAAGGGAAGTCGCCCTGGCTTTTATGCTCGACCCAAAAACGGAAGACCTTAAGCCAGTTGAGGGAACCAAGTTCTGGGCCTTGTATTCGTTTCTCCCGCTAACGGAGGCTCGGACGGGTCTAAGGTTCCTGATACACTCTGATTTTATTGTTGAACCGAGTAGGAACAATATTCATCCCTCGGCTAAGTGGAACGCATGGCTTATGAAGTGTGCTTCAGACCTAGTTAAAATTTCTACTAGGTACCTGGCTCGAAACTATAAGTTTTCTTACTTGACTGTTTTCGAGACGGGAGATGTTGATAGGAAATCCGATCTTTACCAGAAATTGCTGGAACCAACTATTTTCTCCGTGATTCAAAGCGAGCTTTCGGATCCAAAAGTGTTTTGCTATCTTGATCACGAGGTGCCTCTTAGCAAAGCTGTGCTTGCTTCTCCTGAGGTTTTAGAGCTCATCAAGTATGGGCTTTTCAGGGAGGATGAGCTAGGCTATATTGTTGGGGAGGGCATGCATATTCTTCATCCAGAGTTTAAACTGAGGGAGGCTGATAAGAACAAGGTAAGGACTATAAATATTGAGGATCTTTTCAGCCGGAGCCTCATTGAGGCTAAGATGAAGAAGAACTTGGACGAGGCTTTTAAGTTTCTAGGGGAGGCTTACAGGTTGTTTTATAAAAAGTGGGAACATGCATCATACTATCCGTCTCAGCGCTCAAAGGTGCCTATTATAACCTCATCGCTGGAGATTGTGGACTCTGGTGTGGCTTATATCCCAAAAACTCCGAGTGAAGTCGAGGATCTCAAAGGTAAATATGGAGAGGTCGATGAATACCTTAGTAGGCTAAAGTTTGTCCACGGAAAACTGGTTGAGTACGTTGGCGAAAATCTCCTCAAGTGGCTAGGAGTAAATGAGATCAGCCTAAAGGAACTGGTCACAAAAGAATTGCTACCTAAGATTAGTGTCGATGCTGAGCCCCCGAAGAGTAAAGAGGATTATATGGCCATTGTGCTTTTAGCAAAAAGTGTGAATGTAGTGCCTCCTAAAGCGATATGGGTTCTAACAACTGATGGCTCTTTTGCGGAGTCAGATAAAGTTTATTATCCGAGGAAAGAATTGAGAAGCTACTCCAGCTATTATGAGGTTATGAAGTCTCTTGGACTGAAGGTTATCGACATAGACTTCTACCTAAAATATGATGCCAGAGAAGATGGTTGGCTGAGCTTCTTTTCAAATATCGCTAAGGGTGTAACTCTCGTTGATTATAACGGGTATATGAGGACATATTATATTAATCCGAGCTACGAGGAAATAATTTCGGCCATTAAGAGGAAACTAGAAGGTTCTCCTATCGATGAAAATATTAAGTATGTAAGGTTCTTGAAGCTACTCTATATGGCTTTTCGTCCGTATGTTCCAAGGGAATATCTTAGAAGGGCATTCGGCAGGCTAAAGCTCCTGACAGACGAGGATAAACTCGTAGATTCAGAACAATGCTTTTTGCATGACGCGTATGGTCCGGAGGAGAAATGGGTTGCGTGGAGGGATAGGGGCTTTAAGATTGGTCCCTTCGTGAGCTTGAAATATATGACTGACGACTCGGAAGTTTCTAGCTGGCGGGAGTTTTTTAGGGACGTAGGCATAATGGAAGAGGCTAACAAACAAATAATTGGGGATTTCGCTGTTTGGTTTGTTGAAAAGATGCTTGTAGAGATGGGCTACTCGGTAACTCTGGGAGGTACTGGGTACGATTTGCATGTTATGAAGGACGGGGAAGAGGCTTTCGTAGAGGTTAAGGGCACTAGGTCTGAGACTGTGGAGCTCACGGAAGATGAGTCGAAGGCCGCTCATACGTATGGTGAGAAGTATTGGCTTATTGTTGTAGAGGGCATTCCGAATAACCCGAGGGTTTGGAGGCTACGAGATCCGGCTAGCTTCGTTAAAACAATCTCTCTTACAATTAAATTAATTCGGGAAAAGGGCGAGGAACTATATTTCGGTAAGTAGGAGGCTTAATGGAGAAAGCCTGTCTCTCGCCGCTTCTGTTTTCTAATTTTTCACATTAGTCCTCTTGGCTCTTTGCGTGTTCAATTGTGTTATTCGTTGGGAGGGAGTGGCTGAGTGTCTAGCTTTGTATTATTGCTGGTGAATGCTTTTTGGTAGAATCAGCTCCTCTTATTTTTTGTTTCTTGGTTTGATGTATTCGCTTGGTTTTGATAGGTTTGATTATGGAAAAAATGGGCACCTTAGGTCAGAATCATTAGGCCCGTTTTGTTTAGGAAGTGTTTTCTTCCAAAAAGATGTTTGTGTCTAATTTCTGCTAAGCTTGACGTGTAGATAGGGTGTTTTGTACGGTGGTCTTGGAGGTCTCTGGTGGCCTTATAATACTGTTGTTTGATGTGTATGGGTCTTGGGTTAGGGGTAGACTTTTTCTATTGATGTCAAGGGTCTCGTTTCTATAGTGACAGTGTTATATTTTGTTAGATGTAGCGATAGTTTTATAAACCAATATACGTGTAAGTAAATTATGTTCAAGGGGATAAATAACGATAAGGGTGCAGATACTCTTGTAAATGGTCTTGCGTGTTTAAGGTCCTTTGCTATTGGTCAAGTGTTCGTGAGTTTTTTAATGGCTGGTATGTCTTTTATGATGATGGTATTTTCTGGGAATGATTTGGCAATTGGAGTTGCTGTCTTAGGCTTTGTTCTTGTGATTATCCTGCGTCGTTTAAATTTTTCTAAAAATCTTTTAGAAGCTATAGTTTCATTTAAAAAATATTTGGAGAGTGGGGGTAAAAATTCGGAGAAGATGCTTAGGCTTTCTTATGATTTTCTTATATGGATGAAGAATTCTCAGATCTTTTTGGAGGTATTTTTCTGTGTTAGTTGCCTTATTGCATCGGCACTAATTTTAGTAAGAGCTTCTGGCATGGTTGTTATTTCTCTTTCTGGAGTATTGGGATTCTTGTTGCTTATTTTGGTTGCTTATCACGCGGGGATTCTTACTTTCTTGCAGAGTCTTAGAGATACATTTGAAGACTCTGTTTTTCAGCTTGCAGCTGTGTTGATAGCTGTCCCGTTTTGTACTAACTTGATTCCTGGGCTCATTGGATTACTTGCATGGATAATTAGTAAGTTTATTTCAGTTGAGCTTTCTATCTCTCCGTTTTCGGTGTGGGGTTCGATAGCTGGGTTCTTTGTTGCTAATCTAGTTGCGTGGTTGCTTGTGGAGAGGGAGGCTGGATTTATGATGAAGGAGCTGAAAGAAGGTAGGGGTGTCTTGGAGTAATTGTGGAGTCGTGTGGAGCAGGGGGTGCTGGCTTGGGTATTTGGTTATTTGGGTTTTCGGTTGGTAGGCATGGTGGTATGTTTGGGGGCGCGTGCTTGTAGATAAGCCTCTCTTTCGTCCAGAACCTCCAAAAGAGGACTGGGAGTTGCCAGATATATAGCGCGCGAGTATTTATATGAGATGATGAAGATGGATGGAGTGGTAACAGCGTTTTCGAATTCTCTCAATGAGTTCCCGGGGCTAGTTGCCTTGGTAGGGAAGCTTGCCGAAGGCAAGCCTTTGGACGAGACAGATGAGGCTAATCTGAGAGAATTGGCTGGGGCTACAGGCTGGAGCGTTGATGATGTTGATGATTTGAGGAATGGGTGGGGGGTCCTCTGGGTAGGGTTGATAGGTATAGGGAGATGTTTGAGAAATACTATAGCGAGACCTTGGAGCTGGTTGATAGAGATTCTCGGCAGGCGGCTGATAAGCTTTGGGGCGCTGTGAGGGCCCTGGTGAAGTTCCACGCGTCCCTGAAGAGGGTATTTGTTGCTGGGTGGGATCACGGCAAGCTCTACAACTTTGTTACTCGCAACGTCGAGGAGGAGCATAGGGAGCTCTTCTATGGTCTTCTGATGACGGGTAGGGAGTTGCATATATACTTCTATGAAGGCGACCTGGACAAGGATACCTTCACATATTTCTGGAAAAGGGCTGTGGAGCTCCTAGGGGAGGCAAAGGAGGTGGTCTACAGGCTCTATGCCAAGGCAGTACAAAAGGAGTGAACGGGTGTCGCTTGTTAAGAGCGTTTCTAGTTACTGATCGGGTGTCTCCTGGGGGATGGGAGAGTGTATTAGTGTTTATTGTGGCTTTAGGTGTTTGTGTGTTGGTGATGTGTAAAGGTTTTAAGTGTGTGAAGTCTTAGATTGTGTTGGTCTGTGGGGTTGGCGGGGAGTGGGGCACGTGTGGGTTGAGGCTGTTGTTAGGAACCCGTTTACGGGTAGGGGTGCGCCTGTTAGGGCTCTTGTGGATACGGGGGCTACGGATGCTTTTATCCCTAGGAGGATTGTCAGAGAGCTTGAACTGCCTGTGACTGGTAAGGGTGTTGTGTTGACGGCTAGGGGCTCTGTGGAGCTTGATGAGTGTATAGGGGTTCTGGAGGTTATGGGTAAGAGGAGGGTTGTGCCTATGTTGGTGTCGGATGAGATGGATTTTGCACTTTTAGGCGTTACAACGCTTGAATTGCTGCGTCTCGAAGTAGACCCTACTACGGGTAAGCTTAAGGAAAGCGTGGCATTCTTGCTCTGAAACAGATTTAATGGTCAGATTTAGGTAGTGCCTGAGAGTTTGCGCGCGCCGGAATTGGTGGTTGGGGCTTTGTCGAGGATGTTAAATGAGCCGCTCGGCCCGGAGGCTAGGTTTGAGGTGCACTTGGAGTTGTCGGAGAAGTATCTGGGGGATGCAGAGGAGTTGCTGGCTAGGGGTGACTATGTGCAGGCGTCTGGGAAAGCATGGGACGCCGCGGCCCAGATGGTCAAAGCTGTGGCAGCAAAGGAGGGGAGGGAGCTTAGGGGTCACGCTGAGCTGTGGGTGTATGTGGATGGGCTGGCCGAGAGGGCTGGGGACGTGGTGTTGAGGTATCTTTGGAGGACTGCTAATGCTCTTCGCCAGAACTTTTATGAGGGCTGGATGCCGCCTAGGGAGGTCGAGCTTGCGGTGAGAGACGTTAAAGTACTTGTTGAGAAGCTTAGGGCAACTGTTCAGCGATAGCGAGCGGTGGTTTTATCGCTACTTGTATTTTTGCGTGTGTATGAAAGGCTTTAAGTGCTTGTTCACAGTTTATGGTTTTTGGAGCTTGAATGAGTACTAGGCAAATTGAGCTGTGGCGAAAAAGGTTACGAACAATTCTCGATGAACTCCGCGTTGAAGTGGAGAAACTGTATGAGCGTAATCAGATGTTTCTTGCTCAGCTCGAGGAGATAAAAAAGAGTATCGATGACCTTCTAGTAGTCTTATACGAATCCTCCGCTCAGCCAGAGAAATTGCTGAATGAGGTGAAGAGACTAAAGGCACGGCTAAGAGATGTAAAATCGCAACTCGAGCTTGGAGAGTCTCAGCTTTTCGAGATCCGTAAAGCTTGGCCGGAGGTGGCCAGTCTAGCCGAGAGAGTGGCTAAAGGCCAACGTCTTGAAGGGCTTGAAGAGAAGAACTTCAAGGAGCTCACGAAAGCTACTGGCTGGGACGAAGCAGACTTGAGAGAGGAGCTCGCCAGGCTTGGCGAGGATCCTTCGGAAAGCATCGAGAGGTATAAAGAGCTTTTCGAGAAGTATAGCCAGGAGGCAATGGAGCTCTTCAGGCAGGGTGATACGAGACAGGCGGCCGAGAAGATGTGGGGGGCCGTGGTAGCGCTTGTGAAGCTCTACGCGGCAATAAAGGGAGTTTTTGTTGCTCATTGGAGCCGATCGAAGATAGACTGCGTTATTGCTAGTAATGTTGAGCCCGAGTACAGGAAGCTCTTTAGAGAGCTTGTTGACAGGGCGCATGTGCTCCACGAGCACTTTTATGAGGGAAGCCTAAACGAGAAGCTTTTCAGGGAACGCTGGGATGAGATGCTCGAGTTGCTCAAGGAGGCTAAAGAGGTAGTTTACAAGAGGCTCCCACAATAGGTGCCCTGGGGCCACGAGTCCTCTGCTGGTAGCTTCTTGGGTTGTCTGGTTAAAGTGGGTATCCTCGTGTTTCCTAGGCTTTGGCTTTGAGGATTTTCTCTGCTGTCGTTACTAGAGCCTCTATGTACCTGTAGTTCCGTTTTACATCTTCGCT
>Ga0080004_1089671_pt1 | contig 11526 bp, 10 predicted proteins | sample WasSprMetagenome_FD_69207 | JGI IMG/M metagenome (GOLD analysis project Ga0080004, IMG submission 69207) | Sulfidic aquatic microbial communities from Washburn Spring, Yellowstone National Park, USA - WS (SPADES assembly) (version 2) | ecosystem: Environmental > Aquatic > Thermal springs > Hot...
AGACACAGTGCCATAGCTCTCAAAGAGGTATGGCATCATCCACCTATACTCAAAGAGCTGCGCATAGGAGGCAATGTCGTATATTCTCTTTGGCGTAAAGTAAAACACTAGCCACGAGTCATTCTTAAGAACCCTGTAGAGCTCATCCCTAACATCTAGAAACACCTTGAAGTCGTCATACTCATCAAAACCCACGCCCCACGGAGGGTCAGTCACTATCACATCAACACTGCTGCTTGGCACAAGCTTTAGAACATCTCTAGCATCTCCAAGAATGTAAACACCCCTCTCTGTCGTGAAGAACTTAAACCCATTTTCAGACACTATTTTCACAACATCTTTTATCATTGTTTCACCCTGTACAGCATGTAGAGAGACTTGTTTTTATTCTTGGTGTGCAGGTATCTTGCTATCCATGTGAATTCTATGATGTGAATCGGCACGTAGTTTTCCAGTTGTATTACTTCTCTGTAGTGGGCAAGTAGATGCCGTGTTTTTAGCAATGAGGCTATCTTTGATGCGTATTCTATGACAAGTTTGGGCGTGCCTATTATGAAGTTGTACATATCCCTCTTTCTATAGCTAACATTTGTTGTCCACTTGGGTGGATCAACAACTAGGGCATCAACATGTGGTAGCTCTATCTTTCCATCTCTAAGCATTAAATACAGTTGGAAAACGTTTAGCTGTAGAAACTGCTTTGGCTTCACAATCCAATTCCACTTCACAGGATCAGCAGCAATAATCTCTAGCTCGTGTCTGCACAGATAGTAGAATCTTCCTTCTCCGTATGTAACATCGAGAATCTTCCTAATGTTGTGTTGTCTAAGAAACTTACACACTACATAGCTGCTTGGATACCTTGCAAAATCGCCTCCACGCTTTTGAATTGTTCTCTGGTCAATCACTTCAAGAACGGGTAATACACTCATTTTGTAGCACCTGCTACTCAATGTGCTCAAGCCCTTCAAGAATGTTCTCCGCAGCTTTTTTCTCGGTGTACTTCAATATCATGTTAAGATTCTTATGCCCTGTGATAGCAGCTATAATCGATGGTGAGACACCTCTTCGCAGCATGTACGTTATGAATGCGTATCTTAGACTATGTGCGTTTATCCCTAAACGCCTATGCAGATACTTGTTTATATTTGCCTGTATGTGTTCTCTGCTCTTGTTCAGCTGCTCTCTACACATTGAGAAGTCCTCTTCAACAATCTCCTTGGGCACTACCATCAGCCTGTAGTCATCTTTCTTGTGCTTCTCAACACGTACATATATTTTGACTTTTGATGTGTTCAAGAACTCTTTAAATGCTTCAATTGCTTCACCAATTCTTGAGCCGTTACGTAGAGCTGTTAGAGCTATAGCTGCGTAACACTTTGTGTAGCCATCCTTCTCGCTTTGAACAAGCCTTGCAAGCTCTCTATAAGCCTTCTCGTAGTCCACCCCATAGTCCCACGACTTTGGCTGCTTCTCACCAAGCCTTTTCCTAGGCTTCTTTGGCCTAGCCACAGAGGAGCACCGTTTCTGTCTAGCCTATGAATCTAAGCAAGACAGAAAGCTAATAAGCACGCCAACAGCTCCAAGCGCCATAGCCTTGCGAAAGCGAGAAAAAATCTGGTAAAAGGCTTGCAGTTTATATCAAGGGCTCCATCTACAAGCAGCAGCTCTTTGACTACCAGATAGATGTTGAGCCCGGGGAACTAAAGGTAAGGTCATTTCACGTACGAACACCATTAATAGAGCTTAGCGAGTGGTAAAATAAAATAAAAACACATTGTTTTTACCTATTTTTTAACGTGGCAAGAGACCTTCAAATTCTTTGGGTCAAGCTCTATGCTTACCAGCGGCCTCATTCTCGTTTCTGTTGAGAAGAACATGCTGTTTACTGGGGCTGTGACTTCGCAGTAGACTTCCCTAGGGCTTTTCACTCCCACTGTGAAGTACATTATGATGTCCGCCTTCCCCTCCTCTCCAGACCTCTCAAATATGGACATCTGGTAGACACTAACATCGAGCCTCAGGAGCGCCCCTAGCTCGCTAAGCACGGCGTTTCTCAATCTAAACTCGAATTCGCTTGGGTCAGACTCTAAAACGCCTTTGCTAAGCGCCCTCCTAATTGAGTCCTCAAACCACCGCTCAATCTCCTCACGGCTCCCCCTCTCAATCAGCTCGTCAAACCTTGTTCTACGCTTCTCATACTCAGGGATTTCCTTGGTGTAGCTAAGAGCCATGCCTTACACCTCTTTACTTAAGGGATCTATAGTTCTCAAACCTGTTTATATGCTTTGTTTGTCTGCTCAAAGGGTTTTTAGCTTGCTTGCCTGCAGCAAAAACTGTGGTGAAGCACATTGTCTGTTAGAGAAACTGCATCTCCATACACAGTGCGCTGCATAACAGTTACAGACGCTCCTCATGCAAGTGTTCACCACTGCAGCATATACCGCAGGGGATCTCTGGAGGAGATAGCGTCCATCTGGATTGTCGGGAAGAACACTCCAAACCCGAGAATAGTTGTCAGAAGCCCCAAGAGCCTTGAGAAAGCACTTGAAGACATGTACACAGAGAGTGAGCTTAGAGCAATAGCTAAGAGGCTTGCGGTGAAAAGCGAGAGGGCTAGAAACCTAGAGCTTAGAAAAATTGTTGAAAAAGCTCTCGAAAGCGGGTGGACACCGTAGAAGCTTCACAAAAACACTTTTTCACAACACATTTTTGCAGCACTTGCCGCAAAGCTTTCAATTCTTGCGCAGGGCTCTGCAAATCAGGGAACATTGCGTAGCACCTGCTACACAATGTCTCCACTTCAGCGCGCCCTTCACGCACCACTAAGAGCCTCACGTAGAATCACTTTCAGTTTCGGAAAACGCTCTCACACTTATAAACCAGTTTCACAAATGTCAATTGAGACCGAAAGTTAGGGCTTGCAGTATAATTGAGATGAGCCTCATTGCAAGAGAGCGTTTAAGTGCGTGCAGGGTTTGCCAAAAGTTTTGCTTTGGCGCAAGTTTCACAGTCTTCAGCTTAATCACTTTCTAAGCTCTTCAGCACTTTCAGCAATAGGCTTTGGCGGGCCTAACCCTTTCTAGCCACAAACACTCTTTTTCTTGTGGCTTTGTCAATAAGTGTTAGCACTAGTAGTATAGCTATTACTAGCACTATAGCGGCAATGAGGAGCATTGCTCCGGAAGCCATCAGGATAAGGATCGTTAGGATAATTAACGCTATGAGCAGCACTACGAACCCTACAACAATCACTAGCAGCACAATTAGAGGTATGCTAACCAGTATAGCACCTAACCAGAAAAAGGTTTTGCTATGCAAAGCTACACCAACAGCAATAAGCAGTAAGCCGATCAGCAAAAGAATGAGCAGCGTTCTACCCATGCCAGCTACTAGCAGAAAGTGTTAGTTGAAGCAATTTTATGCTTTCAACACCTTCCCACATCCTGTAGCAGCTACTACACCATATTCAATACTTCGTATAAGCGCAATCTTTTTCAAAACATATTTTTTCCTCTTTCTAGTTGTGTCAAGGTGATGGTGATTAGCTTGCGTAAGCTCTGGTATCACTCTGTGTATTTACCTGAACTGATAGCTAAGTTTATTTCATGCGAGTTTCATTCTCTGTTTCGCTCTATGATTGAGTTTTTGAAGAGTAAGGGTTATAGCTGTAGATATGATTTGCGTTGCCCGTTCTGTGGAAATGCTTTCTCTTCTCGTTTGGCTCTGAGGCTTCACATCGTCAATGCTCATTATGATGATCTTCTCCAGCTTATTGATGAGTACTACACAGTCTATAAGAAAGAGAGGAGGCGTGCGGGCAACTAAGCAAAGCTTTTTTAACTTGCTCTTCTCTATATTCTCTCAGGTGTATCCAATGGGTTTCGACTATGAGCTTAATCTTGAGAAGCTCTACGACCTTGCCAAAGGAGCTGAAGGCGATCCAAGGACTCTTGTGAAGAATATAGCAAGGCATTTTGGTCTAGAAACGCTGGCTGTTGTTGGTGAGTACACGGATGCTGGAATGGATTTTGCTGAGCTCCCCCCAGACCTGGAGAGCAAGGCTACAGAGAGCTGTGTACATATGAAGAGGGCTAATGGTCTATGGATTGAGAGATGCGTTAAGCCTCTTGAAAGTATTGTCGGGGAGTGGTGCAGAAGGCGTGGCGGCTACATGATCAAGGTGTTCGACGGCTACGACTCTGCATACGCATGTGTGGTTAAGAGAAAAGAGTGAATCCTATAGAAGCTACTACAAAAAATGTTTTGTTTCACTCTTTTCTCTTTGTGAACCTCTTCTCATGCACAAACTTTGTTGTTGCTGCTGTTGTTTTTACGGTTACTACCATTGGTTTTTTCATCTCTGTTTGTATTATGGACATCTGTGTTCTGCGGGTCTCTTTCTTCATTAGTATAAGTGTTGATGCTGCTAGTATTAAGAACATTGTTGCAGCTATTGGTAACCCCTGTACCAAGGCTAGCGCTGTTCCTGCCGCTGATATTGCTAGCGCTAGGTAGTAGCCCCACTTAGCGCCTCTGTAAATCCCATATGCACCAGCTATGAATAGCACCCCCAACGCAATCGATGTTACTGCATCTACTGTTAGTTCTTTCTGTGTTAGTGCGGCTAGGCCTATGTATATTGCCCCGAGAGCTGTGAACGATATTATCACGAGTGTTTTGGGGAACTTCACAGCTTGCTCACCTGCTTCTCTGGCTCTCGGCAAACAGTTTAAAAAGCTTTTGAAAAGGTATTTGTATCGGTGTCTCTAGATGTTTGTAAAGAGGAGGAAAGAGAGGGAGCCAGAGGTCTGTATAGAAAGTAGTGCAGAGAGCAAGAAGAGCAGGATCTTCTCAGTGTTTAGCAATAAGAAGAGGTGCTAGCAATTGGATCCGCAGACACTAGCGCTGCAAGCTGTCGGGGGCTTCACAATAGGGGCTGTCATTGGCTATGCAGCTAGAAAGCTTGCCAAAGTCCTTCTGCTAGCAATAGGGGTCATGCTCTTACCACTAGCACTCCTGTGGCAAGCAGGTGTTCTATACGTGAACTGGTCAGCTCTAAACGAGGTTGTGGGCAGGGTTGTTATGTGGGTTGCTGGAAGCGTTAAGAGCCTTGAAGACGCCCTGGCATCAGCAGGGGTCTTCGGGGCATCCGCACTGATAGGGTTCTTCTTTGGAGTGGCATCGCCAGCGCTGCATAGCGCTGCTTATAAGCCCTCTGAGCACTACAGATTTGTGAAGAGGAAGGTGAGGGAGAGTGAGCGGGGAAGCAAACAAACCTGAAAACAAACTTGAAACAGAGACAATAGGAAAAATAGTTCTGATCCCACCTAAGGGCATTCTAGAGAAGCACAGGGACACCATTCTTAAGAAGCTTAACGGTGGCGATAGGAAGTGGGTTAAGGATATTGAGATACCGTGCACACAGAGCTTCAGTCTCCTAGAGCTTGTTGTTGATGATAGTTGCGAGGTCTGCCCAATGGCAATAGAGTTTGTATCAGAGCTCGCGGCTTCATGCGGCTATGTGACTGTGAAGATCTACAACATTTCCTATGTCGATTCGCCGTTCCCAGTAAGGGTAACGCCATCATTCAGGGTGAACTCTGGCTATGTGTTTGAGGGCATGCCTGTATCGGAGGCGTATAGGTGTGTTCTTGAGGATCAGCTCAGGGAGGCCTTCATAGCCACGCACCCGCTTGCAGAAAAGCTTCTGGAGTCTCTAAGGAGCTTTGCAAAGCTCAACAACTTAATGAGGTGCCCGCACACACCATCATTTAAAAAGATTTTCTACAGGCTCTTAAAGAACATCGATGTCTATGGCTACCCCTACTGCCCGTGCAGGCCCCTGAAAATACCAAAGCCTGATGCCTCAAGGGAGGAGATATATGAGCTTAACAAAGACAGCGTCTGCCCATGCACATACGCACTAACAGATGTTAAGCTCCGCGGGTACTGCACATGCGGCTTGTTCTGGTCTAAAGAAGCTGTAGACAAGTACATAAGCGGTAGAGAGCAGAGCTACGCATACGCACTCAAAAAGATTGGCGAGCTTAGCAAGCTGTTCACATTCGAAGAGCTTGCAACAAGAATCCTAACAGGAGAGTCCAGGAAGTACCTAGAGGCGTGGATAAAAGCACTAGAAGAACTCTACACACTCCTACCAGAAGACTAAAACAAACACATTTTTCTTCGCACTTTTTCATTTTCATTCAGTAGCACCTACTACACAATTAAACCATTCTAAACACATGCAGGGTGTGGCATTCTGGTCTCCTCCCCGCCCTGAAGTGCGAGGCTTTCAGTTGTAAAAAGTGTTTTGATTGAGTTTAGTGCCTTCTGCGCACAAACCTCTTTCTCTTTACGAACTCCATCTCCTCCTCTATGCTCATCTCCACGGACTTTCTCAAGACCCTCGCTATAGCTGCTATGAGTATTATTGCCACGGCTACTGCTATCACTGCCCCCAGCCACTGGTATGAAAGCACTGTTACCTCTATTGTTTGGCTGTTGTCAGCCAGGTAAACATCGTAGCCAGCTGTGGATACTGTTAGTGTGTGGGTCTCCGCAGGCTTCCTTATGAACCACACCATTGGCGGGTTCTGCGGTGCTTTGAACCTCACTTCAACTGTTTTCTCAGGCTCTACAGAAACCTCAACCCTCTTAACAATAGTAGCTGTTGTGTTGTCCTCTACAGTCACCCACGCTATTGCCCCAACCTCAGCCTCAACATTGCTCTTCAGGAGCACAACTATAGATACATCGCCACCCTCGACAACATGCCCCGTGTACCTGGCTATGGAGAGCCTTATGTTCGGATCCACCGGTATTGCTATGGATATGTTGTTGTTTGCAATAACATCGTCAAGCTCACTATAGATGCTGGCATTCACAACTATTTTAGATGTCCACGGGACTGCAACTGTAAAGTTCCTCCAAACAACTCCAGGCGCAAGTGCTCTAACCTCCTCAAACCTCTTAGAGACATGCCTAAACTCTTTGAGGGTGAGGTTCATAGCACTAATGCTGTAGTCAAGCTTTAGCGGTACTGATGTTGTGTTTATAGGTATGAACACGCCTATGTCAATCTCAATGATGTCTTCCGGCAGCAGAGTCCAGCTCTGCTTAACAACCCTAGGCCTCCACAAAACAACTATCCTGAAGTCTGTGAATGGTTTTAATGTTCTTGCAGGTGACCACATGTAGTTGTTGCTGGGGTCTGTATCGTACTGGTACTTAGTTATGTTCACAAGGGCCCTGACTGTTGTGAACCTCGATATGTTTACGCTTAGCCAATCCATAAAGACATTGACTCCCTCCGCAAGGCTTAGGCTAACAGTCTTGCTGTTGAGTAGCTTAGGCGGGGATGCTGTGAAGTCGTATAGGGCTAGAAGCACAGTCACGCTCTGGGGCGTGTTTGTCCAAATGCTGTAGACTATGCAGTGAGATACATTGCCGTAGTAGTATCCCTGGCCCCTGTGAATGGCAAGCTCAACACCAACAACAGCTACCTCAGGCTGGAAGTACCTAGACCTCCAGGGAACTATGTGCACAAAGTAGTAGTGCTGGTTCATAACAAAGCTCCTCTCAGCTGTGTAGCTCTGCGATGTGTTGTAGGGATTAACTGCGTAGACCGTGTACTTAACCGATGTGCCGTTCCTTATCAGGAAGTGCACAAAGCCAGTTCCATTCGTAACACCCCTAGCGATAACAGCACCTGTAGCTTTATCATATACAGTTACAGTTGCGTTGTGGAATGGGAACCCATCTGACCACAGCACCTGGACACTTAGCCACCAGTGGGGCGCTGTATCTATGTAGACAGGGGGCATGTAGGTTCCGTTAATAGGCGGCAAAACCCTTGTTGCAGCCGGTGTCATTGGTATGTTCACCCTGGTGTTGTTCTCAACAACTACAATGGTTCTCCACACGGCCATGTACTTCGGGTGGAATGCTGTTACATTGAACCACCCTGTGTATGGTAGCCAGAGGTCTGCAAAGCCTGTTGGATTTGTCTTTGCGCTCCACACGAGGTCTCCCCTCCTAGCAACAACAATGGCGTCTGCAATTCCGGAGCCCGTGAGAGCGTCATACACAAATGCAACTAGCCTAAACCTCTGTGCAAGCTCGGTCTCCTGAGGAAGCCACGGGAGCCTTATGCCAACGAGCTTGTTCTCCGTGAGGTTCAAGACAATGTACTCTACATACACTTGCGATGTGTTATACGGATTAACAGCGTAGACTCTAACTGTGTAGAGCTTGAATGCCGGTAGGAGGAACCAAGCAATTCCAGTCCCATTCGTAAGCCTCTTATCTATTAAAGCACTTGTTGTGTAGTTATACACACTGACCTCTGCGCTGTGGAAAGGAAGCCCATTTGCCCACAGCACCTGCACGGCTAGCCAGTATAGCCCTTGCTGCGGCGGGGCTACACCGCTTTCCCATGGGAGTACAAATGCTATGAGCTTGTTCCCATCGAGTAAAACAGTTTTTGTCTCTGTGTAGCTCCTGTTGTAGAGCCTCTCAACAGCGCTCACAGTCACCCTGTACTCCACACCTCCCTTGAGGACAAATGTTGCATTGCCAAAGCTGTTAGTCTGCAGAGCTATGGTGAGGCCGCCATTAGCCACAGTCACGTTGGCGCCTGTGTATGGCCTCATATCCTTGTAGAAGACGAGAACTGTTAGTGTGTAGTACCCCACAAGGCCTGTTGGCACAAGCGGCACGTTCACAATTGCATCCCTATCGAATAGGTATGTGTTTACAAACTTCTCAAAGCCGCTAGCGCTAACCTCCACCCTGTACCTGCCCATTGGCAGTACTAGAGTTGCCCAGCCATCGCCATTTGTATAGGCTGTGAAGCTCTTCCCGTAGTAGCTGCTATTTGTAGGCTCTACAAGAGTTGAATTCACAAGTGCATTGGCAACGGGCTTTCCGCTTGTTGCGTTATAGACAAAGAACTTCACAGTCACATTCACTGGCGTTGGCGTTGGAGGCAGGGGCTTCTCCACGGGCGCTAGGTAGAGGTTCACAATAGTGTTGCTAACAACTGTGAGAGTTATGCTACAGTTCTTGAATCCGGGCTTAGATGCCTCAAATGTGTATGTGCCGCTGCTTAGAGTAGTAGCTACTACGCCACTGGCATTTGTGTAGCCCCTGAAGACCTCTTCAAAGCCCCTCAAAACCCTCACAAGGGCGCTTGCAGATGGTATAAACTTGTTGTCTTTAGAGCTGTACTCAAAGACGTAGATAGTTACTGTGTAGTTGCCCCTCGGTATTGATGGCGCTACGCCTGCCGGTGGGTAGTACACAACCCTGTACTCATCGTTATACTTAAAGAAGTTGTACGTAGCATTAACAACCCTGCCAACAACCTCAACATAAGCAGTTGTGCCCCCTCTCATAAGCTCCGCTGCCTGGTAAACAAACCACGATATGTCATATGTCTTGATAAAGGTCTTGTTAGCAGCTATAGAAACGGTGTCATTGAATGTGTACCAGAACAGCGGTATCTCTGTTAAAGCTGTGTCCACAACTCTAAGCACCTTAACAGCTACGTAAAGCGTGTAGGAAATGCTTTGAGCTGGTGCGGAGTTGTTTATGAATACAGTTGCGTGGTGAGCTAGGCTAGATGTAACCCTAGTGCCATTTAGAAACACCCTTATGCTGACATCGGGAGGCGCCCTGTAGTAGTAGTTTATCGTGAAGCTCTTGCCCGGCTGGAGAATACCCCCGTTTGCGGGGTCAAATATCAGTGTTGATGTCGTTATGTAGTAGTAGAGCTTCCCAGTTGGGCTTTGAGCATCATCAACAACCGCTTGCAGCGTGAAGTACTTTGTTATGTCGTGGGCAAACTCCCCGTATGCATACCTGAACACCCTCTCAATCATTATAGCTGGTTTAGGCATATCTACAAGCTCTATCTTGCTCAGTATTATCTGCGTTCCCTCCCAGTTGTAGCTAAGTGTTGTTGTGTAGCTGTAGCCAGTGTCTTGGAATGGTGATTTCACAGCAGAGGCTATCTCAACTCTTATATCTCCGTAGAAGCCTATTGGCTGCTCAAACCTGAAGACAAGCTTTGGTACTCCAAGCTGTATGCCAAACTCTGTGTATGCACCATCTCTCCCCGGCTTAAGCTCATAAGCAGCATCATTTATATAGACTTTGCCAAGGGTGTTTGCGATAGCTGTAGGATCTGTAACTATACCTGACTTCAGAACCCCCTTGACCTTTATGGCGCTTGCGCCTATGAGTGTTAGTGTGTTTATGTTTACTCCGCCTAATCCGAAGAACCACTCCCAGAAAGTCTCCTTGGCCCTAACCCTAGTGACAATGAGTATGTCTACACCTGTAGCTGTGAGGGCATTCATGTCTAGGCTGTACTGAGATGCTACAGTTGTTCTGATGAGCTCGTAGAGGTTTACAATTGGTGTGAACCCAGCTTCAAGCCTCTTCTTGTACTCATCCCATGTCTGCCCAATGTATGTTACCTGAAGGCCAACATCTGTGTAGCCAAGGCTCCTAAAGTAAGTCTTTATAATGTCATAGTACTTCTGGACATTTGGAGACTCCTCGAGCGGTAGGTAGAGCATTACCGCTGTGAACTTTCTTCCGTACTGGTCTACAACTGTTGGCGCTATTACTACCCAGCTCTGCGCATTGACCTCACCGAGGCCACCCCACTTGACGAGAGCCGCGTCTATTCCGCCCCAAACAGCAACAGCTATCCCAACAACACCAGCTATTTTTGCAACTGCTTGTGATGTTGCTATGCCGAAAGCCTTCTCGAGGTTTACAATACCCTCCTTAACTGCTAGCTTTAGGAGCAGCGAGTCTGCTATTTTTGAGTATGCTAGCGCTGACACCCCCACGCCCCCGCCAATCTCAACAGGTATGCCTATTACCCCCAATGCCCTCTTGTTCTTATCATAGAGAAGGCTTGCTGTGTGTATTGATGATGCTAGCTCAAGCCTCATCTCATTGAAGAGCCTGAGGCTCTGTGAGAGCGGAACCCTCACCACAGTGCCAAAGTAAGTGCTCCCCTCAGCAAAGTATGGAGGTGGTGTGAAGCTCAGTGCTGAGACAGTTGCTATGTAGTTATCATACTCTGAAACACCCTGTGCTGCTAGATCCTCTCTAAACTCGTAGCCCCTCAAAATGCTTAGAGCCTTAACATCTGAGTGCTCAGTCTTAAACACGCTTGCCGATACAAGCCCCTTGCCAGCCATTGCAGAGAGCCTCCCCCTAACAATGTCAGGGTCTGTGACAAGGTCTATAGAGACAGCCTCTGTGTAAATCCTTGAAACAGTTATCTTGCCGCTGAACATGAGAACGTCAAGCCCTTTTGGAGGTGCTAGGACTACTGAGGTGTTCAGGGGTTTGAAGGGGTACTCAGCTATCAGGGTTCCCCATAGCCTCGCCCTAGGAGCCCTTGCCTGGACATCCCTCTTAACAACCATGTACAGGGTGTTCCCAATAAACACGTAGTTAGCCTCCGGGGAAACAGCAGCTGCACTCCACTGAGGTGTT
>Ga0080004_1128086_pt1 | contig 11524 bp, 20 predicted proteins | sample WasSprMetagenome_FD_69207 | JGI IMG/M metagenome (GOLD analysis project Ga0080004, IMG submission 69207) | Sulfidic aquatic microbial communities from Washburn Spring, Yellowstone National Park, USA - WS (SPADES assembly) (version 2) | ecosystem: Environmental > Aquatic > Thermal springs > Hot...
GTGCAGACATACCCATAGACCGCGAGCAGATTCAGAAGCCCAGAAAGCAAGTTGAAGAGGAGATCGAGAAGGCCTTCGCTGAGGAAGCCGCCAAAGGCGTAATATTCAAACGCCTAAAGGCAGAGTTCACGCCAAAACCAATAACCGTCTAACCCTTTTTATCTTGGGGTGGTTTCTTGTCTCGCGAAACCCATGAGAATGTACGGCGTCATCTGGAGCGATAGTGAGGGACGTTTCATAGAAAAGCCGATACCAATAACGGAAGATGACAAGAAGTTCTGGAGAATGCCAGAAGCAATCCTATATGCTGAAAATATCGATATGGCTAGACGGATGATTGCCGAGATAAACAGTAGGTTCAAAGGAAAAGACAGATATGACATTCCATCAGTTTTCCATCAAGAGGAAGTTCTCCCAAACCAATAACCCCTTTTGAACAAAACCATAAGGCTTTATCTATGGGATGCCTATGGTTGAATGGGAATATATAGATATTGAGTGCTTCAACTCCAGAGAAAAAGCCAAAGACTTCCTAACAGAATACAAACGTAAACACCCCGATTCAAACGCATTCATATTAAAACGCCATGTTCCCATGTGGCGAGGATACTTTAAAGGTCAAGCCCAATACGAAACCATTATCCTTTATTGCGTAGTGGAAAAGGTAAGTTTAGCCCGACTATTAGAATAAACCAGTCTAGCCTTTTTCTTTCTGGGGTGAGTCTTTTGTCTGCCCAGTGGCAGGACTTGATTAAGCCAATACTTAGCTACATTAGAGAGAAAGGTGTGGCCAGCGAGGAAGAAATCTACAAGGAGTTTCAGAATCAGGGAGCTTCGAGGGAGGATATAGACGCTGCATTAAGCCAGCTGATGCGGGAGGGAGTCATATACTCTCCAAGAACGGGCTTCTATAAATGTACGTGGTGAAAGGAATGGAGAAGGAGTTGAAGGCTGCCAAAGAGGTTTTGGCTAGGCATAAAGGCGGAGATGTTCTAAGATAGAAGAGGCCAAAACAATAATTGAATACTGCAAAAAAGCAGGTTGCCAGAAATGTGAAATCAAGAAGGACTACCGCGGAGAATGTCCAATAATCGTAGGAATAACGAATAACCCCCTTTTCTTTTTGGGGTGTATGCAAGAGGGAAAGAATATGAATGTTCAAATAGTAGGCTACGGAATTGTCGGAAAAGCGCAAGAGTTTCTGATGAGGCGTCTAGGGCATAATGTAACAGTCTATGATCCCTATGTTTTGCCTGAAAGCCAGCTGAGCCAAAATGTGGACATAACATTCATTTGTACCCCTGAAGATGCCGTTGATGGAGCTATTGAAAGGCTGACGAAAAGTAAGGTTCAAGGTTTATACGTAATAAAAAGCACCGTTCCAGTTGGGACAACCGAGGGGCTGATGGAAAAACACAGAATTCACATATGCCATAACCCAGAGTTTCTAAGAGAGAAATATGCCTTTGAAGACGTGTTAAATCCGGACAGGATCGTGATAGGTCGATGCTGCACTGAACACGGCGAATTACTAGCAAACCTTTATGCACCACTTGGAAAGCCCATCTATATAACCGTCCCAAAAATAGGTGAATTGGCAAAGCTTGTTTCAAACGCCCACCTAAGTATGCTGATCACCTTCTGGAACGAGGTGGCTCAGCTCGCTGATAAACTGAACATTTCGGCTAATGAACTGGCAGAAATAGTGACGGCCGATCATCGGATAAGCAAATACGGTACATCAAAGTTTGGTGAACCTTTCGGAGGCAAATGCCTACCAAAAGATCTAGAACACCTAATAAGATGCTATCACACACTAGGGCTGAATCCAATAATCTTTGAAGCTGTCAAAAAATACAATGAGAAACTAGGAAGGTCTAATAAATGATCTGGGGCATTACACAGCTTTTGGATCTAATACTCAATCTACGTCTGCACCTGTTCTTCATTTTCTTCGCCTATGTCTGGGCTCTGTTTCTCTACAAGCTTTGGCTAGCTAGAAAATATCACCCATATACAGAAACTTACAAGACCTCAGTAAGTGTTGTAGTTCCTATATTCAAGGAACCTCCGGAGATTTTAGATTCACTCTGCACATCGTTGAAGGCCAACATAAGCGATATAGATGAAATTATAGCATGCGTGGACTACAGAGATCCAGAATCTGCTGAGCTATTAAACATGTGGAAAGATAGGCTAGAAGGGAAACTTGAAGTTCTTGTTATTCCAAAAGAGGGTAAAAGAATCGCTGAGGCTATGGGAATAAAAAAGGCAAAAGGAAACATAGTGGTTTTAATGGATTCGGACACGATCCTCGTGGGCAATAATGTAATATCAGAACTCGTCAAACCTTTTGCGGACCCCTCTATTGGAGGTGTTACGACAAACCAAAGAATAGCCAAGAGCGGGAAGCCGTCCCTTAAGGAAAGGTTTAGTGATTGGATGGAGTCGATGCGCTGTTCACTGTCTTTTCCCGCTATGAGTGTGAAAGGTGTGGTCGGATGCCTTCCAGGACGCTGTATAGCATTCAGAAAAGACGTCTTACTCCCTTACTTGGACAGCGAATTTCTAAATGAGCAGTTTATGGGTGTTAAGTGCGAAACAGGAGACGATCGATGTCTCACAAACATAGTTCTCCGACACGGATTTAAAGCGGTATATCAATCAACTGCTAAGGTTCTGACACACGTTCCTCGTGGTTGGAAAGCATTCTTGAAGCAGCAACTAAGATGGATTCGCTCCTCAAGGAGAGAAACCATAGCTAACATCAAATGGATGGTAAAGAAGCCATTCATCCTACCCTACATCTTCATATCAGACATAGTGATTCCAATACTTTTCACCATAGTTGTGCTAGGTTGGGCGGTGAATATGTTCCTCCGCTACGATACGACTCTGATAGTTCAAGGCACAATACTAAATACATTGATTGGCGGCGTGATCTTTGGAATCCTCGGTGCAATAATAAGCTTGGGACTAAGACAAACACCACACCTCAAAAAACACTTAGGGGATCTTAAAATTCTACCGTTATATGTCTGCTGGGCAACATGTGTGCTGACTCCTCTATGCCTATACGGTCTATTAACTATGAGAAAACAAACGTGGGGATCCAGAAACTAACCCTCTTTTTCTTTTGGGGTGTTTATGTCTGAGAGGCTTGAGGCTTTACTGCGAAAGGTTAGGCTTTCAAAGGCTAAGGAAGGAGACCCCAAACAAGCATTATACGCTTTGATTGAGGAAATTGAGCATTCAACGGGCTACAGCGGAAAAGATTCATGGAACATCGCTGTTGAGCTTATAGCAGACTACCTGGGCATTATTAGGGATCCGTGGCGTTACTCCATTCCAGGAATGCAGAACTCGCCGCTGTTTAAGGGCGGGGAGGCCTTAAGCAGACAGACCTTCAAGATTTCAGATGCAGCCTTAAAGGTTAAAGACCGTTGCGCTGAGCTTGTGGAGATTTACGTTGCTTCGGCCAAGGCTAAGCCTTGGGACTACTTGGGCGACGTCTTCATGGAGGAGAGGCTTCACGGCAAGAACTTGGGACAGGTTCTAACGCCTAGAAGCATTGTCCAGCTTATGATAAGCATGGTTATGGAGGACTACTATGTTAAGAAGGAGAGGGCTTGGGTTGACGCTGAAACACTAATGTGGGCTGCTGAATACACGCTTAAGCATGGTCCACCACTATGGGCTGCCAAAGCCCTAGAAAGGGCTGAAAGGAATATTTCGGATTTGAACCGGCCCTACACAGTTCTGGATCCATGTGTTGGGACGGGACGCTTTCTGATAGAGGCAAGCCTGATGAATCCAAACGAGCCCCTCGTACTATTCGGCATAGAGATAGACCTCTGGCTTTACAGAGCCTGCCTAGTAAACATGGCCATGTTCAGCCGCCACCCATACAGCATAATATGTGCAGACGCCTTGAGAATTGATGAGAAGCACGCCCACACCACAAGCCCAATATGGGATCTGGGCAATCTATGGGAACCACCGGATTTCTCGCCCTTCTACTGGAAGGAGCCGCCCATAACAGCCAACAAGTTCAACCTATCGGAATGGATTAAACTAAAGAAAGTGAAAATTTGAAGGAACCTTCATAAACTAGTTTATGAAAAATCTGACAAATATAACATCACCAGCTTTTTGTCTTTTCGGGGTGGTTATGAGCAGGGTTTCCGAACTTCTTAAGAGGGCTGAGGAGGAGCACAGAAGCTTTGAGGTTGAACAATACAGGGAGATCCTTGAGCGTATAATTCCGCCTATGCTTCAGGAACTCAAATACAACGCTAAACTATGCATATCGAGGCTTCCAGCTGAAAGGGTTAAAGCAAAATTCTACAGGGACTTGGCAAGCCTTGTCCGTCGCCTTATGGAGTATGCTATGGCAAGGGCAAGGGAGGTTGAATCGGCTGAAGAACGGAGACCTAAAATCAGAGACTAGCTTTCCTTTTTTGGGAGGGGTAGATTTTGGACAACACTATTCTGCTGTTGCTTCTGGCTTTGCTGGTTGTCGAATACATCATCATCTACAAAGTTTTAAAATGGATGGGTGAGAAATACGGTGATTGATCTTCCCTTTTTGTTTCGGGGTGTTTATGGAGTCGCTTATTGGCCTTTTCAGGGAAAGCCTTTTCGAAGCCTTCTGGGAATGGGTTGACGCAAACGAGAAGGTGATAGGCGAAAGAATGCTCAACCACCTGAGAAAGGAGGGCAAAAAGGCCGAGGACGAATGTAACACAGCCCTGAGAATCGTGGCCTGCGCCATGTGGATGCTCAACATGATTGGAAGTTGCGGTGTTATGGCTGGTGTTGGACCAGACGGGGTTAACGATCAAACAAACTACAAAGAGACAGGGCTAGACGAGAAGACCACCAAGAGGCTGCTCTTAATGATTCAGGCATGCCTCAACCTTCAATACCTCCCGCCCGAAATAATCAAGCAGGAGATCCCAATAATAAGCGGAAAACACTTCTCGTTGAAGCTCTTCGTCCAAGAAAGGCAAAGATGAAAAATCCTACAGAATTCAAAGCCCCAAAGAAAAATTAAATAAGGTTCATACCATATTTCTATTGGAGGCAGAACGGTGACATGGTATCCAGGTAAGCATATAAGAAGGCTTCTTGGCAGCCCTCTAGAAGTTCCTCAAATTGAAGAAGCGAGAAGGAAAATTGAGATGACAAACCGACGTGAATGGGAAATAATAAAACAAGCCATCACCGATGCCCTTGTCGCGCTTGATGCCTGTACCTACGGTGATATTGTTGACGCATTAATGGCTCCTCCCATGACTGAGGAGAGAGCTTTGGATGAAGCTAGCAAAATAATGAATAGTGAGGGCGGGTTCAGGGACCACACAAAATATATAATGAGAGATATTTTAGGCTTGGAGTTCATAGGTAAACCAAGCGAGAGGTTCTACGAGCTTAAGAAGAAGACATGGGTGTAAAGAAAGCATAGAGCTTTCAACTTCCTTTTCTATCTGGGGTGTTCTTTTGGGAACTGTTCGTAGCGAGTATTCTATTGAGCAGTTTGAGGAGGCCTTTCAGAAGTTTGCCCATAAGGTTGCAATGGAGGTTCAGAGGTTCTCAATCATATCTTTGAAGAGTTTTGATGGACGTGTTACTTTAAACTTGAACATCATCTATAATGAACATGGTGAGCCCACTAGAATCGAAGTGTACTACGACAAGATCTTGGATACGGAGAAGTGGCTTAGCGAGTGGTTCGCCTTCACGGTTGAGCCTAAAGAGTACTTTGACAGTCCACACGTGTCAAAGATCCACTATGAAGGCAGAGATAAGGCATATGACGAGAAGATCAGAGAGTGGGTTCGTAAGCTCATGGATGAGGCCGGCTTGAAGCCTGAGCCGCGGTTCAGCCTTAAGGATTTGAAAACCTTTCCCCGTAAGCTGGACCACTACCTTCCACAGAAAACAAAAACACAGAGGCGAAAAGCTTAAATACACCGAAAGCATAGGTGTAATGGGGACAACTATGGAGAAGGAGAAGCGCATGAGGTTAAACCTAACCTTGGAGCCGGAGCTAGCTAAACGCTTCAATAAATACATGCTCGAAGTCGCCAAAAGAAGGGGAGAAATCCCCCACGCATTAAAGACCAAGATAATCTATCAAGCCCTAAAAGAATGGTTAGATAAACACGAAAACGACTACAACGCCATACCCTAATTTTTCTGGATGGGGTGAAAAGGTTGTCGGAGAAGAAGGACTTCATCGAAGCCCTAGTTGATGAAACATCTAAGACTGTTTTGAAGATAGCGAGGAGAACCCTACAAAACCTTAAGGAAACTTGCAGCGACCTTGAAAGCTTGATTGCCAAGGTTGAGGAGCGCATTGGGAAATGATTGGACTGTTGGTTTTCGCCGTGCTACTGATACTTTCAATCCTATGCTTGGTCGGTTCAATAATATCCCTATTCGCCTTAAGGCCTATACTTGCACTAGTGCTGTTCGTAGGCTTCGTCGTCTTCGCACTGCTAGCAATAGGCTGGCTGTTCCTCTGGCTACTTTTCAGAGCTGCAATCAAGCACTAACCTTCCCTTTTTCTTTTTGGGAAGTCTAGTGAAGAGCTGCAATAGCGTTTTTTATCGGGGTGATTGTATCCGCCTTTTTTACTCTTATTGTTCCTCCTACTCTGATGTGGACTATTGTCCTCTCTAAGATTTTAGTTGGCTCCTTTTCTAGGGCAGCCTTCTTTCTGAGTTTGCGCAAGAAAAAAAGGTAACCATTCAAGAGGAAATTAGAAGAGCTGTCAAAAAATACCTAAATTTGTAGGTTTCCAGCATGTCGGAAATTCAGAATGACAGGTTAAAGGTGCACTTTGCTGAAAAATACAAAACAATACTAGAACAAAAATCTAGAACAAAACTCTATACCAAAACCGTTTGCCGGCAAGTTCCTGGAAGTAGTAAGCGTTTGCCGGCAAGTTCCGGTAAGTTTGCCGGCAAGCTTTGAGGTGTATACCCAACGCTTTTCAAGCCTTGCCGGCAAGGCTTGAACCTATTTGAGCCGTATAAAAATAATGCTGGTTGGTTATAACTCTTTTAACCGCGACCATAAAAATCACATTAAACGTTTATGCTTAAACATTCATGCTTAAACATTCATGTTTACACGTTCAATCTTAAATATTTATTTTCTCCATTCTATTTCCTCTCCAGCGGTATTATCCATGACACTCTCCACGACTGAAGTCGGGAGATTCTCGGTTTGTTAGCCTAAAGGCTTTATCCTACCGAGTTAAGGGCTGTGTCAAGGCAGCTGAGGGTGTTGAAACTTCTTGAACCCTCTCGAATAGAAAGCTCATGTATCCTCAGAAAATAATTTAATTAGTTCCGAAATCTAATATCTTTTGGTGGTCATATGGTAGACATACTGAAAGAGAAGCCGCTGCGCAAATTCCTTAAGGAGCGGGAAACCCTTATTCCAAGGCCGAAGCTCATAGACCTTCTTGGAGAATCGCTTCTCGGTCAGGAAGCTATTCCCGTTATTGATAAGGTAAAGCCGGAAGATGCAATAGAAATTGTTGCAAATTCGAGTTGGGCTAAATCGCTTGCTGAGGGTGTTTGCGGTGTCAAGTATGCTGGTTTTACACCGGGGACGCCTGAATTTGATAGATGTGTGTATAATGTTTCCCATCGGGTTGCAGCTAGGGTTCTTGGGCTAACTTGGTCACCACCGCCAACTCCGCCTCCGCCAAGACGTCGGAGATAGATATCCTCTGACCTCCTCCCCGCCCTGAAGGGCGAGGGTTCCCTCAGGGCGGCTCACGGGTTCGCGGTTTACCACCTTCATCTTCATCACTTCATAGCTGGTGGGTGCGGTTCGCACCCACCCCGCTCCATTCGTCCAGCGGTAGACCACGGGCTGGGTCTTCAGCCCGTTACCCCTATCCCTCCCTAGGAGTTGCCCCCCGCTCCTAGATCCTAGGGACTCGGGGATATGTAGGATGTTTATTGCCCCGTTTAGGTCTGCGTTTATGACCTTCCCCATGCGGGGACACTTATAGAGACCACGTTTAACGCGCCCACCTTCGTGGGCTTCCCCGCACAGGGAGCAGTCCCTTGAGGTGTTCTGTTCATCAACATCGATCACCCTAATTCCCAACTCCTCGCCAACCTCCTTGAAGCGCCTGATCGCATAACCATAATTCCAAAAGTTCACCGTGAGCTTGTTGCCGTGATTCCTAGCGATGTCCTTTGGGTAACCCACTACGACCTCGCCCACTCCCTTCTCCTTCAACTCTCCCATTATTTTCCTAACCATGCTATTCAAGGCGTGCTTCAGGAACCTGCCCCTCTTATCATAGAGGAGCTTAAGCCTCCTGCTCGTTCTCTGCCCATGTCTAGCCAAGACCTTCTGAACCTTACTTATCTTTTCGCTGTAGCACTCGTATTGGGAGAGGACGCCACCGCCCTTGAAGATGTACCACGTGCCATCCTCAACATAGACCGTGGCTAAGTTAACGATGCCCAAGTCCACGGAAGCCCTCAAACTGCCTTTGGCTTCGGCTACATTCTCGACCTCTACTGGGATGTAGGCGTACCAACTCCTCCTAGCCTCGTTGTAAATTACCTCTAACCTGCCCTGTTTCCCACACCACTTGAGTTTCCCTTTAAAACCCAAGGCTAGCTTGAAGTCCTTCAAATAAATGGTTCTCTTGTCTTCATCCACCTCGTAGCGGTCGTTCCTAACGACGATCATCAGCTTGTATTTTCCACTCTCATCCCTCCAGTAGCTTGGAGGTCTTGGTTTGAACCACTTGGGCAACCTTCCCTCCTTCTTTTCCTCAATTAAGGAGAAGAAGCTCCTCCAATTCTCAGCGTTCTTCCTAGCAACCTGTTGCGCGTTGACCTTCAGCACGCGTTTGTACTTCTCGTATACCTCCTTTTCGGTCTCAGCAAAATCGACCCTCTCCCCCTTCTTGAACTGTTGCATCCTCAGCCAGTTCACTTCGTTCCAACACTTCGCTGTGACTATGCCTAGTTCCCTCAGCTTCTCATGCGTTTCCTTGTCCACCACCAGCTTGACTACGTTGGTCCTTCTCATGCCTACTCCTCTTGTACTCCTCGATGAGTCTCTTGATCACATCGTCGTAGGTTTCCCTAGGGTGGATTTTCAACCTCTTCAACTCCTCCTTAGTATCCTTCCCAATCCTAATCGGCTCAGTAGCAGGCATACCACAGAAGTAGCGAACAGTAGCTCAAAAACTTTACCCCGCCCTGAAGGGCGAGGCTTGCTCGTTGTCAAGCGCCAATATAATAAATTTAATAAAGGGACTTATAATATTTATTGGAGTAAGCTGGAGGAGAACACGGCATGTCAAGCGCCACCGCTTCTTCTCCAGCTTACTCCTCCTCAAGAAGGAGGAGGAGATGATGGAAGAGTGGCGCCTTGGCAAGCTGCTGAGCCAGAGGCCCACAGTGATACTGAAGGAGCCCATAGTCAAGGCTTTAATGGAAGAAACTAAAGGCTGTGTAGCCTGTGAAACTTGGGCCCGCCTTATCAGGGGAAGGTGGAAGACCTAAATGGGCATAGAGATTGGCCCTCCCAAGAAGTTTTACGGGGAAAAGGCTGAAAGGTGGTATCCTGGCAAGTTCCTTAAAGAATGGAAGCCCATACTTCCACGAAAAAAGCTTCTAGGTGAGCTTTTGACAAGCCCTCCTGTGCTTGTGGGCGGAGAATGGGTTGACAGCGAAATCGACAAGATGATAGAGGCTAAAAAAGCTGAATGGCGTGCCAAAGGCTACAGTGAAAACCTAATTCGCATGGCAGAAGACCTCTGTCGCGGATGGATCTCCAAGATGGCGGAGGCTTTCGCCCCACCAGAACTTAAACAGGCCGTCGCAAGGCACATAACGCCTAAAGCCATTGAAGTCGCTGACGCTTGGATCCGAAGAATCGGAGCCGCCCAACTAGCATCTAGGCAGGCATTATTTTAACCCCGCATCAGGTCTGCCTGCTTAGAAGTTCTATGACGCGGTCAACGTCTTCGCGAGTCTTCTCCTTTAATAATCGGGCCACCTTTAACGAGTCCCTAACGTCTCTTGTTTTTAGTTTTCTGAGAACTTGGTCTGCTATGTAGACGGCTAAACCCATCGGTATGCCCTCGCGCTGCAGAACCTTAGCTGAGACGTCTATGAACTCATCATCCGTGTAGTCTCTAAACCTCAACTTTACAAACCTGCTTAAAAGCTCCGGAGGCAGCCTGTCAATTCTGTTGGCCGCAGCAATCACCTTTGTGGATAGGGTTTTAGCCCTCCTCCTGTTGTACTTTGTTTCGCTTATAAACCCCGTCTGCATTAGGCTTAAGAGGATGCTTAAGTCTTCCATAGACTCCAGCTTGTCAATTTCGTCCAGTATCAGGAAGCGTGGCTCCTCATTGTACAACAGCTCGAAAAGCCCGGCTTTGGTTGAAGCTGAACCGATAATGTATTTTGCTCCAGGAAGCCTCTGGAGGCATTCCAGAATAAGGGATTTCGCCGACGCTGGCGAGCCGTACAGCAGTATGTGAACCCTTTCCTTAGACTTTAAAGCCCTAAGTATTATCTCCTTCTTCTCTTCATGTCCAACCACAACGTCCAAGATGTCGGCTGGAACTTCAACCTCCCCTTCAACCGGCCTAACCTCAGCCTTCTCAACGTCCTGAAGGGCCTTCTCAAGGGCTGCCAAGTCAACGACACGGTAGGCTGTCCCACTGTTCGTCTTCAAAACCACCTTTAAAACTTGAAGGATAACCAGCTTATTTAAAACTCTGGGATCTCCGCTGACATCATGCCAATAAAAACCGTCATACTCGCCCTTAGGCGGGTTCCTCTTCTCCCAGTCAAGAATCCTCTTTAAAAGAGCCTTCAAACTTCCAGACTCATCATTAGCCAACAAGCTCATCAAAGTCTCGTAAACCTTACCCGCCTCCAAAGCCAACCCAAACACCGAATATATGTATAGGGAGAGGGACACTCAAAAACTAATTCAACCAACAAAAACTTATAAACATTAACGCCAAAGCCTAGAACGGTGTCCTAAATGGCCGCAAGAACACTAGAAGAAATGGCTTCAAAAGGATACACAAAGGCAAAGGCCAAAGACGAGAACATTAAAAGAAGCTGGGAGGCCGCCAAAGAACGCTGCATCACCAACTACGGCAAACTACCCTTCGGACCAACACGCAAAGCCAACCACGCTGCAGCCGTAAGAGCCGCCAAGCACAGAACTGACTGGGATAAGTGGCGCGTGAACTGGATAGCAAAGATGTCTGAGTAGCCACTTCTCAGTCGGGGTGGCGCTCTCTCATCTCCCTTTTTTATATGCTTAACGACCAACGAAATTTATTAATGCGTTTAACCCAACCTAAATTAGTGAAGCATATGGATATAGCTGAAGTTGAGGATCTGCTTAACAGCCTGAGGCTTTTAGGGTTGATGGCGCCTCAGCATATCTTTTTGGTCGATGAAGAGATTTCCATGCAGGTGGACGGGAAAGTACTTTTCCGTGGAGT
>Ga0080004_1161480_pt1 | contig 11522 bp, 9 predicted proteins | sample WasSprMetagenome_FD_69207 | JGI IMG/M metagenome (GOLD analysis project Ga0080004, IMG submission 69207) | Sulfidic aquatic microbial communities from Washburn Spring, Yellowstone National Park, USA - WS (SPADES assembly) (version 2) | ecosystem: Environmental > Aquatic > Thermal springs > Hot...
CATTTAACCTGGTAGCAAAAACATCGAGAAGCGTTGAAAGTTTATTCAGACCAGACGGCCAGGGAGTTTAGGACCTGTAAGTTGCAGTCGTTAAGGATTAGGAACCAGGTAGCAGACGCTACTAACATCAATTGCACGCATATTGACAATTGATGATCGGCCCAGGGTATACCTGGTTATCAGGGTGTGTTTTAGACCTGAGTTTCAAACATACACAAAAGTAGCAGACGCTACCAGGGATCGACGGCCAGGGGGAGTAAATACCAGGTAATCAATTTACCATATATTGCTAATTGATGAACCAGGGTAACGTATGCTATTGTTGGTGGTCGTATGGGTATTGTTAGTTTTCATTTTGTTTTCTCTTTGTATGTGGGGCATGCGGTGCAAATTAATGGATGTTTTTTCACATTCAAATGATAATGCACCTTACCATGTTTATCCTTTTCTTGCAACATATCCCAACCCTCCACCTTATCATACCACATCCAAAGTTTACAATACCCATCATTATCTATATGCTCACATAATAACCTTCTCTTAGCACTAATATGCAAAATTGCCATATCATCTTTTAATAATGCTATTTCTTTGGATATGCTACCCAGATCTTGTTTGATTTTTAAGACATCCATGCTTAGCTCCTCTAATGGTTTCATGTGCATGAGTATGGATTCGAGTTGTGAAACCTTATCACTTAATGTATCAACCTTGCGTGCTAGTTCGGCTGCTTGTCTTAGTCTTGAATTCACATTTTCGTATGGTGCGATGACGTCGTGAATCTTATATACGCTGCAGCCTAGTGTTTTTGCTATTGCTCTGTAACTATATCCTTTTGTTCTTAGTTCTAAAGCTTTTTGTTTCAGTTCCTCATCATTATACTTTTTCCTGGGCATGAGTGATAAATAATAATGTTATATAAAAACGTTACATAATAACGTTAGCAGAACCAGAAGCAATTTTCGGTGTGAGATTGAGTTGATCCTGCTTCTGTCATCTTAACAGAAGCGCCTCTGGTTCTGTTAGTTCTGCAGAACTAGTTTGATTCTGTTAGTTCTGTGTTGAGTTCTGGTTCTGTTTTGGTTCTGTCATTTTAACCTAATTTTTCTTATGCGTGTCATGTAAGCATCCTTATTTTTACTTTATATTTTTCTATTTCTAATTATTGCTAATTTTTGCTAACATGATTGCTACATTATTGCTAACATCATTTCTAAACATTTCTACATCATCTCTACATTATCTCTAATTGTCTCTACATCATCTCTACATCATTTCTAACTTTTCTAACATTGTTTCTATCATCATTTCTACATCATTTCTAAAGCCTTTAGAAATTTGCTAAGCAATGATTAGCAATTTAGCAAACGATGTTAGCAATGATGTTAGCAATGATTAGCAAAATAGCAATTGCTAAATTTTTAGCAAAACCATGTTAGACTTTCTACTTGCGTCAGTTTCTGTAGCTAATTCCGAGTGTTGTAAGTTTGGGCCTGGTTGTTTTGGTTTTGATGTGAATTGTCGATATGTGGTAAATTGATGACCATTTTCTACCCTGGTCGGGGGAGTTTAAGCTGCAGCTCTAACATCACGGTTGCTACTCCTGGTGGCCCAGGATTTTTTCATTATTACTTCATCATTACTTCATTATTACTTCATCATTACCATTATTACGTTTTGTGCCAAACAACATAACTAAACACATTTTCACGCATGAAGTAGCTTGAAAAACACATGCTAGAAATTAACGAGTGTTAGTTAATGTAAGTTTATGTAAGCTTATGTTAGTTGATGGTGTTAGTTTATGTTGAGTAATGGTAATGTGTGTAACACGACTATTTGTAGTAAAGGCGATTTGGCACCAAAACTTTCATAAACTTAATGATAACTTTTTATTTGGCACCAATTATTCCTAATAGGCATGAAAGAATACAGGTTTCGCATTAGTGAGGATGAAAGACTTATCATAATCCAACTCCTACGCCCATACTTAGAAGCATTAAAATATGAGAGGGAAATACTACTCGGTAAAATAGACGAACGCACCAAACGCCATCTCAAGAATATAGGTGACGAATCTGGGAAAATACTAAGCATGTTCATAAAAAGCCAGTATGAAGCACTCGGTATTGAAAACCCATTGGAGGGCATTGATGCATTGATCTCCATCATCTCCAACATACTCAATAGGTTTGAACACCCAGGAAGGGGAAGAAAACGCTATCCACTAACGCAAGAAAACAGTTAAGTAAACTTCTTGGCCACCAGGTTAAACACAGCTGATTTATAGTGGTATTGTGTTAATGTATAGTGTTTTTATGGTGAGCATTAGATATAGTATGTGGTTTGGTAAAATGGATCAGAAAGATGAGCGTATGACTGTTGATATGCATAGGGTGGATAGGATGCTCCGTATTTTGCTTAAGAATGGTTTTTCTGAGCAGGACTTATTTAACCTTACATTATTGCTTTTGCTCGACATGGCTATTAGTAATGCGAGTGAGTTCGATAAGTTGTTTTATTTCATTAAGGATAAGGCTAATTATTTTAGAGCTAAGGGTGTTAAGTCTGTTTTTGAGGGTGAATTTAAGTGATTACAAGATAGTATGTAAATACCTGGTACCAGGATGCGCTTATTATGATAGCTCCAAAGTCGTTTATCCTGGTGGCATGGGAGTAAATTCAGACCTGCATCCTAATTATGTCATCAATTTGGCATGACAAAATCACATAAGCGGTGGCCATGTAGGAACTGCTTTCTCATTATTACCCACTCATCATCCCCCTGTTATCCCCTATTGTCACCATTATCCCCTACTTCCACTTTCTAGCTAAACATAGTTTTTGCTCAACAAAGTATAAAAAGTGTTATAAAATGCAAGAAATTCTCCTGACATAAAGCGTGGATCCTTTAGAAATAATTCCTAGTAACATTTGCTCATAGGAGAAAACTGATTAACATAATGCTTAAATTTTCCACGTTTCTAGGTAAGAGAACATAATGAAAAGGATGTTAAGTTTATAAATTTATACATAAATAATAAGCGTAAATGTCTGGGTGTAGGGCTATGAGCATGTTAATTTGGGTGCTTAACATAATAGTAGCACTTTTAACAGCCATAAACGTGATCGCTTGGGGTTATGCAATAAGAGAGGTAGGCGATCCACAACTCACACTAAACTTCCTACTCAAACTACTATTCAACAAGTGGTTCATAATAGCAATAGCATCAGCATTCATAGCCTCACTGACAAGCTACACAGTACTCAGAGAACTGGGCGTAGTTGCGGGAAGATTCTTCCTATCACTAGGCATCATAACAACAATACTAGCAGGCACATTAGTTTTAGGAGAGAAACTCACCCTGAGAGAGTGGGCCGGAATAGCCATGATCATAGCAGGAACACTCTTAGTTGGAAGGTGATAAGATGGTAATAGCAGTAGTTTTAGGTACAAGACCAGAGATCATAAAAATGTCCCCGATAATAAGAATGCTTTATAATTTTTCTCTTGAGTTTTACATACTTCATACTGGGCAACATTACTCTTATAACATGGACCAAATTTTTTTTGAGCAGTTAAAGTTGCCTCAGCCAAAATATAATCTAAAAGTTGGTTCTGGAACACATGCTGAGGAAACAGGTAAGATGCTGATCGGAATAGAGAATATTTTGCTTAGGGATAAACCCGATATAGTGCTTGTTGAGGGGGATACTAACTCAGTCTTAGCCGGTTCACTAGCCGCCGTAAAAGTTGGGATACCTGTTGCACATGTTGAAGCCGGGTTGAGAAGCTTTGATAGAAACATGCCGGAAGAGATAAACAGGGTAATTACTGATCATATCTCATATATGCTGTTTGCACCAACAGAGCATGCTAAAAAGAATCTTCTTAGTGAAGGTATAAGTGAAGAAAGAATTTATGTTACAGGAAATACCATAGTGGATGCAGTGTATGAGAATCTTAAGATAGCAAACAAAGTCTGCCATAAAGAAATCCTAAAAGCATTAAATATTAAGGAGAAGAACTTTTTCCTAGCTACAGTGCACAGGCAGGAAAACGTTGATAATCCAAGAAGATTTAAGGAAATATTAGATGGATTAAAACTTGTGCAAGAATATTATAGTATGCCAGTAGTATATACTATACATCCGAGAGCAAGAAGTAAGATGAAAGAATACAATCTTGATTCTAAAGGCATTATTTTAACAGAGCCTTTAGATTACCTAAACTTCCTAATGCTCGAAAGTAAAGCAAAGATGATCTTTACTGACTCAGGTGGGGTTCAGGAGGAGGCATGCATATTAGGAGTACCATGTGTAACTTTAAGGGATAATACAGAAAGACCTGAAACGTTAGAGGTGGGAGCAAACATAATTGCTGGAACGAACCCAAGAAGAATCCTTGAAGCAGCGGAACGTATGATGGATAATGAAGGAAAATGGCCTAACCCATTCGGTGATGGAAAAGCAGGAGAGAGAATCGTAAAAATAATAAAAGAAAGAATATATGGATAATTACTGTATATGTGATATGAATATGCATAGAATATTAGTTTTTGTTGAACATTTTCCTCCGCGAATGGGTAGTGACCGAAGAATCTATGAAATAATGAGACGTCTAAATAAACGTAAATATAATATTTATTTTATAGTTCTTCCTTCATTCCGTAAATTAAAAGATAATATAGAGAGTGTTATAAATACATGTAATCAGAAAAATGGAAACATAAATGTATACTATATTCAAATACCTAAGACTTTAATTAGGATATGGAGTGTAGATTATAGACTCGGTTATCTTCTAGCTTTTCCTTTTCTATTATTCAAATCTTTAAAAATCGCATCTAAAGTGAATCCTAACACTGTCATATGCAATTATCCTAGCCCTTATACAGGATTGATAGGTTGTGCAACAGGTAAACTTATAATGCGGCCCATAGTAATGGATTTTAATGACCTCATAGCTCAGTATACAATTCACCTCTTAGGTCTTAAAAGTACTTCTTTATCTGCTTTTCTTCTCATATTTATACAGAATTTTTTATTGAAAATATCCGATAAAATTATAACAACTACTTATTATTTAAAGAAGTACATACAGAATTTAGGTATAAATAAAAATATGTACGTCATACCAAATGGAGCAGACACAACACTCTTTAATCCGATAATTTATAATTCAATGGATAATAAAGAACTACAAAAATATAAAATATGTCTTTACGCGGGTAGACTAGAAAAATGGGCAGGAATGGATTTGCTCAATAAGTTAGCCGAGAAATTTAAGGGTACGAATATAGTCTTGCTTCTTATTGGTAAAGAGAAAACGCCAAAAGAATTATTTATTAAAGATAAAAACATTATGATATACCCAGAAATCCCCTATGAGAATGTGCCCCAATTTTTGTCACTAGCTGATATAATCTTAGTTCCATTCCCAGATAACGAGGTCTCTCATGCTGCCAGTCCCTTAAAACTTTTTGAAGGAATGGCAATGGCAAAACCAATTATAGCCAGCAGAGTTTGCGGAATAATGGAAGTTATAAAAGATGGTGAGAATGGTTTACTTGCAGAACCTGATAATATTGAAGATTGGTATCTAAAAATATTACATCTTTTAGAGAATAAATCGTTGGCCGAAACATTAGGCAAAAGAGCACGCAACACAGTAATAAATAAATATGAATGGAATCTTCTCGCTAGAGAATTTGAGAAAATTCTAAATAGGTGATTTTTTATGGAACGTATTCCTTTAGTAACTTTTATAATCATAAATTGGAATGGCGATAATTTTGTTCAAGATTGCATTCATTCAATCTTAAAACAAACTTATAAGAATATTGAAATTATAGTGGTTGATAATGGTTCAACCGATTATTCACCGATTTTAATTGAGAGAATGACCCACTATATTCCAAATTTACATTTAATAAAAAATGATAAAAATGTGGGCTTCGCTGCCGCTTGTAACATTGGTATAAAAAGGGCAAGTGGTGATTTTATTGTCTGCATTAATAATGATGCCATTCTTGATCAGAACTGGCTTACTGAAGTAATTAAAGAAGTTTTATATTCAAAAGAAATTGCTATAGCTTCTGGTCCCATATTTTATTATATGGACCCCTCATTAATCTGGTCTTTTGGCGCTAAATTTGACTGTGTTAGTGGTTTTTCATGGAATTTAGGACAAAAAGAATACTTTTTCCAGACAGAGGAAATTGATTATCTCTCGGGATGTGTTATGCTGATTCGTAAAGAGTGTCTTTCAAAAATAGGGTTATTTGATGAAAAATTCTTTTTATATGATGATGATATAGATATTTGTTTTCGCGCAAAATATAAAGGGTACCATTTAGCATTTGTTCCTAAAGCTCTTGCTTGGCATAGAGTTTCTGAAGGAAAGAAAAAAATGCCATATAAAGTTTATTATTATAAGATGAGAAGCGATCTTCGTTTTTGCTTTAAACATTTAGATGTTCAATACATTCTTTCTTCTCTTTTCTTTCATGTTATATCATATATTGCAGATATGCTTTTCTTTAGAAGAAATCCTTTGTATTTTCTATTTGCTATTAAAGCTTTTTTATGGAATTTAATTAATTTACATGAAACATTTAGAGCCCGAGCCATAGTTAGATATAAAGCATTATGGAAACCTAAAAATAGATGGAATGAATTCATCAATGTAGTTAAAGACAGGTTGATAAGACATGAGACATTTTGGTAACGTTATAAGGCCATTTAACATAGAATATTCGTTGTTGTCAACATTATTAATAGGAATTGCGTTAAGAATTGCGCTTGCTCCTTATACATCACATGTTGGTGATGTTCAAGTTTATTATATTGCTATTCTCAACATGTTAAATAATATAGGTATGTATGAGACTTTCTATTTTACCTATCCTCCATTATTTTCTATTATTCTTTTTCCATTATTTAAGATATTTTCACTTTTTAATCAGTTTTCCTCTTTAGCTATTATGCAAACCAGCAATCCTAATTTGCCAATATTAATTACATCACCCGTGTTCAATATCTTATTAAAAACTCCTATTTTTATGTTTGATACTTTAACAGGTTTTCTAATTTACAGATTTTTACACGCAATTAAAAACAAAAATGTTGCTCATAGAGCATTTATGTTATGGTACTTAAATCCTCTACTCATATTTATTGGTGCCATAAACGGACAGTTTGATATTATTCCAACATTCTTCTTATTTCTTGCTTTTATTTTACTATATTATCGAAAATATACTTTATCTGGTCTCAGTATAGGATTTGGAATTGCAGGAAAACTTTTTCCATTTTATTTTCTTTTTCCATATTTTGCGATAATTATAAAAAACGAACAAAAATTCTTCAGAAAAGCAACATCTCTGATTTATTTCTTTCTTGGCCTATTCTTTTCATTAGGAATTGTTTTTTTACCATTTTTGCTAACTAACACTTGGCAAGATTTATTGCACTCAATTTTTGCAAGAACTACATATATAAGCTCTTTAGGTGGTCTAAACCTCTTTAATATATTCTATGTTCCATATTTTAATTTCCTTATGAACTTATTAAATGAGGCACCTGTTTTAGTAAATCAATTATTAATAGTGATCGAGTTTATTTTTGTATTGATTATATCATTAAATATTTTTAAAGTTGATATTTCTATAAAAAACCTTATATTTCTTCATATAAGACTTTTAATAATAATATACTTATTAATGTTTACAACAAATCCACAATATATTATATGGATATTACCATTTCTTACTGTATGGCATTCATTTTTTAATAAGGATTTATCAAGAATATTAATACTTAGCATTTGTGCGATTATATTTAATTTGTCATGGAATTTCCCCTTTTATCCACTTATATATTATTCCAAAATTAGTGGGACTAGCATAGTATTAATGAAGGACATCAATTATATCATATTCAGTAATTTTATAGTAAGAGCTACAACAGGATTGATAGGTGTTTCTATTTTAATATCCTTTTTAAGGAGGGATAGAAATTGAAAAAAGATCTTTACACAGCTATTTTGTTAATTTTTCTTATTTATATAATCATATCTGAAGTTATTATATATTCTCCTCCATTCCAAGAAAGTAATTATTCTTTTAGAATTAATTCTTTTTCTCTTAAAAAAAATAATGATATATTTACGATTAACATAAATATCACAATAAGCGCACCGATCAATTCTGAATTACAAATTGTTTTTCTTCCGCTAAAAAGCCACCCTACAGATTATCCTATATATATTTACTATGATAGTAAATATCCTTCTGCAGTAAGTGATATGGCAGTTCAGGGATTAATAGATCATTTAAGCAGTCTTCTTAAATTAAATAGTTATAACTCTAACATAACTGTAGTTAATGCTATCAAATTGAGAGAAATAATGGAAAATTTTTCTAATAAATCTATAATTATAATTCCAACTGGGGTATTACCAGATACAGTACATAATAAAACTCACAGTTTAATAGGTAAATGGTTAGAGTCAGGAGGTGTCATGTTTTGGATTGGTGAAGGTTTTTTAGTATATTCTGGAAAAATGGGCGGGAAATTGGAATGGCCTTCGCCCGAAAACCCAGGATGGGAGGCACAAGAACAAAATATTGGCTTTCAATTCGTATATGGTTCTCCATCTCCTCAAAACTGGTTAGCTAATATTTCTTCACCCTTATCACAAGCGTTAGATATTCAGTACTCGAGTGTAAAAGTAGGTGCTTTTATTAGTTCTATATTATCCCATAGTGGATATATACTTGGAAAAATAGGTGGTGATCATTTAGATCGTGCATCAGTCGTTGCTCTTCCAATCGGTAAAGGATGGCTATTTTACTTTGGTGGCGATATTGGTTCAACTAGAAGCTTGACTGGCGAGGACATAGTAGCACGTGATATAGCGCATATACTTTTTTCATCTTTCCTTGAAAGCGAAAGGGAGCATATCACATATTATCTCCTCTCAGTAAAAGAAGGTACAACAGTGAAGAGAGAATTCCAGTTGAAAATAGATGATTCTACCTCGATAATTGGTGTTGAAGTGTTCATATTTAGTAAAAATTTATTCTATCCATTGATATATAGAGATTTTATTCCTCTCCATGATACTGAATAAGATTACCATAGTACTGAATAATTTAAGCAATTTACTTAAAAAATTCAGATTTAGATCTATTTAGTTCGTTCAGTTTTTTGTATTTAGTTGTTGTTGGTTTTTTCAAGGTTATTTTTCTGGTGTAAAAGTGGTACACTTTTTGAAAATCCGATCCTTTTTTCAAAAACCAGAATACATAAACAAAAAACTATTTTGAAACAAACAACGAAAACACACATCAACACACGCACATTTAAGCACAAATTTTGAAAAAAATAATGAAATGCCAAAGAAAATAATTGTTATCGAATTAGGAAGCAAACCGAAGATATACCAAAGTTTAGAGGAGTATATTGCAGCACTAACGTATTACCGAGCAACAAAATTAATCCACAGGATTAAAACGATTAAGCATATCAGATAAAAAATATTCATAACTTATTTACACGATTGTAGGAGGAACTCATAAAATGCGTCTCATAGAAGCTTTCGATTCCTATTATACCTAACCATGGCTTATCATAATGTTTCTTAGTAGAACATTTTTTGCTAAACTTGTTAAGCACATATTTATAAATATCTTCAACAATAAAATAGTAGAATAAGGTGGTGATACGTGGCGCTATATAACATACTAACATACTTATATATAAAACTACGTGCAGTTCTCATAGGGTACCCTCATGAAACTACATGCAGTTCATATAGGGTACGCCTCGTGAACTTCATTGATGTTAATATGGCTAAAAATGGAAGGTGGTAAGGAATGGCTGCTAAGACTAATATGAATTCTAAAAGAAATAAGCTTAATTCTAAAAAGCAGGAGCATGAAAAAGAGCATGAAAAAACAAAAAAATTGGGAGATTTTTCAGAAGAATTTAATGGCAGAATAGTCAAAGTTCAAATTTTAAACCAACCAATACTTATTGGAAAAATTCTCGAAGCTCGAAGGTATTGGATAAAAGTCGAGACCGCAGACAATAAAACGATCTACCTTAACAAAGCCTACATCATTTCAATCGAACCAGTAGGTGTTAAACCATGAGCAAGGACATAAGAACACTTCGTGTGTTGATAAGAGAATATGCAGAAAAATGGTACAAAAGAGGCTTCAACGTAATACCATTAAAAAAAGAATCCGATGAATTTAAACCAATGATATCATGGCATGAATTTATAGAGAGAAGACAAACAGAAGAGGAATTCAGGAGTATAAAGTGGGAAGAAGCAGACGGCATTGCTATCGTTATGCCAGAATATCCAATAAACGGGTATTATGTGGGAGTTATAGACCAGGATACACATGAGGGCCATGAACGTGTAACTCCCGAAGCCGAAGAAATTGGTAAAAAGGTTATGAGTAAAATGCCTATTACATACTTTGAAAGGACTCCGCATAAGGGCCACCATTACTTTTATTATAGCAAAAAGCCCGTAAAAAGTGAGAATTTTCTCAAAGAGGCTGGCCTAGAACTGATAGGTAGTAAAAAGATAATTATAGTATATCCAACACCTGGTTACGAAAAAATGAACGATAACCCATTAACAATAGTCGAAGACCTAAACCAAACATTCTATAACGCATTAAAATCAATGGGTATTGATACGTATGAAAGCAAAGAGCAGAGCATAGAGACGGAAGTTAAGGACAGAGCCAGGACAGAGTATGATGAGAAGCTTTTAAATAAAATACTCGAAGTCTTACGACCAAGAATCGCTGAGAAGGACAGAAAAGGCAATATAATCATACATTGCCCATTTCATCCGCCAGACAACCATCCCAGCTTCGTGATTTATAAAAATTCTTACATTGCTGTTGATTTTCATGAATCGATAGGAATAAACAAATGGAAAACATACACACTAAAAGAGCTGGCCAAGAAATTAGGAATCGAGTATGAAGAACCTAGAACACAATATAGAGAACTAAAAGAGAGCCAAATAACAACCGAAGATTGGACAATGTGGAAAAAACTAGATGATATAAACTTACAGGAGGAAATACTAAACGAATGGAGCAGAGAACAAAAAATAGGTGTATTATATGACGAATTCTTAGAATGGTTAAAAAGAGAAGGCCCAGATAAAGAATGGGAAGATATGCCCACCACGGAAAAAATAATACACCTATACAGCTTTCTACAGGAAAAAGAAATAATCATACCATTCGAAGTTTTCCGACCACCAAAAGGAGATACATTCTTCCTCTCTTACGGTTACAATAACATTCTACTCGATTTTGATGAAAAAATAGAGAATGTGCTGAACAAATTATTTGCAGGACTAATAAGCTACATAACACGCAGCGAACTAGCAAAACTGCTAAAAAGCAAGGCAATAGTAATACAAAACGAAAGACTAAATCCAATTAGTAAGCTGAGACTAGCAGATGGTATTCTCGATCTTA
>Ga0080004_1199759_pt1 | contig 11521 bp, 10 predicted proteins | sample WasSprMetagenome_FD_69207 | JGI IMG/M metagenome (GOLD analysis project Ga0080004, IMG submission 69207) | Sulfidic aquatic microbial communities from Washburn Spring, Yellowstone National Park, USA - WS (SPADES assembly) (version 2) | ecosystem: Environmental > Aquatic > Thermal springs > Hot...
CGCCGAGCATCCTCAGCTTCTCTAGGTAGCTTGCTTCTATCTGGAGTGGTGGTGCTGGTAGTATGACCACATCTTGGAATGATTCGTGTATGTAGTAGATTCCTCTAACCCCGTGTAGGAGCGCGGCTATCACGGCGAATGTTGTCTCAGGTTTGAAGCCCCCTGTGGCATTCAGATACACTCTATAACCACGCTTACCCACGGTCTTGGCTATGGTATCCATCAGCGAAGCTAAGGCGTCTTCGAAGAAGTCGTAGCCCAGCCCAAAGCCCCTAACCACGATCGGCTCCCTCACCCTATAACCCCTAGACTCGAGGTGCGCCTCCAACACCCTAGCGCAGAAGAGCCCGGTACCGGTGTCTGTGGCGAGTAGAGCGACCTCCCTCTCAGCAGCACCAGCGAGGCTCTCAAACCTGTAGAACGCGTTGAGCTCAGCGCTAGCCCTCCTAGGGTCGCTCTCAACAAACCCGAGCACGGCGTCAAAGACCCTCTCACCCCTCCTAGCCCAAGATATAAACTTCTGCTGCTCAGGAGAATCAGGTGGGAGCCTATACCAACCATCCGAGCCCCTAAACTCCCTCCCAACATCACTTCTACCGAAATTCTGAAGAATAGAAACACCCACAGTAAACAGGTGGAGTTCGCTAACCACAGAAAAACATACTACAGTTGAAGGTAGATAAACGTTTACAACAAATCAGGGGGATAACCATAACACTTCTAGATAAGTGAGAGTATCGTGCTAATAACCTTGGGCTTGTTACTTAATTCTGAAAAAGACAACATTTTGAGATCAGCATCGGAGGATACGAACGAGCGTAAACATTCCCTACCTATCACCAGCGTTTTACACCGAAGACCCATTTCATTCAAAATTATGTTCTCTACTTCCCTAAACTTCTTCCTTTTCTCATTAGTCAGAGTCCCGCGTAAAGTATATTCACATTGAATCACCATATCTTTGGTTATTGGAATAAGTGCATCTAATTCGTAATCCTTATTAGCATTCTTAAATTTAATTTTAAGATTCGGAATAACATTTAGATCCGCTTCGACAAGCTTTCTGAAACTATAAATTTCAACAAATAGTCCTTCCATTATTAACTCACGGAAAAGAAGGTCAAACCTTTCTGTATAAATGTTATCTAACTTGGCTAAGCAACTAAATAATAGTTTGAATGCTTCCTTAGCTTTTTTAAGTTCTTCTACGCTGCAATTTCTCATTTTACTGATCAGATGGTTAATTGTTTCTTCAAATTCACCATCCTTCTTTTCCTTCTAAAAGAAATCAGTAAGACGAGAAAGACAGGTACTAAGATCTTCTTCGTTCTTTTGAAAATAGTATTGAATAAAATGCAGAGTATCAAAAAAAGAGGCGGCAACAGAATCAGAGATAATAGATAAATCGACTAGGTTGCTGTTATAGTAAAGGGCGTAGCTGGGTGTGTTTTTTAAGATCTTCCCTTTTCCAAGTTTTTCAGCGATAATAATCCCATCATTTACTACAGGATTAAAAATATCAAGGAGTTTAGCAGCGTTCAAAATAGATAGATGATAACAATGTTTTGAAAGAAAATCGTCAGTTGCATCCATAATTTTTTGAAATAAGGAAGCGCAACTATTCATCATTTGTTAAAGAGGATACGTCGGTCCAGTTAACGGAACGTTAGGTCGCTCCTCTTCACTAAAAATGTCGACATCTATCCTAATTTTCCATTTTTCTTTTAGTTTATTTTTAAAAGATGACCACGTTTCTTTCTTCGTTTCCAAAAGGCTGTCTGAAACTTCCTTGAAAATCTCCGATAAGAGGTTATTTTCCTTTTTAGCAATTATTTTCTCCTTTAGTTCGTTGTCGTTAAAAAATAACTTATCAAATGAAGTGTTATTGTTGAAGGGTTCTTCGCATAGCTTTTCTAACAACCTTGGGTATAATTCGCCGGTTAAGGTGTAGTAAGATGCCTCACCCAATTCCTAGCCACGCTAGGAACTGCTTGAGGTCCATTTTGTTTCCGAATTTGAATGGGTTTGCTAAACCTTTACCCTCTCTATCTTTACTTAATTCTACGAGATAGAATTCGGCTTCTACCATCGTCAGATCGCCCATACCGGTGCTTTTTCTTGCGCCTATTTGTAGCCCGAGCTTCTCAACATAGTTTAGTATTGAGCCGAGTAGGATGGAGTCCGTTTTGCGGGGCTCGATGTTGTCTGCGACGAATCTAAGGGTTATGTTGCTGTCTACCGAAGCTGCTTCTAAGAAGTAGAGTTGATCTTCCTTAGCTGTGCCGCTTCTTCTATCTATCCCCACACCCGGCTTGATGTGTAGTGTAAATGGGGTTATCGTGTCTATGAACCTTAATTTGCCAGCGATCGTCGTGTTGCCGAAGAGTCTGGTTATTGGGCAGTAGAGGGCTAATATCTTTCCTAACGCTTCTTCAGCACCCTTCTTTAGCCCTTCTTCTTGCTCCTTCCCTTCCTCATCTTCTTTAACTATTTTTTCGATCTCGTCTTGCGTGTAGTCGAGTTGTAAGAGTAGTTTTGTGATCTCAGATTTCGTGAGCCCGAAGAAGACGCCTTCGCCTCTTAACGCTTTGACAAACTTCTCACGATCTTCGTCTTTTATCTCATACGTGATACCTTTATCGTTCTCTATGTAGCCATCGACAGCGATCTTCTCAAGCCCTTGAAGGGGAAGATTTTTCGCTACCTTCTCACCTATCTGTCTAAATGCCCCTTTCCAAGTAGAGGCAGGTATTATGATCCTCCCGTCGCTGGTTTTGAGGATCTCTCTTCTAACACCCCACCCACCGATACCGATATGCAGCGTTGCTTCCGGCTTAAACAGTATACGCCCTACTAGTTTTGTTGTGAGGGGGTTGAGGTGCGTCATTTGACGACCTCCTCTGCTACTCTTAACATGTTTACTCCAGTGATGGTGTAACCCCCGAGTTCTTCTATTGTGCCGTGGTAGGCTAGTGCTGCGAGCCCGATTGCTGCATCTTTTCTACTTTTCGCATGGATTCTAGCTGATACTACGCTTCCCTGCGCCTTCGCATAATAATCTGGTCTAGGTGCGTCTTTAAGGATATTCCAGCCACCCTTCACCCTAACCGTTTTACCGTATACTTTCTCTATGTTAAGCGTGCAATCAGCTATGTTAAAACCGAGCTGCGCAGCAATATTCGCCAGATCTAGCGTCTTCGGATAGGGTTGCGGGTCGATTCCGCCTTGTAGAGTAGGAGAGATTGCCACCATGACTACTATGTCCCCTTTGATATAGTTAGAATATTCTTCAGCTTTCTCCCCTAAGCTTATTTCGCGTTGAACCTCTATTTCAGCGAAACCGAATCCTCTCGACGACCCCCTACCAACCCTAACCTCAAACCGACCATCTACACCGTATCCATCTGGTAGTGTTAGGGTTGCCCAGTATGTTTGCGGTGGAAGTATGACATCATATGAGTAAAGCATTCCTTTAACCGCTACACCCCTCGACTTATCAATAGCGACCGAAATATGCCTTGTAGCAACCTTTTCTACATCAGGTATGGGTTTTGGGTGTAATGCTTTAAGCGCCCTATGCCCCATCGCACATTCAGAAGGTATGCTAAGAGGCGCATCTTCGTAAATCTTCTTGACGAACTCTTCTTCTAGGTTAATTATGTATTTAGATACTTTACATTCCCAGATAAATGGTGTCGCTGGTCTACTCCTCCTGCCTTCTGCGTCGATCGGATATGCTGGTGAAGCGATTAACCTGGGTCTAACATCCTCTTCCCTTAGATTCTCTTCCCCTATTTTCCCCTGTAGATAGAGTGATGTGAGGATGGCGCCGCGTAGAGTGGTGGGTGGTATGTAACCGAGTGTACCTACGTAGCCGGCTGCGCTCCTCCTCTCAGGCAATATTGTTGGGCTTCTGAGAGTAACCTTAACTTCAACTACTCTAACCATAGCCACCTCCCCAGCTCATCCAGAAGAGAAGCCCACCTAGAATCTACCTCGCCCCTCAACCTATCCACCCCCTCTAGCTTCACATCGATCAGCGAGCTGCGACCAAACCTCCCGAGCCTCAGCTCAGCCAAAGCTAATAGGAGTAGAGGGTGCAGCCTCTCCAGAAACTTTATCGAGCCCGTAAATTCTACCGAAGGTTCGAGCGCCTCCCTGGTATATAGAGCCATTTCCGCGACCGTCTGGCTTCTATCGTCTATCCTCGTCTGTGTCAGAAGTAGCGGAGAACCTTTAATGGGCTGCGAAGGTAAGAGGGCGCTGAAGTATATTTTCGGCTTTTTCCCATCAACCGTTCCGAAAAGCTTACAAACGTCGCAAAGCGCGTCTCCTCTCTCTAACCTTTCAGGCTTTATCTCGCCGCAAGATGTAAAGCCGTATGGGGCTGCGATTCGGGAGGCGGCGGAGCGTAGAGCACCCTTAAAGCTGCTGGCTGGGATATAGTAAGACCACTCTGAGCCACTCTCTGTTGCTGGCATCTTTACGAAGGGTATGTCTACGCCCATCGCTGAAGGGTGGCTCCAACCTACCGTTAAGAGGCCAACAGGTCTCACTTTTACTATGATCTCTTTCAGATAACACCACCCCCAAGAATCTTTATCGCTCTATCTACATCGGAGCTGGGGAACCCGGCTCCACAATCTTTTGCATTAAACCATGCATTGAATAGCTTCAACAATGTTCTATAGCTTTCTTTCTCGTCTTCTGATGGGTTTTTTACACGCATGCGTTGCGCAAATATCAAGCTGACCTTAACCTTACTGCTCTTACCAAAACCTCCACTGATCTTAATGGAGTTCCTTACCGCCTCCCTGATCTGCTTCAGCTTCTTCTTAATTTCTTCGCTATCTTCTCCGCTTAACCTCGATGCCTTAAAAGCTTGTATATATGCCTTGGTTAATTCGCCGCCTACCCCTAGCGGCTCTAAAACTTCGTCGATAGAGATCCATTTTGTTTGGTGATCTTTTAGTATTGTGAGTGGTTGTGCTGTCAAACCGAGCTTCTTAAGGTCTTCATACCGCCCCCTCGCCGTCGCACCAGATAGAATACCCCCCTCGACCACATCGAAGCATATTGCGCCCCCACTGCCCTCCACTCTACCAACCTCCTTCGCTTCATCCAAAAGCTGTGAGGAGGCGTCTATCAGAGCCCAGATGTCGTGCTCAGGTGGTGCTGCTACGAGACCAACGCTTAAGCTACACTCACCACCCATCTTCTCGTTAAAGGCTCTAGCTATGTCAACAGCCAGCGGGAGGGCGACCCAGCTCGGGCATATTATGAGCGTGTCATCACCACCCATATAGAGAAGACCTAGCTTCAACGCGGCTATCGTCTGCTTCGCAGCAACCCCATCCACACCGCTTACCGCTTTAAGAATCCTCGAGGTAGCGTCTTCAAAGGCTTCTTTCAAAGCTAAGTCGACTCGCGCGCTCCTCTCAACAGCATCCGCGATGGAGATCGATTTCGCGAAGAATACACCCATAAGGTTACCATCGACCTTTATCAAAGCTATGTTCCTCTTTCTCTCACGCCCCTCTATCTCCTCTCTACTATGTCCGGCGATGAAATACATAATGTCATACTGCCCCTTCTCGATTAACTCATAACTTGTGTTGAAGCACTCCTCTGGCTTAATCTTTGAGCCCCCCACTGCAAACTCGCTCTGCCATCTCCTCTCAAAGTGCATCTTGCTGCCAAGCTTATAGAGATTAAAGCAGAGCTCGCAGAGTTTCTCACCAAACTCTGTCTGCTTTACCGCTGGCTCGCTGTAGCACTTCTGGCATAGCTCCCGTGCCCCAGATCTTTGTAGAAGGCGCCTAGCCGATTCTCTGAGTGGTTGAGATGTTATCTTTTTAAGAACCATTTCAGAATATAGCCGGCCGTAGGTCTTGTAGTAGCTTTTGCTTAGGGGTGTGTGGGCGAAGTAGAGGTCGAAGCAACCTTCGAAACGCCTTCTGATGGCGTCCCAGTTTTGCTCAAGGTACTTTGCCAGCTCAGTTGGGGCTACAAATAATACGACGCCCCCAAGGTTGCAGAGGAAGGATTCGAACGGCAACCAAACTTTACACTTCCTCTCTAGCTCTAGTTGGAGTAGGAGTGGTATGTAGGCTACAGTAGCGCAATCGACAAGCAAACTTGAGGCTGCGACGCAACGTAACTCTCTCGTCCGCATAATGAAGTCTTGAATCCCACCTATATCAATGTAACAGAGGCTGACATCGCGGACAGCATTCTCCTCATCACGTTCCTCCGCTATGATCTCCTTGAGCTCTTTATCTGACAATTCTCTCAGCTTCTTGATGAAACCTTCACATAGTATCTTAAATCGCTCCGCATCCTCTCCGATTTTTCTCCAGAATTCCCAGCTGCGAGCTCCAACTCCATAGGCATCTTTAGGATCTAGGGAGAACTGCGCCGCAAGTTCATTAATTCTGTCTCCGATTAACTTTTTCGCAATGTTTGTTATTCTATCTATCGCTGAAGCAAAGTGGTCTGCTTTTACTAGAGGATCTAGCGGCGGTATCTTTTCATCACGGTGATGCTCTCTAACATATTCAATAATCTTATTCCGATAGTTTTCCTGAAGAGGTAATTGTTTCGTTAACTCTTCGGCGATATAAGAGGAAACCTCGTAGTGCTCTTTATAGTTGAAAGGCTTTCCTACGTCGTGTAGCAGCGCTGCGATTCTTAAAACCGCGGCTTCCTCTCTTTCCAACCTTCTGTTGACCGACTCGCACCAAGTGATGGATGAAGTTAGGAGTAGGTGCGGTATAAGGCTTGAAATGTTTAAGCCAGGTCTTGTGTCGCTCGGTAAAAATAACCAACTCTTCCTAACCGCTTTGTTCAGCTCCCCCTCAAATATTTCAAATATTTCTTTTCTTTCCTTTTCCTTACAAAACTCGTCAAATTCTTTAATAGAATTTTCAGCATAGGTGTAGAGGTCACGGATCCACTCTTCTACTGAGATTCGAGGCGCGGTCATCCATCTGCTGATCATGTAGAGTTTTAGTGGGCTGTGTGTTATAGTTGGGAGTGGCTCTTCTATTAGAGGTAGTTTGAAGTAGAGTGAGATCATGTCAGCTAGGAGTTCGAGGCGTTTGACGGGTTCGACCGCGACCAATTGAATATAGTTGGATGCCTTCTCTAAGAAGGTTTTTAGCCCCTCGATCGCTTTACGCCAACTCTCTACATCCTTGTCTTTAACCTCGTAAAGGGTCGTAAACCTATTATTTATGTAGAATGGTACCGCGGACGCTTTGTAGATCGGGTAACCGGGTGAGGTGAAAGGTATGTTAAGCGAGGCGGCTCACCACATCCACCATTATAAATTCGGCCCCATACTTCTTTAGCGTGGAAGCCGTTAGGCTTTGGATTAGAGGTGTTAATTCGTTTTCACCTTCGAAGCTTCTTGAGTCGAAGCCAGCGATCCTCCTAGAATACTTTGATAGTTTAAGCGATTTGACAACATACGTCACCCTACCCATCAGCAGCGAACCCACCAGCCCCCTGTGCTTCAGCCTACCTAAGAGGAGAGGTCTCCCCCTAACACTGTCCTTTAACCCCATGCCTAAGAGGAGTAGCCCGAGTTCCTCCTCTAATAGGTTGGTGAAGTGTATCTGACCCTCGAACTCTGAGCCGGGTGGTGCTGCCAGTATCCTCATGCCGTCTACTTTAATCTCCTTTAACTCCACATCTTTTCCGACGAAGTCTTCAAAGCTTATGAGGCTAGATAGGCCTGCTGTGCCAAAGAGGTCGCAGAGTAAACAGACTTCATTTTGCTTAGTTAGGTCGCAAGCATCGCCTCTATCTTCATTCAGCACATCACCCCAGATCTTTTTATGGCGCCAGAATATTCCAGCAGGAGGCGGTCTAGATGCTCTGATGAAGCAAGCCCTTACTTCTTTGTTGACCGCCCTAAAGCTCAGCTCAAGCCTAGCCCTGATGTTGCCTTTGACCGATGAAGCAGGTATTGTGGGCAAACCCTTAACTCTAGCGAAATCGCCAACCTCCGAGCCAAGTTTTTGTGTGAGTATGTCTACAAGTTTTGAGAAATCTGCCTCTCTTGGAAACTCTCCAATCGGCTCAAAGAGAGATTTCCCCGAACCTACGTGTAGGTAAGATTCGGTTATGGGAGTTTTACAGGAAACTATCGCAACTTTTAAGCTGCCTGAGAGGTCGCTGAGTTTGCTGCGGTCCCTCGGGGCGTCTCTCACAACTCTAACCCTATAGCTTGGCAGCTTCCCACACCTCTTCCAGCTTCTTTAGTAGGGTTTGGCAGCCACCCCCTTCCGCTACTAGCCAGCCGTCTTCCAATCTAGCTAAACCGCCTACTTCTACTGGTTGATCAACACCTTCCTCAAGAGAGGGTAGCTTTAGCTCCTTGCTACCGCTATCTCTATTCATTATCTTCAGCTCCTCTATTCTAACTTTGCCGAAACCTCTGGATTTGAAGCCACCTATCTTCGCCTCGCCCTCATTTATCCTCCTTATCGTTGCAGCAAGCATACCCAACACATAGTTCGGTAGGTTTCTTGCGTACATCTTAAAGCTAAATACAGCACCGGGTTCGATGTATTCGACTGTGTAGGGGCCTGTATAAACCGCCCCTGTTCTCCTATTAATAGATATACCAGCTCTCGTACCGATGGTGTATGGTTGGATAGGGTAGGTGTCCGAGAAGCTCACCCTTCCGGCATAGTAGGGTGCCCCAAAAACCTTACATAATAAACACGCTTTTTCAAAGAAACTTTTCATAGCTTCTTCAGCACGCCCCTCTCTTAGCATCTTTTCTATAAAAACACCTAAATCATCCCTATCTACGCATGTTGATCTTGCTAACCCATCACAGGGTTTTATTTTCGGATCTTTGATAGAGAGGAGTAAGCCAGCGTTGGTTCTAAACACCCCTTTTAGGCTTGAGCCAGGTATGTAAGGCTTGGCTTCGCCTTGATATCTTATTCTAATCAGAGCTAAATGGACTGATGAGCCTAGTGGCGTCTCCCTCCCCACACCTATCCGTAGAGGCCCCTCGTTTACCAACTCTCCTTCTATTACTGTCTCGCGGAGTAAGACTCTACCTGAGGTCCAAAATCTCATCAAATGTTACCCGACCTCTTTTCCTTTAATACACCTTCCTCAACTACGTAGTTTACCCACTTTGCTTCTTTGAGTTGGATTTGACCAAATCCTACACTCTTCCTAGCGCCGAAGCTGATTAACCCGAGTTTCAGAGCTCTTATTGTTTCTGTTAACAATAGTGAGCGTTCATCGCCTCCTTCAGGAAATTGTATGTTGATGATGCCCATTTTAAAAGACCATTCATAACCAGGTTCGATGAACTCCTCAGTATAAAGTATAGCTGGTCTTGCAGCTTGGAATTCTCGATCTATGCCGACGCAGGTCTTGATGTTTGTGGTAACTTTACTTGTTGGGTAAGCGTCGAACACTCTGATGTGACTAGCTATTTTGGTGCTGCCGAAGGTGCCGCAGACGACGCAAAACCTCCCCTCCTTTGCCTCCTTTTCGATCTCATCTTGATCCCAAGGGTCATGCAACTCCGGATACTTTAATCTAGCAAGTTGTTCAAAGTAGTTCCTCAATACTCCTTTTATTGTGGATCCCGGTATGTAAGGTATTTCTTTGCCGCTCCTTCTAATCCTCAAGAATGTGTTGTCTACTGTTGTACCTAATAATGGCCCCTTACCCGTACCTACCCTAAGCGGCGTCAGATTAACTAGTTTACCACATATTCTGGTTAACCAGTCTAGCTTGTCAAAATCTCTGGAATCACGGACACAACCAGAACCCAACTAAATCACCGCTTATTGGAAGGTTCAAAAAATTTTAGGTATTCATCAAAATCTTTAAAACCTTGCTCAGGTATGTTCTCGTTTTCTAAGCTTTCTTTCACCCATTTGGCTAATCCAAGTAGTTTTCTTACGTCTTCCTTACCCCCATTTTTTGAATAAATCTCCTTGATCGCTTCTACAATCGCTTTACCTGTTTTGGTAAAACCTTTTTTCTCTCTACCTCTTCTCTCTTCTTTTTCAGATCTTTTGGCTTGCCTCATAGCAAATGCTGCGCATATCAGTATACTGTTTCTTCTGTCTGGTGAGTTTTCGAGGGAGGCGATTATCTGCTCCAATTGGGATGTAGCAACATCTTCAACTTTTGCTAAAGAACCGATTTTTACAGCGAGATCTAATATCGTCTTTTCAAAATCGCTGGTTGATTCCAACTCCACCTGCCTATTACATTTTTAGTTTTGAGTTAAATATAAGTATTTTTGAGGAACCAAAATTAAGGTGGTTAGGTATGGTTGATGTTGTTGTTTCTGTTTGGGGTGATCCTTCTCGCTGGAAGCCTGTTAAGGGTTACTGTGTTGAGTTGCCTGGCGGCGGCTCCTTCACCGCCTCTAAGACTTATAGGTGTAGTTTGGGTGCTTTGATGGAGGCTTTCAGCAGCTCTAGAGTTTTGTTGTTCGCCTCTTCTACGCTCGGCGACCCGTCGGTTGGGCGCTATAGTAGTTTAGTCGATTCTGTTTGTGGTCTTGTTGAGTCTTATCTGCGTGGCGGCGAGTACTGTTCTGATGCCTCTAGGGTTGGTGTGGTCGTTCTGCCTGGTGTGGGTAGGTTTGAGCGTGGTGTGGTTAGGTCGTTTTTGGGTGGTTTGGGTCAGTTCAGGGTGGGCGCCTTCCTGAAGGCGCTCGACTTCTTCACCGAGTTTAGGCCTGAGAGGGTCGTCTTGGATCTGACGCACGGCTTGAACTACATGCCTACCTATGTGAGGCTTTCGGTCTTCGACGCCTTAACCTGCTACTCCGCCCTCGCTAAGGTTGAGGTTGAGCTGCTCGTCTACAACTCAGAGCCCTTCCCAGAGGGAGCTGAGGAAGCTAGCGGGCTTAACATCATCCTCGTCGAGGAGTATAGGTTCAAGCCCGCTTGGGCTTTGGGTAGGCTTTACGACCTCCTATCCTCAGCGCTCACCACAGGTGTTAAGCCTACGCCGATAAGGTCTGTGTTCGGTAGGAGGCCGCCATCTTATTCTGAGGGTGGGTGGCGTAGCCTCTATAGGTGTGTGGAGAGGATCGTTAAAGCAGCTTCTTGGGGGCTCATCATACCTTTAGCTGAATCTGTTGAGGAGCTTTCGTCTCTGGATCTCGAATCGCTTAAGCGTGAGCTCGAGCGCTTCTCCTACCTCCGCGACTGCGAGGATCTGGTTGAGATGAGTGGGCGCAGACTAAGCTACCTCTTCAGCCCAGTTTATGAAGCCGCCCTTCTGCTCGGCTTCGCCGAAGCTCTTAGGTCTCTCGATCTTAAGGTTAGGCGTGTGGATGGCGGGTTTAGTGGTAGTGAGTTGAGGGCGTTGGGTGATGCGCTGCTTCAGAAGACACCTCTCGAGCTCTTTAAGTACGAGTGGGGCCAGATTGCGGATAGGGTGAGGCTGCTTAGACACTTGGGTTTTGATGTTGGTTGCTGGAGGCGTCTCAAAGCTTACACTGAGACTGGGAACTTGAGGT
>Ga0080004_1105326_pt1 | contig 11516 bp, 26 predicted proteins | sample WasSprMetagenome_FD_69207 | JGI IMG/M metagenome (GOLD analysis project Ga0080004, IMG submission 69207) | Sulfidic aquatic microbial communities from Washburn Spring, Yellowstone National Park, USA - WS (SPADES assembly) (version 2) | ecosystem: Environmental > Aquatic > Thermal springs > Hot...
TGACGAGGGGGATGTATATCCAAGCGTGGTCGTACCACATCATCACGTCAAGCGTCCAGAGCGAAGCCATAAAGATCGCTACTCCTACGAGGAGGCCCAAAAGCGAGAGATGTTTTATCATGCGCTCACCTCCTCTTCGCTTAGAGCTCTTGGAAAGAACATTATTTGTAATTCTTTATCTCGCATATGGCAACACCCTCGAGGGTTGAAGTACGCGAGCGCGCGATTTTGTAAGTTGCACGAGCTGGGCGCCATACACCTTTCCGTGATTGCCAAAGCCACTGAGGTCGAGCCACTCAGGAACACCGTCGTTGTCTATATCTTTAACGCATTGAGGGTCTGCCTTGAACCATAACACTAAGCCATTCTTAACAGGGTTATCAGGGTACTGATAGTTCCATAGAATCTCGGAGTCCGAGAGAGCACGAGAGTAGATCATCATGGTGCTCATATACATCAGTGGATAGTTGTATGCTATGGTCAAACCGTATGTGCTGTCAGGTGCTAGTGTACCTGCTGGGAACGTTGCCGACCACGATGCCTCAAAATTGTTCATTATAAGGCTGTGGACACCACTTTCAGTTATACGCCTGTATGTCGCCACAAACCATCTGCCCACATAATTGTTCAGTGAGTCAGGTGGTGTAATTATCCATACGCCCTCGAAGCCTGCTATGAATCTTCTATACGTGTAGTCAAGTGTTATTTCTGCTCTTCTATATGGATAGAGAGCGTCTCTAAAAACACCAGGCCCACCGCCTGTCTTGAGAGACGGCAGATAGACCCACACCATCCACGTCCCGCTACCGAGGACCTTATACGAAGGACTGTAAGGAACTTCCACACAGTCGTCTACCCCGTCGAAGTACATCGCATGCTTGAATTGCTTGTGAACCCTTCTCGCCGACAGGGGCATTTACACCATCGCCTGCCCGTAGACGGCAAACGTGAACGAAGGCGAAGTACCTCCCACGACCCACCTGACCCGAACGTACCTGAAGATTAGAGGGTTCACCGTGAAGAACCAAGAGCCCGTGGCAGTTATAGACGTTTGAGACGCGAGCGGCTTGTAATCTCCCGAGGCCTCGAACCTGCCCTCAACGTATACGTCTAACGTCGGAGAGGTGCCGGAGACGCTCGTGACCTTCAGCTCTATTTCCATCGCTGAGAACGTCGAAACGTCTACGTCCGGGGAGTTGCCACTAGCCGTTACAGTTCCGTAAAACAAAGTCATGCCGGGAGGCTTGTAGCGCGATTGAAGGTCGGCCGGCACCATGATGTCGCTCGCGCATATCCTCACCCTCAAGAGCTCGAAGAGGTCAGCTAAGGTGAGCTGGGTTGCGAGGTTCGCGAACTCTTGGGGCAAGAAGATTAACGATACGGGCACCCTGTAGATATTGCCGTCGACGCCAGTGTACTCTAGAACGATCTCGTTCGTATCGGGCTTTCTGAGCAATCTAGCTGGCTTGGTGCTGTCCGGCTTTACGAGCTCGATCAAGCTCACGCGCTACACCTCCTCGACGTTCTAAGGGCGCGAAAAGGGAAAAAAAGGCTGGAGGTTGAAGAAGGGCTCACTCTTCGTAGACGAAGTGCAGCAGGACCCTTCTGGCCGCGGAGTCGCTGTTCGTTATTCTCATCGTGAGCTTGACGCCAGCGCTGTGCATTAGATCGAAGGTGATTGGCGTGGGGGCCATGGGGTCGAAGAGCTTTAACGACGCATTCGGAAAGAAGTAGGGCACGTCGCCTATGTAGAACGTTGCGAAGAGCAGGGATAGGGCGTTGGCAGTCGTCTCGACCGCGATTATCCTCTTGAGCTTGAGGTTCACTTCCGGCGCGTAGCTCACGTCAGTGAAGCCGCCGGCGCTTATCGGCCCTGTATCGACGACGACGATCCTTTTCAGGACCACGCTACCTCACCTAGCCCTTTACGATCCTCTTGTACACTGCCACGAAGCTCACGGTTATGCTCGTGCCAGTTGCAGCGCTCAGGTCAGCGCCCGAGACGTTGATGCTAGTGACAGTGAGGGTGTGCCCTCCAACGACCGTGATGGGCTTGTCCTTGAACGTGAAGGGCTCCTCCTCGCTCGTGCTCGCGGGAGGCAGCGGCATCTTGAGAACCTCTATGCCCCGAGGACCTGCGCTCGTCAGCAATAGGTCGAGGGGCTTGCCGTCGTAGTAGAGCATCAGAGTAACTTGGCCATAAGTCAGCGAGGTGGACAGGTTTGCGACGCTCACGCCGGCGAAGTCGTCGAAGACCCAGTCCTCAATCGTCGGCGGGTTTATGTCGCCCACCTTCACCTCTTGGCCGGCCGGCCAAGAAGCGCCGACGGTCGCGCTCAGGCGCACGTAAGTTATCTTCCTGTTCACGTGGGCGTTATATCTTGTGAGGTGCTCAGTGGGGATGGCTTCGCCCGGAGCGAGGACGACGAGGTCTCCTTCGATGTAGACGTTGGCGCCGGCCGCGGACTCGCAGTATATCTGTCTCTCAGGAGGCACGACTATGAAGTACTCGCCGAGGTCGATTGGCCCAAGCAGGTTTGAAGACGTCTTGCTCATTGGGGCTATAGTGTTGACGATGTCGAGGACCGGCACTCCGTCGACCTTTATCGTCACCCTAGAGTTAGAGTCGGTGCCGGCCTTCTTGATGACGTAGTACCTGTCTTTCTCCATGATGTACGTTCTGTTGGTCTTCAGGGTCTTCTTGAGAAAATAAGTCGTGGGCATTACTTACATCACCTCGCCGTGCTGTCCTAGCGCTTCAGAGCGCCGTCACTTGAGCAGCGCCTGTTTCGTTGACCTCATCGCGGTCATTATGGCCTTGACTCTCTCCACGTTCGCGGGGTCTCCACGAGCCCTCCTAGCGGGTAGCTCTACCTTCGTCAAGGCGTCGTAGAACGGAGCGAAGCCGTTCTTGTAGTCATCCTTGGTCTTGCTCACACCATCTGGATACCTAGTAGGACCGAATTCTTGGGCTTTCTTGAGCCACTTCGCGTCGCCGGCGCGAGCCACGCCTTTGGCGAAGGCGTCCCTGCCGGCGGCGTCAGTAACGCCCTGCCTCCAAGCGTCCTTGGCGGCTACGGCAGCTTGAGACCACGGAACTTTGGGGTTTGCGATGCCCTCCGCGTAATCTGTAACAGCACCGGCAGCCCTAGTTGACCATTTGTCAGTTATCTTTTCAAGAGGTCTTAATTTGATTGGCATCCAATCCATCACCTCGAGGTATAGAGAGCTTTGAACAGTATATATACTGGCCCCAACACTTTGAGAAACGTAGAGAGGTGAGCTTTCCCTGTACGAGCCCACCAAGGACTGGAGCCAAGGCGGCTGGAAGAAAGTCATGAGCACAGGGACCCGGGGAAAGTATCGCATGGTCGAAAGGAGGTGGGTTCTAGAATACCTGGCGACGAAATGCAAAGATGCGATATACAAGGTCGCCCATAAAAGGCTTGGAAGCGTATCAAAAGACGTGCTAGCGCGAGGAGCAGGCGTTCCAGTGAGCGCATTAAGAGTCTACTTGCCATACGCCGACGCAGTGGTTGTTTGGCCCGACAGGATCGAGATCATAGAGTTCAAGGTTCACGACCCCATGAGAGCGATAAGTCAACTGCTCTACTACAAGGCCCTCGCCATGACGGACGACGAGCTCAAGAAGTTCATGCCGAGGCCAATCGTTCTCAAGTTGGTCTACTGGCGCTACGACCCGAACATAGAAGCACTCTGCCGCGCGAACGGCATAGTCTTAGAGATCGATCACCCCGCTTGGCTAGACCCAATACTGCGAGATTACGGATATAAGGTCGATTGAGAGAGTCTGGACGTGGTGAGGTCCTGTGCCAGTCGAGCCCGCAATCTTGAGAAATTACGTGAGATTGACGCCAGGGGTGCCGAAACGCCTTGTCCTCACGGATCCAGTCATCGAGGAGGTCACAATAAGAGACCCCGCCACTCAAAGACCTAAAATCATTAGAAGGTTGCGATGGACCGTCTTGGAAGAGGACGGCGTGGCCGTGACGAAGTACTTTACAACGCCCTCGGAGAAGCTCGCGCAGATGTTGATTGCTTTGTGGGACAAGAGGACGGGAGATAGAATAAGAGTGCAGATAACGGAGTTCGGCACGGGCCTAGCTAAAGACTACGAGGTGATGCCGTATTAGCGCCCAAAGATACAGAAACGCCCTCGAGCTCGCAAAACAGATACTCGAAGAGTTGATGCTCAGTTGAAGAAGTCATACATCGACAGGGAGCTCTACGAGCTCTCGGTCCTCGAGCGCAAGATAGTTGCTTATGAAAAAGTTAGGAAGGCGATAAACGAGCTCGGCAGGCAGTTCTTGGACGACCCGTACTGTTTGGAGGTCCTCAACAGCATAGACCGCGCGATATTCCATCAAATAACGTTCATACATAAAGCGCTGATCAGGAAGCGCGAGAAGCTGAAGCAGCTCGGCTACGAGAGCACCCCCGGGGCCGCCCCCCGCTGAACCAAATAATAAGAACTCTTTTTTGCTCTTCATTTTACACGACCGAACAATCTTACTCATTAGTCGCGCGCGCGAACAATTACCATCGATCGAACTCTTAGAAGGCCTTGAAGTCTCGGCCAACGGTCGGGCGCCCGACTATTGGCCGAGAGCGAGAAGGCCATCGCATGGCGCTATAATATATGCTCATCCCCCCTCCCCCGCCCCAATAAAGTAAGGCCCGCGAGCCCGCGGTCGAGAGGGACGGCCTTGATTTATGACCGTGAGGGTACTGGGGGGTGTTGAGAGCGATGAGTAGATATAGCGCCATCGCCACCATGAGGCAAAGAAGAGAAAGAGCATAAAAATTGTTAGAGGCTTTCCAAGAACCAGTCCGTCTTCTTCTGAAGCCGCGCCGGCTGAGGCAATGGCGCAGGACCTGACGCCTTCAGCTCGCCCTCAGGCGTTGTCGAAGTTGCTTCCTCGGGTTGCTCTACCTTTTCTTCGTAGAAGAAGCCCTCTTCGCATAACTTCTTTAGAGCTTCCTCGACGACAGGCCAGCAACTGGCGTCGAAAGGTATCATGACGACCTGCGAAGGGTCGACTTCCTTGCCACATGGATAGACCTTTATTGGCCTTGGCTTCATCTCCCCAGTCGACAACATGACGTAAGGGGTCTCGGCCTTGGGGGTTATTATGCTCATGACAGCGCTCTTGTACTGCTCGACCGTGTAGCCCCACTTGATCCCGTACTCCAAGATCTCGTCCTGCTTCGCTTTGTCCTCCAAGAACGAGAGCCAGTAAGCACCACCAATGGGGATCATGCCTTGGCCCAAGGCTTGGAGAACTCGTTGAGAACACTTGTCAGCTATCCTGTAGTACTTCTCGGCGGTCGCCCTCGACATGCCGAGTATCTGCGCAGCCCTGTCCACGTCGTACTTGTACTCATCGATGAGCTTCTTGAGAACCATGGCTTCCTGCGCCGGGTTGCTCCTTCCGCGTTGCCTGTTGACAATTAAATTCCTTATTAGAAGCTGATCCTCGCTCATTGGCTCGACAACGCACGGCACCTTCAGCATGTTGAGCTTCTTCGCAATACGAAGCCTGTGCAAACCATCAATTAAGACGTACTGCCCGTTGACGAGGGCAAGCTGGAGAGGCTGTAAGATGCCGTGTTGTTTGATCGATTTCTCCAGCTCTGCTTCTAATTCCTCATCATAAACCGAGGTCACGCGCTCCTCAGGCACTAAGATCTTATCGACCTCGACGTAGACGATCTCCTTCTTCTCCCCCTCGCTCAACTAAGACACCTCACTGCTTCTGGACGCGAAAGCGCAGCTGCGAGTTCAGGACCCTGCGCAGCTCGGTCAGGCCTAATATTGCAACTTGAGCGAGGAAGTCCACCGTCTCATATTCTTCAGTCTCGAGAGCCTTGGCCATAAGCTCGATTTGCTTCTGGGCGTGGGAGAAGATCCGCATGACTACTGTCCTGAGGTCCTCCGGCACTCCTCCTTCACCTCCGCTTCGACTTCTTCAGCTCCTCGAAAGAAAAGCAACTTGAGGAAGTCGGCCAAGCACTTCATGCAACGCCCGCAAATTATCTTCTCCTCCGACCTGTCGACGACCATGATGTGGCAGTCGTCCGAGTCCGCGTTGCAGAGCTCGCATTTTCCGTAGAATGCCTTGGACGATATCCATATCCTCTCCTCAACGTCCACGACACAAGACCTCCCGCACGAGAATATCACGAAGGCCCTGAGCACATAAACCTTGCGTTCAAAACAAGAACGCAGAGCGCGGGCGAGGGCGCCTACATCGAACGAGACCTCCGTTTCCTGTGGAGCGAGTGGAGCCCGGGCCCCGCGCGCCGCGCCCCCAAACCCCTTCACTTCTTAAGAACTAGGTAGCCCGCGCGAGCTATGCTACTAGTTATTTAAATAAATAAGGAAAAGTATATATACTGACTAGTAAAGTTGAAATTAGGTCTGCGCAGAGGGGGGAGCCGGGTAGATGGGTTCTAAATCTAATGGCTGCAAGAGGCTCTTCCCGGCGACGGGGGAGCCTGAGGGGGAGAGGCGAGGCCTTCTTAAGGTCTGCCCAATTTGCGGGAGGCCTCTTGAAGAGGACGAGAGGGAGAAGGTCAGCGAGAACTGGCTTGCGATAGAGGCCGCCTACAAGGCCGGGCTCAAGGAGGGAGAGCGCAGGGCTCGCATGGGGAGGTGGGGTCTAGTATGAGCGCTGAGCGCCTCGGAATAAAGAAGGGGTCGAGGCAGCACAAGTTCCCTCAAACGATTTGGCTCGACGCCGACCTCATGGCGTGGGCTCTCAACAACGCCGCGCAGCTGAACCTAGCGGTCAACTCCTTCATCGTCGAGGTCCTGAGGAAGGCGAAGGAATATTGCGAGAGGGACGAGTGGTCTCCCATCAAGGTCGAGCAACAGAGGGTCACGGTCAAGGAGGTGAAGGTCAAGTGCCCCGCGTGCTTCAAGGAGTTCGACGACACTGTCGTGTTCGAGAGGCACGTAAGGGAAGACCCTTGGCACGTCGTCGAGCGCTTCAAGGAGTTCTTGGGCTCGGTCTTCAACTTGAAGGCCGCGTACACGTGCCCGAAGTGCAAGATACGCTTCGAGAGCGAAAGGGAGTTCTTGGTGCACATCCGTCAGGAGCTCTTCGACTTCGTGAGGTACGTCAAGGAGGAGACGAGGGAGAAGTGATGGACTTGGCGGTCCTCGTTTCCAAGCTCAAGCAGGCGATGTATGCCCTCGAGGAGGCGCACAGGGTCTGCGAGCTCTTGTCGTGGGAGTACGCCTCTGACGACAGGCGGCTCTTCAGCGTGCTCATGAAGCTCGAGGACGCCCTCAGGCTCTTGGACGACGCCTTGGTCATAGTCGAGCTCGAGTACTTCAAGCAACCATCGAGCGTCCAGGAGCGCTTCGCTAGGGGCGTCGAAAAGGCCTTGGAGGGTTGAGGGATGAGGATAGTCTATCGTATTGGCGGGCTCTACATCGAGCAGGTGGACCACGACACCTTGGACGTAACGATAGTGTCTTCTCACAGGGCGCTTTCGACCAGGCTCCGCTACGGCGATATCGAGGAGTTGGCGAAGACCTCGCTGATCATGCTCATGCGCTACTATACTTGGCTGTCCCGCGTGGAGTCGGAGCGATTGAAGAACCTCCAAGAGGTATTTGAGGAGGTCGTGGCTGGCAAGCGACATGGAAATCCGGACGGGCTTCAGGAGCAGATAAAGGAGAAGCATTACCTCTTGGCAACCCTGAAGAAGAGAGTTGATGCGATAGAGGCGTTGTTGAAGACCTTGGAGGAGACCGGGGAGAAGGGGTGATTGAACGTGGAGGAGGAGAAGGAAATCTGCATTCGCATTACAGATCTCGACTTCTGCCTCCTCATAAGGAACATCCCCGTCGGCGCGGAGCTCAGGGCGGTGAGGGTCGATCCTGACCACTACGAAGTCTTCTTCAAGGCGAAGGTGCTCTATAAAGACGCCAAAGTGATAGTCTTCAAGGTGAAGGACGAGGAGTTCGCGCTAAGTCTTCGTGAGCCCTTCTTGCTGAGCTTGGGCGGGGAGGCGGAGGAGAAATGACGAAGCTGATAATCTATACATTCAAGAAGAAGTGGGTCTTCGACTTCAAGGACACGTCGTGGAGGATAAGCGATGCTTGGGTCGAGGTCAGACAGGGCAGGACCACGTACTTCATACCGGTCTCGAGGATAAACTTCATGATGGTGACCGAGAAGGAGGTCAAGGAGGAGGAGAAGAAATGACGGAGAAATGCGATCTGTGCAAGAAAGATCTTGGGCCTTACGAGAGGCGCGTCAAGGTGATATATCTTCGTCAGGAGATGCACGTCGAGGCCGGCGAGGAGGTCCTCGTCGCCCACGTCCTCTGCTTCCTCAACTACATCAAGGAGACAGCCGAAGATTTTGTGGCGAGGATCATAGAGAGGAGGTCGAGGTAGGTGAAGTGCCCTCGTTGTTTTAGCGAGCTCGAGGTCACAGCGGAACATTATGGTCGCTTCGTTCTTTACACTTACAAGTGCAAGGTATGCGGCTTCATGAGGGGGGAGAGGTTCTGGCGCCATCCAGACAAAGAATATGGAATCCCCAACTTCAAGGAGGGGTTCTTGAGGGAATGATGACTCCGAGGTGGGTCAGAAAACATGGACTCTTCTACAAGCGGGGCCAGACGACCATTGACAAATTCCTCCCAAGGCCCGTCCCTCAAGGCAAAGATGACGAAGGAGGAGGCTCTAGAGCTATTGAGGTCGGCGAGCGATTGTCTAGTAAGGGCTCGCGCGAGGATCGTGAAGGTCATGGAGTCGACCAAGGAGCGCCAAGCTCGCAGTGATCTCTTTATTGCTTTAGGGCGCATAAACATGGCCGCTCGCATCATTGACGAGGTGAGGTCGAAGCTGGGGTGACGACTATGTTCAGGTGTCCAAAGTGCAACAAGGTCTTCAAGAACTTTCATAGGCTTAAGTTACATTACAGGGCCTCTCATAAAATACATCCCTTGATGTGTCCTGTCTGCGGGAGGGCTTTCATAAACGAGAGGAGTCGCAATTATCACATGTTTAATCTTTCAGGCTTAGACGACGACCATGCAATCTTCTACGTCCTAGAACACTCGCCCAACTGGAGAGGTGCGCTCTCGAAAATGGTGAGGAAGAGGGCGTTGCAGTTGCTCAGGGTCGAGGAGCGGAGCACATGAGGCTCGCGATTGCGATATCGATCTGCGTCATCCTGATAGCCGTCTTCGCCGCGCTTCTACTTGACATGACGTCTCAGAGCCTTGAATCTCACGAAGAGGGAATTGAAAGGCTTATGACCATTTCCGTCGCGCGCGCGACGGAAATGGTTAATGTGGGAGCCTGGTCTCCATAACCCCCACACCATTTTTATGACAATCACAGCAACACCAAAAAGTATTTTGATTTTGCTTTTCATTTCGATTTACCACCTAGCATTTATATCATACTTAAAAATGAATTAGTTGTCGTACGTATGTCATACGCTTGCGTTACCCACTTTTGAGAGAAAGGTTTATAGGGGAGGGAGTCAGGGAGGGATAGCGGGAGGTGGGGAGAAAGATGGCAAAGATAAAAGTCTCCAAGAATGGAGAGCAGGTTACAATTGTGACCGATGATGGCAAGGAAATCGCAATAAACTTCCAGGAATTCGTCAACACCTTCAAGGACTACACGAAGGCTCTAAGCGAGTTCAGCTTTCACCTGCTGTACTTCTTAAAGAAGTTCAACGTGGACGAAGAGAGCATAGAGGCCGTGATGAAGGAAGTTCGCGCCAAGCTAACGAAAGAATGCCCACATTGCCACGGCCGCCTAGTGAAGGCGGGCTTCAAGATCACTCGTTCAGGTAAAAGACAGAGATTTCAATGCACGAGCTGTGGTCGCTACGTCTTCTAGACCTTCGGGGGTGGTGAAAAATGTCCTCGATACCGATACCAAGGATTGAAAAAACCTGGCCGATCATAGTCAACCTACGCCACACCGACTACTCGGAAGTGCTCTATGTGGAGAGTAATGGAGACTTCCTCTGCCTCGCGCTCTGCCCTCATAGACATCGCTGCCGTAAGAAACCCATCTGCCTTGAGGAAGAGGACGTCGAGGAATTCCTCGTGCCGCGCCCCAACGGAAAGTTGGAGAAGTTCAAGACGTGGGAGGAGGCCGTCGCATACGCTGTGCAAGCTCTTCAACAACACGAACAACACGAACGCTAACTTTCCTTACCTTCTTTACCTTCCCGCCCCTGAGGCCCGGTCGGCGGCAGACCGGCCGGGCAGGAGGTGGGGAAAACATGCAGGTCGAGGAAGTGGACTTCGACGAAGTAATGAAGGCCTTGGTGAAAGAAGTACTGGAGCATCCTGAGAGGTATCCAGAGGAGGCAAAAGTGATTCTGACGGTTGAAGTGTGGGGTAGGCAAGGCGGGGCTTTCGAAGACTGTCAGCGCTACGAGGTAGTTCAAGGAGAAGTCAGGGAGCTCATACTGGAGGAGTTCGACGAGGGCTACCCATACCGCCGAGGATCCAAAGTTGCACTAATCCCATTGACAATACCGACGATAATCGACCTCTATAGCTACACAGACACCACCGATCCACCCACTAAACGACGTACAGTGTACGTCTTTACTTCTGAGGGCTGGAAGAGCGTCAAGGTGTATTGACAAACCCTCTCCTTTCTTTCTTCTTTACCTCCCCCGCCCCTGAGGCCCCGTCGGGCATTAGACCCGAGGGGCAGGAGGTGGGAAGGATGGAAACCCTAACCAAAAACGAAAAAAACGAAAAAATTGAGGTAGTGAGGGGAACGCCGCACTTCGTTGCGGAGACAGAAGAAGCCCTATCGCGGCTAAGGGAGCTTCCTTTACCCGTTCAAATTGTTCTTCGAGCGTTGCAACATTTCACAGACAAGGCTAACGATGGTGCCGATGTGCAAGTACACTACAAAGAGACCGAAGCGTTCTTCAGAGTTTCTACGAGGAAATCAACGTTGCTCTTCGAAAGGCTCCCAGCCAGCCGACGTTATCAGCTGTACTTCGAGCGTCATGTAGCAGGAGCACTGATAGTCAAAAAGGTCACCTTAGAGTGCAACGAAGAGATTGCCATGAAGTTTGCGAGAGCATTGAGAGAAGCATTTCTCGTTGCCCTCGTAGAGGGTATTGTTGACGTCAGACGAGTCCTAGAGTTCTTCACTTCTTAACTTCCCTTCTTTGTCTCGAGGTCTGAGATGATGGTAGTAGAAATGGTGGGAGAAAAGGCCGTCAAGGAGGTTTCAAGGCTGAGGGATTACGCCGAGGTTCTAGAGTCCAGACTGGAGCTTGCGAAGCAAGTAATAAAGCGCCACCTCGACGTCTTAAGCCCCGAGGAGTTAGAGAGGTTAGTTCTCGCAGGGATACTTCACCCCATGTACGTGCCCCATGAAAAGAGAACAAATGCTATCGAGCGCTTCGTCCAGCTCATGAGCGTTGCGAAGAGCGTTGCGAAAGATGTATGAACCTCCCCTTTTTCTTTATCCACCCCTGAGG
>Ga0080004_1153762_pt1 | contig 11499 bp, 12 predicted proteins | sample WasSprMetagenome_FD_69207 | JGI IMG/M metagenome (GOLD analysis project Ga0080004, IMG submission 69207) | Sulfidic aquatic microbial communities from Washburn Spring, Yellowstone National Park, USA - WS (SPADES assembly) (version 2) | ecosystem: Environmental > Aquatic > Thermal springs > Hot...
GTGGCGGCGGTGGTGGGGGCGTCCCTGGCGGGGGGGCGGGCCATGACCGCCACCTCCGGTCCCGGCTTCTCCCTCAAGCAGGAGAACATCGGCTACGCCGCCATCACGGAGACGCCCTGCGTGGTGGTCAACGTGCAGCGGGTGGGGCCATCCACGGGAATGCCCACCTCGCCCGCCCAGGGGGACGTGATGCAGGCCCGCTGGGGAACCCACGGCGATCACCCGGTGGTGGTGCTCTCGCCTGCCTCGGTCCTGGAAACCTACGTGCTCACCATAAGGGCTTTTGCCATCGCGGACGAACTGCGGGTGCCGGTCATCCTGCTCTCGGACGAGGTCATCGGTCACATGCGGGAGCGGGTGGTGCTGCCCGAACCCGGGACCATCCCCCGGGGAGAGCGTCCCCGGGAGGGGACGGCACCCCCCGACGTCCCGCCCATGGTCCACTTCGGTGAGGGCAGGAAGGTCCTGGTCACGGGGCTTTACCACGATCCCTCCGGCTTCTGGACCGAAGACCCGCGCGAGGCCGACCGGTTGATCCGGCGGCTGTGCGGCAAGGTGGAAAGCCGGCGGCAGCAACTCACCATGGTGGATCGCTGGTATCTGGAAGATGCCCGGGTGGTCGTCGTCGCCTACGGGTGCGTGGCGCGCACGGCCCTGCGGGCGGTGCGCCTGGCCCGGGAGCGCGGCCGCCGGGTGGGGATGCTGCGGCTCGCCTGCCTGTGGCCCTTCCCCCGTCACGAAGTGGAGGAGGTCGCGCGGCGGGCGGACGTGATCGTGGTGCCGGAGATGAACCTGGGCCAGCTGGTGGGCGAGGTGGAAAGGGCTGCCTGCGGCCGCTGCCGGGTGGTGGGGTACAGCCGCGTGGATTCGGAACTGATCCGGCCCGAAGAATTGCTGGCCGTGCTGGAGGGGGTGTAGGGATGGAGGCTCTGCGCCTGCTGCGCACCGAACACCTGCCCCACATCTGGTGCGCCGGCTGCGGCCACGGCATCGTGCTGGGGGCGGTGGTGCGGGCCATGCTGCGGGCGGGGGTGGACCCGGACCGCACGGTGGTGGTGTCAGGGATCGGGTGCTCCTCCCGCGCCGTGGGCTATCTCAACATGGACACCCTCCACACCACCCACGGCAGGGCCCTGGCTTTCGCCACCGGCATCAAACTGGCGCGGCCCGACCTGCGGGTGGTGGTGCTGGCGGGGGACGGCGACCTGGCCGCCATCGGCGGCAATCACCTCATCCACGCCGCCCGCAGGAACATCGGCATCACCTGCGTGTGCTTCAACAACGGTATATACGGCATGACCAGCGGTCAGTACTCGCCCCTCACCCCGGCCGGTTATCGCACCTCCACGGCTCCGTACGGCCACCTGGAGCGGGATTTCGACCTCTGCCGGCTGGTGCAGGCGGCGGGGGCGACCTACGTGGCCCGCAGCACCACCTATCACGTGCACCAGACCATCGAGTACGTTGCGCGGGCCCTGGGCCACGAGGGCTTCGGATTCGTGGAGGTGATCTCCCAGTGCCCGACCTATTTCGGGCGCCGCAACCGCATGGCCGACCCGGTGCGCATGCTGGAGTGGTTCCGGGAGAGGGCGGTCACGGTGGCCCAGGCCCAGCGCATGAAGCCCGAGGAACTGCAGGGCAAGATCCTGATAGGCGAGTTCCACCGTAGCGAGGAAGTGCCCGAGTACACCCGGTCGTACCGGGAACTGGTGGCACGCCTGAGCGGGGAAGGTGACCACCATGAGCGGTGAGAGGTGGGAGGCCCGCCTGGCGGGGGCGGGCGGACAGGGGCTGATCACGGCCGCCATCATCCTGGCCGAGGCGGCGGTGCTGGCCGGGCGTAACGCCGTCCAGACCCAGTCCTACGGTCCCGAGTCGCGCGGGGGAGCCTCCCGGGCGGAAGTGGTGATTTCGGACGACGAAATCGACTACCCCAAGGTGACGCGGCCCGACGTGCTCCTGGTGATGACCCAGGAGGCGTGTCGCCGGTACCTGGGGTCGTTGAAGGAAGGCGGGCTGCTGGTGGCGGACGGGGACCTGGTGGAGGACATCCCCCCGGGACCCTACCGTGTGGTCCGGGTACCCATTACCCGGATCGCGCGCGAGCAGGTGGGCCGGGAGATAGTCGCCAACATCGTCGCCCTGGGCGTGCTGGTGGCCCTGACGGGGGTGGTGCCCGAGGCGATAGTAGAACAGGCAGTGGTGGCGCGGGTTCCCAGGGGAACTGAGGAACTCAACCGGCGGGCCCTGCAGGCCGGGCTGGCTGCGGGAAGGAACTCGGCGTCGTTGCGCGCTGGCGCATGCTGACGGCGGGCGCCGAGGCAAGGACAACGGCGTGGCACGGGGTAGAGGAGGGGAATGGGAATGGTACAGGAGACGCTCAATCCGTACCACATAGTACAGAGGCAGATCAAGGAAGCGGTGGACGCGCTGGGAGTGGAGCCGGCTGCTTACGAGATCCTCAAGCAGCCCATGCGGTTCCTGGAGGTCTCCATTCCCGTGCGCATGGACGACGGTAGCCTCAAGGTCTTCACCGGGTACCGGTCCCAGCACAATGACGCCCTGGGCCCCACCAAGGGAGGAATCCGTTACCACCCGGGCGTTTACGCCGACGAGGTCAAGGCCCTCTCCATGTGGATGACCTTCAAGTGCGCCCTGTTGGGGCTGCCGTACGGCGGGGGCAAGGGCGCCATCGCGTGCAACCCCAAGGAGATGTCGAAGGGAGAACTGGAACGGCTCAGCCGCGGCTTCATCCGGGCCATCGCGCAGATCGTGGGGCCGGAGAAAGACATCCCCGCCCCCGACGTGTACACCAACCCCCAGATCATGGCCTGGATGGTGGACGAGTTCAGCCAGCTCCGCGGGTACAATAACTTCGGCCTTATGACGGGCAAGCCCTTGATCATCGGGGGTTCGCTCGGCCGCAACGAGGCCACGGGGCGCGGCTGCGTGATCGTGGCGCTGGAGGCCGCCCGCATGCTGGGCATCCCCATCAAGGGAGCCCGGGTGGTGGTGCAGGGCTTCGGTAACGCGGGTAGCGTGGCCGCCCGGCTCATGCACGAGGCCGGTGCGAAGGTGATCGCGGTCAACGACTCCAAGGGCGGGGCCTACAACCCCAACGGGCTGGACCCCGTGGCGGTGAACGAGTACAAGGCCCGCACGGGCTCGGTGAAGGGCGCTCCGGGGACGCAGGACATTTCCAATGACGAGCTGCTGGCCCTGGACTGCGACATCCTGATCCCGGCTGCCCTGGAGAACCAGATCACCAGCCAGAACGCGGGCCAGATCAAGGCGAAGATCATATCCGAGGCCGCCAACGGGCCCACCACCCCTGAGGGGGACGAAATCCTGGCCCGCCGCGGCATCCTCGTGATCCCCGACATCCTGGCCTCCGCGGGCGGGGTCACCGTCTCCTACTTCGAGTGGGTGCAGAACCTGCAGAACTTCTACTGGACCGAGGAAGAGGTCAACGCCCGGCTGGAGCAGATGATGAAGCGCTCCTTCGCGGCCGTGTACCGCATGCACCAGGAGAAGAAGGTGCCCATGCGCCAGGCGGCCTTCATGGTGGCGGTGGACCGCGTGGTACAGGCCATGCGCGTGCGGGGCTGGCTGGGCTAGCCGGCGCCGGGTGGGTGCGGGGGCCTGCCCCGGGCAGGCCCCCCTTTTCCCGTGCGCGCGGCCGGGCAGGAGATGGAACCGGGCGAGCAGAAGTGGACTTTGGTAAGCCTGGCCGGCCCCGCTCAGGCGCGGCCCGGTGGACTCGGGGGGAAGGTGATGGGTTTGACGGAGGAAGCCAGCAGGGAAGTTGCGAGCGGCCCCCGCGCCGATCGTGGGGAGCTACGCGAGCGGGATCTGAGCGAGGCGCGGCAGCAGTGGGAAGAGAAGGTGCTGGCTCCGGTGATCAAGCGCTTCCCGGAACGGCAGGCTTCCTTTGCCACCATGTCGGGCCTGCCCCTGGAGCGGGTGTACACGCCCGAGCACGTGGCGGGACTGGATTACCTGCGGGACCTGAGGTTCCCGGGGCAGTATCCCTTCACGCGCGGCGTGCAGCCCACCATGTACCGGGGACGGTACTGGACCATGCGCCAGTACGCGGGGTACGGCTCGGCGGAGGAGACCAACCGGCGCTTCCACTACCTGCTGGAGCAGGGCCAGACGGGGCTGTCGGTGGCCTTTGACCTCCCCACCCAGGTGGGGTACGACTCCGACCACCCCCTGGCGGAGGGAGAGGTGGGCCGGGTGGGGGTCGCCATCGACTCGGTGGAGGACATGGAGGTCCTGTTCGCCGGTATCCCGCTGGGTCGCGTTTCCACCTCCATGACCATCAATGCTCCCGCGGCGGTCCTTCTGGCCATGTACCAGGTGGTGGGGGAGCGGCAGGGAGTGGAACCCGCCCGCCTGCAGGGCACCGTGCAGAACGACATCCTGAAGGAGTACGTGGCGCGGGGCACCTACATATTCCCTCCCGGGCCCTCCCTGCGGCTGGTGACGGACGTCATAGAGTACTGCAGCCGTTACCTCCCCGAGTGGAACTCGATTTCCATCTCGGGGTACCACATGAGGGAAGCGGGCTGCACCGCGGTGCAGGAGGTGGCCTTCACCCTTGCCAACGCCATCTGCTACGTGGAGGCGGTGAGAGAGCGGGGGCTGGAGGTGGACTCCTTCGCGCCCAGGCTGTCCTTCTTCTTCAACTGCCACATGGACTTCCTCGAGGAGATCGCCAAGTTCCGGGCCGCCCGGCGTCTGTGGGCGCGCATCATGAAGGAACGCTTCGGTGCAAAAGACCCGCGTTCCATGATGCTCCGCTTCCACACCCAGACCGCAGGGTGTTCCCTGACCGCCCAGCAGCCCGAGAACAACGTGGTGCGGGTGGCTCTGCAGGCCCTGGCCGCCGTACTGGGGGGGACCCAGTCCCTGCACACCAACTCCATGGACGAGGCACTGGCCCTGCCTTCGGAGAAGGCCGTGCGCATTGCCCTGCGCACGCAGCAGATCATCGCGTACGAGAGCGGGGTGGCCTCCACCGTCGACCCCCTGGGGGGAAGCTACTGCATCGAGAGCCTGACGCGCCGGATCGAGGAGGAAGCCGCCGAGTACATCCGCAGGATCGACGACATGGGCGGGGCGGTGCGGGCCATCGAGACCGGCTTCATCCAGAAAGAGATTCACGAAGCCGCCTATCGCTACCAGATGGAGGTCGAGCGCGGAGAGCGCATAGTGGTGGGGGTCAATGCCTTTCAGGAGGAAGAGGAGCCGCCTGCTGGCCTGCTCGAGGTCGACCCGGCGGTGGCCGAAAGGCAGCGGGCCAAGCTGGAACGCCTGCGGGCGGAACGCGACCGCGACGCCGTTTGCCGCGCCCTCGACGACCTGGAGCGGGCCGCCCGGGGCAGGGACAACCTGGTTCCGCCCGTGCTGGAGGCGGTGCGGGCGCGTTGCACCCTGGGTGAAATATGCGACACCCTGCGCCGGGTCTTCGGGGAGTACCGCGCCCCGGGCGAAATCTGAGCCCGGCGGACCGGGGAGGGATGATCGGCTTGCGACCCATCCGGGTGTTGATCGCCAAACCTGGGCTGGATGGCCACGACCGGGGGGCGAAGGTGGTGGCCCGGGCTCTGCGGGACGCCGGTATGGAGGTGATATACACCGGCATCCGCCAGACCCCGGCCCAGATTGCTGCCGCAGCCCTGCAGGAGGACGTTGATGTGGTGGGGCTGAGTTCCCTTTCCGGCGCTCACCGCACCCTGTTCCCGCGCGTGGTGGAATGCTTGCGGGAGAAGGGGTTGGGGGACGTGCTGGTGATCGGGGGCGGCATCATCCCCGCCGCGGACGTGCCCGCCCTCAAGGCGGCCGGAGTGGCCGAGGTATTCGGCCCCGGGACGCCTACCTCCGTTGTGGTAGAATACATCCGCAGGGAACTGGAAAAAAGGAGGAAGGCCCCTTGAAGCTGCACCACGTCGGGATAGCGGTGCGCAATCTGGAAGAAGCGCTGGCGGCGTACCGGGCCCTGGGGCTGGAGGTGGCCGGGCAGGAGGAAGTGCCCGGGCAGGGCGTGAAGCTGGCCTTTCTGCCCGTGGGGGAGACCCGGCTTGAACTCCTCGAGCCCCTGCGGGAGGACTCGGCCGTGGGCAGGTTCCTGGAGAGCAGGGGGGAAGGCGTCCACCACATCTGCCTGGAGGTCGACGACATCGAGGCCGCGCTGGCACGGGCGCGCGCGGCGGGCGTTCGCCTGGTGGACGAGAAGCCGCGCGAGGGCGCCCACGGCGCGCGGATAGCCTTCCTTCATCCCCGCAGCCTGCACGGGGTGCTGGTCGAACTGTGGGAGGCACCCGCGGGTCCGCCCGGGGGCCGGTGAGCGCGGCAACCGTTGAGCAGGGAGAAGTGGGAGATGACATGAACGAACAGTCGAAGGTCACCATGGAGGATAAACTGGCGGAGCTGGATTCCCGGCTGGAGAGGGTCCGGGCCGGGGGCGGGGCCGAGCGCGTGGAAAAACAGCACCGCGCCGGGAAGCTCACGGCACGGGAGAGGCTCGACCTCTTGTTTGACCCCGGTACCTTCACGGAGATCGACCCCTTCGTGCGACACCGCTGCACCGAGTTCGGGATGGCGGAGGTGGAGGCTCCCGGCGAGGGCGTGGTGACGGGTTACGGGCGGGTGGACGGCCGCATCGTGTTCGCCTTCTCCCAGGACTTCACCGTCATCGGGGGGAGCCTGGGGGAGATGCACGCCCGCAAGATCACCAAGGTCATGGACCTGGCCCTGCGGGCGGGTGCCCCCTTCGTGGGCCTCAACGACTCGGGAGGAGCGCGCATCCAGGAAGGGGTCGATGCCCTCAACGGTTACGGGGAGATATTCTTTCGCAACACCATTTCCTCGGGCGTGATCCCGCAGATCTCGGTGATCATGGGCCCCTGCGCCGGGGGCGCCGTTTACTCGCCGGCGCTCACCGATTTCGTCTTCATGGTGCAGGGTACCAGCCAGATGTTCATCACCGGGCCGCAGGTCATCAAGGCCGTCACCGGGGAAGAAGTGAGCATGGAGGAACTGGGCGGAGCCGCCACCCACAGCACGGTCAGCGGTGTGGCCCACTTCTTCGCCGAGGACGACCGCCAGTGCCTGCAGCTGGTGCGGCGCCTGCTGTCCTACCTGCCGTCCAACAATATGGAAGATCCCCCCGTGGTGCAAACGGGGGATCCGGTGGAAAGAGAGGAACCCGCCCTGCGCGGGGTGGTCCCCACGGATCCCAACCGGCCGTACGACGTCCACGACGTCATCCTGCCCCTGCTCGACGGGGGCGACTTCCTGGAGGTGCACGCCCGCTACGCTGCCAACATCGTGGTTGGTTTCGGGCGCATGGGTGGACGGGTGGTGGGCGTGGTGGCCAACCAGCCCCAGGTTCTGGCCGGTTGCCTCGACATCAACGCTTCGGACAAAGCGGCCCGCTTCGTGCGCTTCTGCGACGCCTTCAACATCCCCCTCGTCACCCTGGTGGATACCCCGGGCTACCTGCCCGGCACCGCACAGGAGTACGGGGGCATCATCCGGCACGGGGCCAAGCTGCTGTACGCCTACTCGGAGGCAACGGTCCCCAAGATCACGGTGATCCTGCGCAAGGCGTACGGCGGGGCCTACCTGGCCATGTGTGCGCGCGCCCTGGGGTGCGACCAGGCCCTGGCCTGGCCCACGGCGGAGATAGCGGTCATGGGGCCCGAAGGTGCCGCCAACATCATCTTCCGGGATGAGATTGCGAGGGCGGAGGACCCCGCCCGGGTGCGCCAGGAAAGGATCAGGGAATACCGGGAACGGTTTGCCAACCCCTACGTGGCGGCGGCCCGGGGTTACGTGGATGCGGTGATCGATCCCGCCCGCACGCGCGCCCACGTGATCCGGGCCCTGGAAGCGCTTGGTCAGAAGCGGGAGTCACGTCCGGCAAAGAAGCACGGTAATATCCCCCTGTAGCGGAAGGTGGACACTGTGGTACAGCCAGTTGACGCCCCCGAAGTTCGTCTGCGCGGGGCCCGGGAGCCGGTGCCGGGGAAGATCGTGGCCGCCATTGCGGCAGCCCTGGCCGGGTTCCTGGAGGCGGAGACGCGGAGCGGCCGTGCCTTCCGCATCGTGGACGTGCGGCGGCACGAGGCCGAGTGGCCTGCGCCTCCCGGCGCCCAGGTGGCCGCGTGGGGCCTGGCGGGACGGCTCGAGTTGATGGCGGGACGGGCGAGCATGTACGGCCGTAGAGGGGCAGGAAGCAGGTAAGGAGCGTGGACTCAAGGTGCGCAAATTTCGGGTGGTGGTAAACGGAGAGGTATTCGAGGTCGAGGTGGAGGAGATCTCCCTTCCCGGGGCGGCAGGCGTCCCCGGGGTGGGCAGTCACCAGGCTGCCGTGACGGCTCGAGCCGCGGCAGCCCCGGCGGCGCCCGCCGCCCCCTCCACCCGACCGGCGGCAGCGCCCGCCTCTCCGGCGGCGCGTCCGGCCGGTGCCCCGGCAGCGGCGAGAGCGGGCGCGGGCGTGGGACGGGAGCCCCTCGCCGAGGGGGAGGTAGTGCGTGCTCCCCTGCCGGGAATGATCACGGACGTGAAGGTGGCCGCAGGGCAGGAGGTAAAGGTGGGGGAAGTGCTGCTGGTGCTGGAGGCGATGAAGATGGAAAACGAGGTCCTGGCGCCGGTGGCCGGGACCGTCCGGCAGGTGCTGGTCGAGCGGGGGACGGCGGTGAGTGCGGGCGATCCCCTCGTGGTGATCGGCCGCAGCTAGACCAGGGGCCGGCCTCGGGCGGTAGTGGCGGGCGTGCGGCGGGTGGTGGTTGCACCGGGCGCGGGACCTGCGCGGTGTGATGGGGGGAGGAGCATGCGGGCCCTGAACTTTTACTCCAGCGTGTACCATGCCAACCTGCTCACGCGGGAGAAGTGCTGCACCATCAGGCTGGGTGACAAGCGCAACAAGTACCAGGAGGGCGACCTGGTCTGGGTGACCTACGGCAACCGGTTCCAGCCCCGCAAGAAGGTGTTCCTGGCCGTGATTGACCGGGTGGCGGTGAAACCCATCTCTGCCCTCACCGCCGAGGACCTGCGCGGGGAAAGTCCGGACATGAAGTCCCCGGAGGATGCCCTCGCGTTCCTCAAGAGCATCTACGGACGGGATCTCTCTCCGGATGAGATCGTATCCGTCATCCACTTCTCGGAAGTCACCGACTGAGCCGGCGGACCGCGCCCGGCTGCGCCAATCGGTGCTCGGGCGGCGGCTGGCCCTCCCCGCCGACCGGGTGGCCGAACTCAGCGAGCGGGTGCGGGCGCACCTGGTCCGCCATCCCGCCTGGCGGGCGAGCCGGGTGGTACTGGGCTACGCTTCCTTCCGCCAGGAAGTGGATACCTTTCCGCTGCTCAAGGAGGTGCTGGCCCGGGGCAAGGAGCTGGTCCTGCCCCGGGTGGACCGGGCGCGCAGGAGCCTGGATTTGCTGACGGTGAAGGACCTCGAGGCCGACCTCCGGCCCGGCTATCAGGGGATACTCGAGCCCGACCCCTCCCGCTGTGCCCCCGCCGACCCGCACCTCATCGATCTCGTGCTGGTGCCGGGCGTGGTCTTCGACCGCCGGGGGTTCCGGCTGGGCTACGGGGGCGGGTACTACGACCGGCTGCTCGCTTCCCTGCCCCGCGCGGTGCGGGTGGGGCTGGCGTTTTCCCTGCAGGTGGTGGAGGAACTCCCCGTGCTGCCCCATGACCTCCCGGTGGACATCCTGGTGACGGAAGAGGGCGTCCTGGAGGTGGGCAGGCCGGAGGAGACGGGTCCCGGCGAAGGCGGGCCGGGGGATGCCCCGTCGAGGGACGGTGGTGAGATGGTGTGAGCGGCGTGCAGATCGAGGTGCAGACCCACGCCCGCGCGGAGATGGTGGACATCACGGCCCTGGTGGAAGAAGCCGTGCGTCGCGCACGGGTAACCGAAGGGGCGTGCCTGGTGTTCTGCCCCCACACCACGGCGGGCGTCCTGCTGAACGAGAACACCGACCCGGCCGTCCTGGCCGACATCATGAGCCAGCTCGACCGTCTGGTTCCGGTGGCCGGCTCCTACCAGCACCGGGAGGGCAACGCCCACGCCCACATCAAGGCCGCGCTCGTGGGGTCGAGCGTGACCGTACCTGTATCGGGGGGTCGGCTCTCCCTGGGTACCTGGCAGGGCATCTTCCTGGCCGAGTTCGACGGGCCCCGGCGCCGGCGCCTGCGCGTTCAGATGCTCCTGAGCCCGGACGCCACCGAATAGGGCACTCTCACGCCGGGTGGGGCCGGATCGGGCCTGGTCGGTGCCTTCAGGGGGCAAGAAGCCAACGTGAGGCGGGTCGAAGTCATGCTGGTCGGATTCGGGCGGGTGCGGCGGGCCCTTGCCGGCCTGCTCCTCGAGAGGGGGGCACGGGTGGCAGAGCGCTATGCCCTGGACCTGCGCCTGCGGCGGGTGCTGACCAGCCGCGGGGTCTTCGACCTCCCCACGGGCGAGGACTACTATGCCCGGTTGCGTGCACTGGTAGAGCACGGGGCGACCTTCACCCCGGGGGCAGTAGGCCCGGTGGAGGCGGGCGGCGTACTGGCGGGGGAGGTGCCGGTGGGGCAGGGCACGGTGGAGGAGTTGCTCGTCGGGCAGGTGTTGGTGGACGCCACCCCCACCGATCTGGCGAGCGGGCAGCCCGGCCTGGCCTACCTGCGCGCCGCCCTGGCTGCGGGCATGCACGGGGTGGCACTGAGCAAGGGTCCCCTGGTGGTGGGGTGGGAGGGGCTGCAGGAACTGGCTGCCCGCCAGGGTACCCGTCTCATGGTCAGCGGGGCCACTGCGGCCGCCCTGCCCGCAGGAGATACCCTTGTCCACAGCCTGGCCGGGGCCGAGGTGCTTTCCATTGAGGGCGTGCTGAACGGCACCACCAACTATATCCTGGACCGCATGGGCCAGGGCCTCCCTTACGGCGAGGCGCTGGCCGAGGCACAGGCCCGCGGCATAGCCGAGCCGGATCCGCGGCTGGACGTGGAAGGCTGGGACACGGCGGCCAAGATGGTGATCCTTGCCAATCTCGCCTGGGCTGCGCCCGGCCGGGGGACCCGGGAGGGAGCGGTCCGCGCTGGAGCGCCGTCGGGTCGGGCGGCCACCCTGGGGGAAGCCCGCGTCGCCGGCATCACGTCCCTTTCCCCGGAGCAGCTGGCTGAGTCCCGGCGACGGGGCCGCGTGGTGCGCCTCGTGGGCAGGGCGCTGCCGCCGGAGGGAGGGCGTCCGCCGCGGATTGAGGTGGGCCCCGTCGAACTGGCGGAGGATCACCCCCTGGCCCGCTTGACGGGCGCCAACAAGGGGGTCACCTTTGTCACCGACCTCATGGGCAGCGTGACCGTGACCGGAGGCGAGTCCAGCCCCCGCGCTGCCGCCGCTGCCGCCCTCAAAGACATCATCCACCTTTACGCGTGATATACCGCCTCAACCCCGCGGGTGGCCGGGTGCCGTCCGTGAGGCGGGCTGCATGCACGGAGCGGGGA
>Ga0080004_1111339_pt1 | contig 11492 bp, 19 predicted proteins | sample WasSprMetagenome_FD_69207 | JGI IMG/M metagenome (GOLD analysis project Ga0080004, IMG submission 69207) | Sulfidic aquatic microbial communities from Washburn Spring, Yellowstone National Park, USA - WS (SPADES assembly) (version 2) | ecosystem: Environmental > Aquatic > Thermal springs > Hot...
TTCTGGTTGTGGCATGAGCTGTATCAGTTGCACTTAAGCTACAAGTGTGCTTCCATCATCCTGTGGGCTGAACTTTACTGGAACAATTATTGCTGTAACTGTCGACTCACTTCCATTCTCGTCCCTGAACATCCTGCAGGCCCCAATCGTAGGCCTAGCCTCCAACCTCTCTATAGCATCAGAGAACCTGAACCTCTTCATCTTCACGAGAACATTTCCCTCAAATATTTACACTTTTCTTTAACATTATATTGTAAGCTCCTCCTCAATCTCTTTCCCGAGAACAAGCCTTATACCATGCCTTTCAGCAAGATCCTTCAACATCTTTGCAGCTTCATCCGTAGGCCTGGCAACAGATAATATTATCATTTCAGGCTTACCATATTTTTCCTCGACAACCTTTGCACGCTTTAGAAGCTTCTCCACTTCAGCTTCAGCCTCTCTAGCATCTTTCACGCTTACAGTAGCCTCTCCAACGACAAGAGGCTTCTCGCAGAACAGGTTAACTTCAACTATTTCACCATCATGTGCAAAAAACTTCTTCTCAACCCTTGCTTCAGGGTATCCCATCTCCTCTAGCATGAGCTCAAGAAATGATGCGGCATGGTCTTCGAAGGCGACACCTAGAGAGGCCCTAAGGTCCCTGAACCCTGAAACCATATACTTCCTCATCCTATCATAGTTAACCCTAAGAAGCTTAACCTCATCCCACAACCTATTCTGTCCCTCCCTCAAGCTCTTAACCTCCTCCCATAACCTATTCTGTCCCTCTCTTAAGCTCTTAACCTCATCCCAAAGCTTGGCCTGCCCCTCCCAAAGCCTGTTCTGTCCCTCCCTCAAGCTCTTAACCTCCTCCCATAACTTGTTCTGCCCCTCTCTTAGGCTCCTAACTTCCTCCCAAAGTTTAGCCTGTCCCTCCCACAACCTATTCTGTCCCTCTCTTAGGCTTCTAACTTCCTCCCATAGCCTGTTCTGGTTCTCCCAAAGCTTCTTCTGGTCCTCTCTCAAGCCTCTAACCTCCTCCCATAGCCTGTTCTGTCCCTCTTCAAGCCTGTCAAGCCTCTTCAGTATCTCCGATAGCCCCAGGTATCCTGCGACAGTGTACCTGAAATCCCTATCCCTTTCAAGGAGCTCTATGAAATCCTTCTTAAGCTTCTCGGACATGGCCTTCAAAATTTTGGTAAGAATCGTCTATTTAAACGTTGCTAGAGACCTAAAATGGAAAGATTATCTGCTTTATCCTCTTTCAAGCCTCGATATAAGGTTTGAGGTTCAGGGGTAACCCTCCCTTAAACCTGGGATTTTGTTACCATTCGAGCACTCTTTTGGTGAAAGGAGTGGTTATCAGATACCTGTCTAAAGGCTGTGTATAGGACTATCTTAGTTCATGAAGCTACGCAAAAATATGAGCGTGAAGGGTTGTGCGAAAGGGGCTGAGGTGCGCTATCCATTGAAGTGCCTCATCATTTTATAGCTTTTTAATGAATGTGTATAGCATCAATCTATTTATAAGAGGGGTGTGGAAAATTTTTTGGATGTGGGAGAAAATATGATTACCCTTTTTGAAGAAATAAGATGTTGTGGTGGAAAGGGGGGCTGCTGGGGGAAGAAGAATCCAAGATGTCGAAAGCCTGTGGTTATACCGTGCAAGCGGCGGCCCAATGTTATGATAATTACCGAGCAAATGAACATACATGAAAAAGAATGGAGAAAAAATCCTGAAAAAATTCCTGTGGACTGGGATTCATCAAAGGAACTACTTAACATTATTCGACAGACAAAAGAGGGGAGGAGAATTGGCATAATCCCTAAAATCAACATGTTATTTGATGGAAAGTTCCTTGACGACTTTGATGTTGAGGACATGTCCTTTAACAAATACTATTGGACACATTTCATAAAATGCCCTGGGAATGTGAGAAGCCTAAAATTTGAGCGTCGAGGGCTTGCATTAAATATTTGTGCGGAAACTTTTTTATTGAAAGAGATTCGTTTTTTCCGTCCAGAGGTTATCGTTAGCATGGGCGGATTAGCGAGCAAATGGGTTTTAGAGAAAACGGAATACAAAAACGAATGGACGGATATGCTTTGGGAAGAACTTGAATGGGTTATCAAAGGAGAAAGACAGATTCCTGAAAGAGAAATACCTGAATGCGATCACAGAGCAAAAATTATTGTGCTACCTCATCCGTCAGGAATAAACCCGTTGGCTACTCTCTTAAATAAAAAGTTCTTCCCAAAGTTGAAAGTACTTATACTTCGGGAGTTAAGAAGATAATAAAGAGTTTTTGATATTTTTATCTTATGAGGAATAATTTTATCTTATCTTAAGCGGGGTCATAGGTGAATATACTGCTTATTTCGTCGAACGCTGCACAATCTTTTGTCGTTATTTCCCCAGGAATGTTTCTGGCCAGATTCCATATTAAAACCGCAGGGCTAACCCTTCCTCCAGAAAATATCCTTGTATAGTGGGAGGTGTTCAGGTATGTGTAAGTTTTCCCAGTGTTTCTTGAGCCGAGCTCCATCATGTTGACGTTGGATTCCACAAGAGGTATTAGTCTAGAGAGTATTACAAGCTTCTTCCTCCAAGGTAAGGCTTCAGGGTTGAAGCCTATCGTGCTAATAAGCACGTTAACCCACTCTCCTGCCGTGAACTTTCTTCTGCCTTCCATGAAGGCGTCCATGTCAAGCTTGGCTATTTGGAATGGTATGAAACCTACAACGGCCGTCTTGAGGATGTATGTTGCTCCTGTGAGCGTCTGTCTTCTTTCTACAAGTATTGAGTCAGCTAAATAGATAGGTATCTCTATTGGTTCAGCTCCTCTCTCCCTAATACTTTGTTCCAGAAAATATCCAGTTATATAACCATCAATTTTTTCCTCAATGCTTTCTCCAACGCCCGACTAAACTCTAGCCCGCCACGGCAAGCACCTTATATGATGTTATCTCCTTAGGCACCAATGTGAAGTTATAGCTGTACGATTCTCCTATATATAGACTCTCAACACTCTTGGAGTACTTTAATGGACTCCAATACTCGACCAGCTTCCCGTCCTTGTATGGGAAGAGGAAGATCAAAACAATGTGAAGAGGCTCGTTGCCTACATTGGTGACGTTCACCCTGATCGTGTAGCTGGATACCTCTCCAAATAAATATTCAGGTATCAGCTCGCTTTTCACCTTCAGGCGCCCGTCTTCAGAAAGCCATGTAGCGGACTCGGCTACTGCCTTGCCCTTCTCAATGCTCTCAGTAAGATTGTCGTACCTTTGCTTCAAGTCGCTGTATGCCTCTAAACAATCTCGGTATGTAGAATTTAACATGTTTATTTCTGATTGGAGACTTGTTATCTGGCTTTTTAGCTCAGATATTTCCCTATTCTTTTCTGCTATAGTCTTGTCTTTCTCACTTATCCCATTTTGCAGATTTGTGATTTGAAGTTCCTTCTGCGCTATCTGATTTTGTAGGTCGCCGACCTTTGCTTGAAGGACAGACGTTTGAGAGCTGTAGGATGTGATGTTTCCTTCTAGGTAATTTTTTAGTTGGCTGTTCTGGCCTATGAGCGTCTGTATCTGAGAATCTTTGCTGCCTATTATCGACGTATAGTTGTATATTGAACCACTTAAGACTCCTCCTAAGATCACACATATTATTGCCAATGTGATTGCAACATTTCTGCTTACAACCTTTTGAGCCTTCTCTTTTCCGATCTCATTCATATCACAATATTGTTATGCTCAATTTATAAATTTTTGTCCTATTGGGCTTGGATTATTGTTTGGGGGTTATACGAGTCCTTTAGGTATTATTATGATTTTATATGGATTAGGAGTATTTGATCGGAGTAAGAATTAATGTTGTGGAATGGGGTTATATTTCTCCATGAAAAAATGGGGTAATGTTTGGGGTTTAAGCCTCCACCCTCTTAGTCCTCTTCCTCTTCAAGTAGCGGTAGATCTCTACGATCACGGCGATCGGTAGGTTGAAATACATGGCAAACCCTGAAATATAGATTAGTGCCCAATGGCTGAGAGGTATCTCCTTACCAGCTAATCCGTAGGTTACGCCGAAGACGACACTAAACAATATCCAGAAGAATGCTCCCAGCACAGTTAGAATTAAACCCCAGAAGATAGGTCTCATATAATCTATCAACATAACATATTCGTGAATTGTATTTAAATCTTCCTAATGCGGTGCTTTGTTGCATGATTGTTTATGTGCTTTTCCCTTGGTTAGGTGTTTTGTGGCGGTTTAGGTCAGCGCTATGAAGATGTTGTAGAGGTATGCTTTCATAGCCATCTCCTTAGCCATGTTGACGAACCTCAACCCTTTCTAGGAGAGGTTTAAGGTTTGGGAAGAGCCTCGCGAATACGTTGCACCTGTTGCATGATCCGAAGTCCGGGCTCCTGAGCTCGCAAAAGTATTCCCCACTCCTGTAATCGTAGGAGGCGTACGGGCAAATCCAGTATATCGTCTTACCTTTAGAGGACATCATTCTACAGCTATCATAGTTAGTGTGGACTTAACCTTATCCACGCCCCTCACCTTCGAAATAGCCTTCCTAAGATCATCTAAGCCTTCAGCCTCAAGCACAACGACAACATCATATATTCCAGTGACAAGATGTGCTTCAACGACACCCTCCACACTCTTCACAGCCTCCAAAACCTCTTTCTCACACCCAAACTCCACACCCAACATTACAAAAGCCCTAACCATAAACCTCGAACACTATAGTGTTGGAGGGGTATAAAATTTTATGAAAAAAGTTGTTTGGGGTCGTCTGAAGCTTCAGCTGTGGAGAGTGTTACTCCTGTTTCACGGCCTTCGCTCTCTCGTGTAGGTTGCGCTGGATTTCCTCTATCCTCAGCCTGACCGCCTCCTTTACGAACTCGTTTCTTGAGGTGTAGCCTAGTTCAGCGTGTTCTATGATCTCGTCGACCATGTTGAGCAGGTCTTTCGGCAGCTGAACCGTCTTCCAGCCACGCTTTTGAGCGCCTTCCATGCTCGTTCCCTCTACTCTTATGATATGCATGCGATAAGCTTATATACATTTTTATGTTACCCATAACACTATAGTGTGATATGAATGAGATATAAGGGTGTGCAGGTCCCGGAGGCTTTAGCTGAAAGGGTTAAGCACTTCATCACCTTGCACAAGGAGCTCGGGTACGTGAGCGTGAAAGAGTTCATACAAGATTCTGTGAGAAGAAGGGTTGAGCAGGTGCAGAAACTGATCGAATACGAGGAGCGTGACAAACAATCCGCTCCACCACTTCAAGAGTGTGGTAAGGCTTCTGAGACGGCCTCTAACAGCGTTGCCCAAACAGTGGCAGACAAGGCTCCAGAAGCACCATGAAAAAGGTGAAAAGCATGCCTGGAAGGTGGAAAACCCTCTTGGAGAAGCTTGAGTGGGCCCTGGTCGGCGACTGCCGCTACTGGAAAAGGTGCCCATACTTTCACCGCGATAATATACCCCCAAACAAGCGGGGGCTAACAAAAGTTGTCCTATATTACGTCTTAGGTCTCCTCCTCACAGCCACAGGTGTAGCACTCTTATGAACGCCTCAAAGAGGAGGGCAGAAATGAGAGTACAAGTGGTCGGGCTGGGAACCGTTGGACTTCCAACCGCTTTACACATATCCAAGTTTTTTGAAACCGTAGGCTATGACATAAATGTGGAAGCGGAAAGCAGAGCGGCGAAGCATGGACTTCGTGTTGTGCACTCAATAGTTAACGCAGACGTGTATGTTGTGGCAGTTAGCACGAGTCTAAAGCCGAATGGTGAACCCGACATGTCAGCAATTTATGATGTATGCAAGAAAGTGTCTGCCATTAACCGAAACGCTCTAGTTTCCATTGAATCAACAGTTTTAGTGGGAACTTGTCGGAAGGTTGCCGAAAAGCATGGTCTCAAACGTCTAGTTCACTGCCCCCACAGGTATTGGGCTGCTGATCCCGTGAGGCATGGTGTCGTCCAAACCAGAGTTCTGGGTGCATTAAACGAGGAAAGTCTGGAGGAGGGAAAAAGATTCTACTCCGAACTTGGAATTCCAGCCCACGTTGTTTCATCCATTGAAGTAGCGGAGCTTTCCAAAATAGCTGAGAACGCCTATAGGTTTGTGCAAATCGCCTTCGCTGAAGAGTTGAAGATTATCTGCGATGAACTGAAGCTGTCTTTTGAAGAGGTTAGAGCTGCCTGCAACACTAAATGGAACGTGGAAGTTCTAGAAGCCAGAGACGGCATAGGAGGTCACTGCTTGCCTAAAGACACATGTTATCTTAAAGTCAACGCAGATTCAACCCCCCTTCTAGACGGAGCCATAGAAGCAGACCGCCTATACAGGAGGCATTTACAATGGAAAAAAGAGAGATAGTTCTTTTCATGATTTTAATCTTTCTTTTCTTCATCGTAGCTCTGAAGATCGGCAGACTGATTTTCAACTTTGAGTTCTTTGCGGTTTACAGCTTCCTTGCAACAGCTTATCTTCTTTCTAGTTTTGCTCTGAGCAGAAGATATAATCCTCTCTCTTACAATGAAACGGATATTCTTCCACAAGTTTCGGTGATTGTTACCTGCTATAACGAAGAGCAAGTTATAGGTAAATGCCTAAGATCCCTGAAAGAGCAGTCGTATCCTAAAGATCTTCTAGAGATAATCGTAGTGAACGATGGCTCAACCGACAATTCACTTAATAAAATTTTAGAAGAAGCCGAAGGTGTTTCTTATGTGAAAGTGATCAATTTTCCAAGAAACAAGGGGAAAAGAGAAGCTCTTGCTACAGGGATAAGAGCTGCGTCAGGAACAATTGTAGTCACGGTGGATGGTGACACAGTACTCGACAAGAAGGCTGTGAGAAACATTGTGCAGCCGTTTACGGATTCAGAGGTAGTCGGAGCATGCGGACGTATTAAAATCCTCAACTCTGATAAGAATATAATTACGAAGATGCAGGTTGTCTACTATTGGCTTGGCTCCCAGATCTTAAAGTCTGTAGAATCTCTAACGGGAAATGTTTTGTGTCTGTCAGGGTGCCTCAATGCGTTCAGGCGAGATGTAGTTCTTAGCTTTCTGGATGACTTCGTTAACCAAACGTTTTTAGGAGCGAAGCCTGTGGCAGGTGACGATCGAAGCTTGACAAATTTTCTCCTAAGGAGGGGTAAAACGGTTTATGCCTCTCTGGCTGTTGCGTATACTAAAGTTCCAGAAGATTTTATAACCTTATTGAAGCAGCAAGTTCGATGGAAACGGAGCTATGTCAGGGAGTCGTTCATAGCAGCTAAGTTTATGTGGAAGAAGCATCCAGTTGCGAGTCTTAGGTTCTATACGTCGCTTTTCTTAACGTATACCTGTCCAATAGCGTTTTTGAGACTGTGTATAATTTATGCGGGTAGTTGGCTTCTTCTTCCAATGTTTCTAGGTTACTTATTGGCTCCTATACTGGCTGTTATCTATTATCGCTCTGTGGAGAATACGTCACAATTACATTATCTTGTCTTTGGGATACTGTGGATCCTTGTCTTTGTCTGGCTACTCCCATACGCTTTGGTTACTGTGAGGTCAAGAAAATGGATGACGAGATAACACTCTTACCCTTAAGGGGGTGAAAGGCTGATTTCCGGACTCTTTAACAAGCTTGCCCACTATGTCTTCGGTTCCGTAGCGGTGCTCTCTGTACATGAGGAAAAATTTTCTGGCGCAATGGGCAGTAGCGTTGGAGCCATGAGCCTGGCTCCCTTGAAAAGCCCCTGCGGTGTCGTGGAAGTCTCAGACAACGGTCTTGTGAAAGGCTTTGTTGAAAAGCCTCAGCTTGATTGCTGGGTCAACGCTGGCGTATACTATTTTAGGCCAGAGGTTTTCGACTACCTTCCAGAAAAGGGTGACCTTGAGAGGACAATGTTTCCAGAGCTTGCTAGAAAGAGCTTGCTGAAGGCTGTAAAGTTTAAGGACGTTTTCTGGAAGACTATCGACACACAGAAGGATATAGAGGAGGTTGAGAAAGAGTTAGTGCGACCATCCCATTAATCCCTCCCAATTTTTTTAAGAGTATGTTTTGACAAAATTTAAATGCCATCATATAGTATGAGAGGGCTGAAGTTTGTTGAACGGAGAACATGTGCCTGAGAATGAGGAGATCGTGTGCTACTTCGGATTGCTTAGAGGGTTTACGAGCTGCGAACACTGTTACGCGAAACAAGTGTGCAAAATATATAAGCTGAAGGAGAAGCCTTAGCACGATTCCAACCTCATGGCATAGCATCCTGTTCTGTAATCTGGCAAAACATGCTGGCAGGTGCTACAGCCTCCATTGAAGACCATAGGCCAATCTTATGCCATCAGTAGAGTAGGACGGTGGGGTGGCGCAGAAGATCAACCTTCACCTTTTATTCGTAAGCCAACCTACATTAAATGAAATTTGAGGAAGCATATTTAAAGTTCACCATGCAAACCTTATATTGCGGGAAGCCTCTCGAGTGAGCGGGAAAGGCTATGGGAAAGGTTAGATGGTATTACCTGCTTCTCACAGCCGTATTCATCATCCTAGGAATTTTAACTCTTATACCTGCGCCAGCAAGCAAGCCGAACCTGATAGGATACTATAGCCACTGCAGCTTCACGCCAGCAAGCACGATAATATGCTGGATCATAGCCGGATTATTCTACTGGATTGGGAAGAAGAGGGCTGCAAAGCCCTAAACCAATTTTTTAGGCAACAGCAAAGGCGTTAAGAAAGAGAAGACTTAAGAGGTGGAGAATGGCCTTCAGGTTTAATATAAGAAATCCCTGAGCGGACGCTACCCCTGAGAAAAGCTGCCCATGAGGAGGTTGCCGACAGCCCAGAGTGAGGCGGTGAAGATGAATGGTGCGGCGACGATGATGAGGGGTGTCAGCGCGTCGAAGTCTTGAGGTTCCTTCGGGGGGTTCGAGCCCGATTGGCTTCGAGCGCGTGAGACGATAACGTGGTCTGGGCTACGCTCGAGAGCGTTTGAGACCGTCCTCTCATCAAGCCCTGTAGCCGATGCGATATCAGCTATCGTCCTACCATCATACCTCATCTCCTGTATTTCTCCAGCTGAAACACCCCTTTCACTGTGTAGCGTCTCACAGACGCTCTCAAGCCTGGCGTCGACGATCCTACGATCTTCACCCAGGTACACGTACCATCTGTTGACGCCCCTGTGCTTGTACAGGTGGTAGCCCTGTGAAAGGAGGGACTTCAGCTCTTCCTCGCTCGACACCACCATCCAGGTCACGGTCCATATTGGCAAGCACCCTTAAATATTTTAAATGGAAGGGGGCCCAGTGAACAAGCCGAACCCACTCATAGTAAGGTTTATCATGGCCGGACCAACTGGAACCAGCGGAACCAGGCATGGTAAGGGGTGAACCCACCCGAACCCGGTGCGAACCCACGCGGACCAACCTTACCAAACTATACATTCTGGAACATTAATTAAGCATGTCAATACGTGGACCCACCCATGGTAAAAGGTGAACTCACCCATGATAAGACGTGAACCAGCCTACGGCTAGGGTGTTAAAGGAAGTGTCGGACCCAGGTTCGGGTCCGCAAAACTTATTATCCGGCTACTTAAACAATGTTTAGGATAACGATGTCGTTAGAGGATAAAGTTATGAGGTTCAAGGAGCTCGTGAAGAGAGGGTACTCCGTCAACAAGGGCCTGAAGGAGGTTGGGCTTTCGAAACGACAATACCTGAAGCACTATGACGGCATATGGGGCGACCCTGAAATGGCACAGTTTAGGCCTAAGCCTCCGGCTGCAAAGAGGCCTCTCGAACAGAAAACTTCTCAAACTAGCGGAACTGAAGAGGAAAGGCCTCCTGAAATGGAGACGGAGTTTGAGAAACAGTGGGACAAGATCGAGAGGGAGAAGGCTGCAATACTCAGGGCTGCGATGAAGATCACTGGAGTGCAGGAGGGAAGCGTGCATCCTGCGGAAAGCCCTTTTAAAGAAATCGAGAAAGCTGTAGAGGGGAGGGAGCGTATAAAGCAATTTTTCGAAAAGATGGGCTTCAAGGTTGAAGACCAGTACCTCAGAAGGGATGAGGTTGAAAGGATCGTTGAAGAGGCTAAGCGTAGGGCTGCCGAGGAAGCGTTAGAGGAAAAACAGATTGAAGCCGTAAAGGAAATCGTCAAGGACGCGGTGTCAAAGGTTATAGAAATGTTCAAGCCGGCCGTCAACATGATCTTCGTTCCACCGCCAAAGAAGGAGGCGCCGCCGGAAGGAGCAACAGAGCAGGAGACAGGATCCTCAACATCTCAGGCATCCTAGCCTCTTAAAAAAGGAGTCTAGTGCATTGACACTCTCCACAGCTGAAGCCGGGAGATTCTTGCACACAGTCCCTTCAAGGCTCTGGCGCACATGTGTGTTAGCGTTCACCCCATCACCGCTTGAGGACTGTCTGCAATGGGTGTGCCACCTCACCGTTGGCGGCGAAAGCCACCCATGAAGCTCATAAGGCTGAGGTGGAACAGATAGTTATAAAATGTTAACTATCCGACAACGGTGGAGCCATACGCTTTGTCCCACACTCGAATGTTGAAATATCTAAGGCCATGGGCCCCACAATATTTTTTTGAATTAAACCCTTTCATGGGACAATAGAAAATCTCATTTTGCCTTTTTGCCCCCAGAAGTGCTGGGATAAGCGGCTTTTAAAACTGGTAGTATGCCATACTACATTTTTTCTTTTAAAGAAAAAATTTTTCGTCTTTTATCTTTCACTAATATAGGCTTAAAAATTGCCTATTTGCGTATAGGCATTAACTAACATACTATAGACAAAATATAGACAGCTTATAAAGGATATAAACAAAATATAGACAAGGGTAGGCTGTGCCTGTACCTGCATCCCAAAAAGCATATCTTTTAAAGAAGAGGAAGCCCGAATTATATGCGAAAGCGAAAGAGGTTAAGGAGAAGTATAATTTAAAGTGGGCTGACGCCCTTGCTATTGTAAAAGGCTTAAAACCCCCTCCCACTCAAGAGCTTAAAAAGCTTGAAATTCAGATTGCGGAATTGAAGAAAGAAAAGGAGAGGCTAGAGGATGAAATTAGGAGGCTGGAGACAAAAAAGCTCTCATTGGAAAATAAGGTTGGAAAATTCGAAAAGGATTTAGAAAGGTTGGAAGCGAAATTTAGAAAGGTTGAATGGAAAATAGATGCGCTTGACCTTGAAGAGAATATTATATGAAAAACTTGAAATAGTAGAATTGGAACAGGTGGTTGATGCAAATTTTCAGTTTTGAACTTTTGCATTATACGTACCACTGCACTCTGGTCTATACCTGTTTTTGATGCAATTTCTCTAGTAGTCAAGCATTGTAGGTATAGGTCTGTGACGTCCTCTCCCGACTAAAGCCGGGCGCTTCCAGCTTTTTCTTCCCGTTACTCTTCATCCCTCACGGTCTGGAGCGTTTTGCTGGAAGCATGCTTTCGCACGAGGTTCCAGCGTTCAGCCTGCC
>Ga0080004_1150292_pt1 | contig 11490 bp, 9 predicted proteins | sample WasSprMetagenome_FD_69207 | JGI IMG/M metagenome (GOLD analysis project Ga0080004, IMG submission 69207) | Sulfidic aquatic microbial communities from Washburn Spring, Yellowstone National Park, USA - WS (SPADES assembly) (version 2) | ecosystem: Environmental > Aquatic > Thermal springs > Hot...
ACTATAGTCGTGGGGATGTAGCAAGAGAGATTGCTGAGTATTCTAGGGGTAGGTGGATTGCTGTTGAGGGTTCTTATGGTGAGAGAAGGATTTTTGTGAGGTATTTCAAGGATCAACCATTAGTTGTCAGCAGTGAGAGGGATGTATTGGGCCTTATTAATAGGTATAAGAGGCTCAATGCTAGGACTTTCTACGCGACGATCCACATCTACAAAAACCTAGCTTCCACCTCCATGCTGGATGATTTAGGAAATATAGCGTACACTACTCCATTCTTCGATATTGACGGCTCACTGGATAAATACAGGAGCGTTCTCGATGTAGCTAGCTTAATAATTGACTACCTAGAGAGGCATGGATTAGAGGAGAGCGTTTACATATTGTGGAGTGGTGAAGGCGCACACGTTAGAATAAATGAGAAGGCATTCTCCAGGGAGATCCTCTCAAAGTACAATTCACTCAATATAGCATACTCGATTGTCGAATACGTCTTGAGGGAGACTAGGGATAAAATTGAGCCGTTGGCTAGGAGTAGTGGTGTGAAAGTGGAGAACCTTGTGGATATTAAGAGAGTTTTCACAATTCCACTCTCACTACATCGTATGAGAGACGCTGTGGCCGTCTGCTTTAAGCCAAGCGCCATTAATAGCTTTGAGCCTGGATGGGTTGATCCGGGGTCGTTTAAACACGATCCAAGTGCATGGCGTGTTTTTAAAGAGGGTGAAGGCGATGCGCTTGCACTGGAAGCGCTGAGAAGGATTAATGTGTTGAGTCAAGTACACTCGAGAGTGGGTTTAGTTGAGTCATCTCCGAGGAAAGTGAGTGGTGGGATGCCACGTGTCCCGGGAGGTAAGATCGGTAGGTTTCAAGTAATGGGTTTACTCCAGGCCGCTCGATACTACCTACTACACGGGGATTTAGAGAAAGCTAAGAGCTTTGGGTTGAACCGTGCAATATTCTATGCATGGGCTAAACACTATGGTAGAGGCTACATACCCAAGAATGCAAAACGCTTATACATAGACATTGTAGATATCAATACCGAGAGCAGTGTGCAATCTAGCGACAAATCGAGAGTGCAAGAGGAGGTTTTAGGTGAGGGTGCATTTGTATCACCACGAGGCTACTTCATTATAGGAGATAAAGAGCAACTGCCAGAAGACTACGATAGAAACATTACTAGTAAAGTAGAGGGGGTTATACCATACGAGCTGGCGTGGGAGGCTGCCTTAAAATATCTAAGTAGGTTTCCACGCCAGGTACTAGAAGACCCCGTAAAATTCTATGAGAAAGCCTATGAGCCAGTTAGAGATCACTTCATAGAGCTAGTAGTAAAGGAACTAGCAGATGAAGAAGCAGAGGAAGAGACTGCGAAAATAGAGCGACCACGTGAGCATGTAAAGCCAAGTCAAGAGAAAAAATATGGGTTATTTAAGTGGATGAAGAAGACGTAGTTGTTTTTAAATCTTAGTGTGAAGTAGAGTAGAAATAAATAATAGTCTAGACTATATTAAAGGCTAAGGTGCAGTATTCTTGTATCTACGGACCGCTACTTTGATAGTGATAATAAGCTTGCTGATAGCGCAGGGTTTTAGTTATTCATATATAGCAGAGGCTTCGATAGATAAATGCTACTCATTCTATGTACTTTACGGTATTTTGGTCAACGCCTCGGAAATTAACTATACTTTGTTTACTGAAGCCCCATCTAATATATCAATACCTAGTTTGTTTACTCAAAGGTCGTTTTCCATACTCTCATACAACTCTATGAGTGACGATAGCGATTCACATTACATTAATGTAAAAGCGGGGAAGGGTGTTGAGGCATTTGCAGTTTATAAAGTGGAAGTATGTGTCAGTCAATTTAGTGAAGCACTTGGCATAATACTTAATGCATTAGAAAACCCTATATTTAATCCCTTCACTAAATTCAACGATCAAGAAGACTCCCTAAAGGATGATACTTTAAGACCTGATCAGAGCGTGGTCGAAACTGTGGTTCCGTCCTACGAGGAGTGGTTGAGGAGTAGATATGGATTAAACGTGAGTTCCCTGAGCAAACTCGGCTTAGCAGTCACTGCAGCTTATTTTGTATACCATGTGTTCTTCACATACGATCCTTCTTTTACACCCAGAAACTTAGATGAGGTATTGAAGACACGTAGAGGTGATTGTGATGATATGTCAAGAGTTCTTGTTAATCTACTATACTACTACAATATACAAGCTGTCTTGGTAACTGGGTATGTGTATGTAGATAGCTTTACTTATATCATACCCGTTGAAAACACTAACTACATATATATAAATAGTGGGCCTCACACATTTGTGATTGCACATATTCCAGGCTATGGATGGATCTCTCTTGATTTACTCGCTGGCTCACTTCTATGGAATCTATTCATATTTAGAGGGTATACAGCCTATAGTGACGTACCGCAAGATGTTGTAAAAGAATTCCTCAATATTCATAGATTGATCAACGCGACTTTTTTGACGTGGATCCTTAACGAACAAGAATATAAAGTCATTTTTAATCAGTCTATAGAGTGCGAAAGCATCATTAGATCATTAAATACAATTATTAATAGCAAAGGGCAATTCTCAAATATAACTGTTAATACATCAATATTAAGTAGTGACATTAAGAATTTGGGTCGAAATGCCCCACTAATTACTCATAGTAAAACCTCAATGCCGTGCTATGAATTAACCAGTAAGGAAGTGTTGCCCACTATAACGTTAGTATTAATAGTAGTATTGATTAGTACTATAACATCGTTATTATGGAGGAGAAAGATGCTTTAATAAATACACATTTTTTAAATTCAATGTTGATCAATAGATCTCAATGCTCCAATGTAATTCTCATAAGAGATCATCACGCATACTAACATAGCCATCGTGTTATGTAGGCTTCATAGTGAATAATTTAATGCTTATATCCATACTTCAAGATTCTAAAGCTACTTTAATGGGTTTTTAATTAGGGTTTTCATTATGTTCTCTAGCTCTTTTTTATCTCTCCATTTTCCTTTCTTTAAGTATCCATATAATTTTTCTATAGACTGAGATTCTGTAGCTTCGAGCATATTGAAGATTTTAGATTGAATAGTTTCGTGGAATCTTGCGTCGTATTGATCCGCTAGACCAACCAATAGAGATTCTATACTAGTGTAGTCGTAGTATCCATGTACTTCAATAATGCACTTAGCTAAATCCCTTTCTCCATCCTCTATTAGTATTCGCGAGGATATTAGTGCGTCGTGTGGGTAGTATGAAGAACACCTAGTTATTTTCCCATTTTTAAATTCAAACTCGTATACTTTATATATATCGTGGAGTATTGCACACGCACGTACTAGATCTATGTTGACGTTTATTCCATACACTACTTTAATGATACTGGCTATGGACTCAGATATTAAAGTCACTGATAAAGTGTGCTCTATTAATCCACATGGATACGAGTGGTGTTCAAGTATTTCACCGGGTGCCTCTTCCAATGAAGTACATTTAGATACGTCTCTTACGGTGTTTACAACATATTTATTAACCAAGACCCTTAGTTTTTCGCTACTAATTCTATTAATAACGCTATAAAGTAAATTCATTTTATCGGTACAAGATTTATTTATATTTTCCACTATTATCCCCCTTAAAATACATCGTGTATAATTCTATATTAATCGACTTCAGCCTATAAGAATACTTATTTTGCAAAATACGTATCAATGAGGATTAAAATCACAAATAAATGTATATTCTAATAGTAATCATGAAGAATATTTTTCAACAACCCAGGTGGACTTATCGTTAACCGCTTATATTCCTGGAATACGTAGTTGAATCCCGGTGTTTTAAGTAATGAAGATGGTATTCATAGTAATAGATGGTTTATTCGATGAGCCTATTCCACAGTTTAATGGTAGAACACCTCTTGAAGTAGCTAATGTGCCTACTATAAGATCTCTCTCATTAAACTCAAGGATCGGGGTAATCGACAACAGGTTGGATAGAGAGGTAACAAGCGACATAGCTGTTGCCAGACTTCTAGGAGTTAAACTAGAGGATATCTATGAGACACCTCGCTCGATACTGGAAGTAATTGCCGAGGGAATTCCATTCATTGATGGAAATCTTGCACTACACTGTAATTTCTCAACTATAGACACTCGAACCGGCTCTATTATAGATAGGAGAGCTGGTAGAACTCTAACGCGTGGTGAGGCAAAAATACTCGAGAGAGAAATACGTAGTAGAATAAAATTCGAGAAAGCAGAATTTGTTTTTAAACATATAATTGACTATGTCTCAGTTTTAGTAATAAGAGACCCTGAGGTATACTTATCAACTGAAATAACAGAGACTGATCCTTGGAGGCCAGGCGAGGAAAAGAAATTAAGACCATGTAAACCACTTCGAGAAGATCAAGGCGCTTACGCAGCGTGCAGTCACATTAATGAATTCACCTTTAAATCAATAAACATCCTAGACAAACACCCAGTCAATATATATAGAAAAGTCATGGGATTATACCCTGCAAACTGCATAATTTGCCGCCAACCTGGAAATAAACTCCCCCGCATTATCTATAAATTTATAGATAAATATGGACTAGAAGGTGCAGCACAAGCGAGACTTCCAACAGAGCGGGGTATTGCAAAGCTTATAGGCTTGGAATTATTGAGTCCACCAATAGTTGAGCCATTCGAGAATCTAGGGGCCTACTACTACGAGAGAGCAGTACAAGTAGCTGAAAGCCTCAAGAATTATGATTTTATATATGTACACATAGACGAGGCTGATGATGCTGCACACGATAAGAATCCATTGAAGAAAAAGAGGACTATTGAAGTTATCGATGAATATTTTCTACGCGAGTTGATTGGGTTAATTAGAGGGAGGTTTGACGATGTGTATATGGTAATCACAGCTGACCATGGGACTTCCTCAATAACAGGGTATCACTTGAATATAAGTACTCCAGTGTTAGTATATAATTCAAAGTTTCAAAGAAACAAACTAGTTGAATTCAATGAGAGAATTAATTTGGAACAAGCAGATTTCTATGTTAAGGCTGAAGATTTTCTACACAAAGTGATAGGGGAGATTCATAGGAGATAATTTTATGCAACTAGAAATTTAACATCTCTCTTCTTCACATATACGTATACGTCCTCTCCTAATTTATAGTATTCTGACTCCTCTGTGGGTATCATTGATATAACTTCATAGCCGTCGATTGTTATGTATATTTCAGTGAAGTGACCATAGAATAGTTTATCCCTCATTTTTCCCTTGAATATAACGTATTCACTACTTTTAATAATGCCCTCATCGATTTGCTTAGATATGTGAATAGCGTCTGGCCTAATAGTTATAAATTTTAAGTCTCTCGGGACGCTCGGGAATTCATCAATACGGAATCTTCTCCCGAGAATTTCCACTTCTCCATTTACTACGCGTGATTCTACTATGTTCTTATACCGCAGAAATCTCGCAAGCCAAGCAGACTTGGGGTTTTCAAATAAGTTACTTGGCGCATCTAGAGCTATTATTCTACCTCTATCCATTACTGCAATCCTATCACTCAAGCTAAATGCCTCATCTTGGTCGTGGGTTACATAAACTGTTGTTATCCCTGTTTTCCTCTGTAGATTCTTAAGCTCTCTTCTCACCTCCATCCTGATCAATGCGTCGAGGTTGCTGAGGGGTTCATCCAGTAGTAGTACTTCGGGGTCTCTTGCAAGAGCTCTAGCTAGTGCTACTCTCTGTTGCTGCCCACCGCTGAGTTGCCTTGGGTATCTATTTTCCAACCCCTCGAGTTTCAATAGTTCTAATAAAGACTTTACTTTCTCCCTTATTTTATCCTCACTCATTCTCTTTATTCTCATTGGAAAAGCAATGTTTTCAAATACTGTTAAGTGAGGAAATAATGCATAGTTTTGAAATACAAAGCCTATTTTACGCTTCTCTGGTGGATACTCATTTACTAGTTTACCCCCTATATAAACCTCTCCAGTGTCTGGTCTCTCAAAGCCTGCTATAATTCTCAACGTGGTTGTTTTACCGCAGCCACTCGGTCCAAGCAGCGTGAAGAATTCTCCTTTCTCCACGCTAAAGGACACTGAGTTGACGGCTACTACGTTTCCAAATTTCTTAGTTATATTTACTACTTTAACACCCTCCACTACCTAGTCACCTCTGTATATTTTGCAATTGCCTTACGTGAAATATATGCAACTGAGAATGTAGCAGTTACACTTACAAAGATAACTATGGATATAATCGCGCTCGCGATCCATATGTTTTTGAAGGAGTATTGGAAGATGGCGATAGTAACTGTTCTATACTGCCAGGGAGCTAGTATATTTGCTATTTCGAAGTCGCCGAAGGATATTGCAAATGAGAGTAGAAATGCTCCGAGTAATCCATGGTAAATATTTGGCAATATAACTTTAAACAAGGTTGTAAATAAACCAGCTCCAAGGCTTCTCGAAGCCTCAATTAAACTCTTCATGTCTATTATCTTACTCACACTATATAGATTTCTATAAACATACGGAGAGACTATAGTAATGTGTGCAAAGACAAGTATTAGGAAGGTTCCCCCTATGGCTGTAGGTCGGTAGAGCTCATACATCGATAATGCTAGTAATATAGCAGGGATCATTAATGGTATAATAACAACTATTTCAAACAATGTATTTATCCATCCACGCTGCTCCTTGTAGTGCATAAATAAGATAACTAATAGATAGATGACCAACGAGCTTAACGAAGTTGTGAAGGCAACTAATACTGATGACTCAAGGCTTCTAATTATAAAGGGGTCGCTGAAGATGAACTTAAAGTTATCTAACGTCCAAACTTCGGGTAAAAGAGTGTAGTGCCATTTAAGTGCGAATGCACCTATAACTGGGCTGAAAGACAATAGACTAATATATAGTAGCGTTAAAGCTATGGCAAGGTATATTACGACCTTGAGGATTCTATAGAGAACATCTATAATGCTCATACAACACCACCCACAACTTTCTTTAAGAGCTTACCGTATATAATAGAGGATGGAATACTAACCATGGCTATAACCATGGCAAGTGCAGCTGCTAAATGAGGGTCATATGCAACATCACTAATCACTGTTATTATTCTCAGTGTAATTAAATTACCAATACCTCCTATCAGAGCGAGGGCTGTACCATAAGCACTTAAAGCTATTATAAAAACTTGAATAAATGCAGCTATTAGTGCAGGTGAGATAATGGGGAAAACTATTTTAAATGCAACTCTCAGAGGCCCCGCTCCTAGACTTCTACCAGCTTCTATTAGTGTTTTATCAAACGATAGGAAAACACCACTTAGAGTAATGGTAACAAAACCCACTAAGAACGATAGGTACGCAAGTATTAATCCATCATAAGACCTCACATTAAACACCGAGGGTAAGTCTATATTGAAGTTCATTCGGAGAATGTTTGTTACGATACCTGACGACCCAAATAGAAGTACTAGTGAAAAAGCTATTACTAGTCCAGGATAGATAATTGGTAGTAAGAGTATTGATTTTATTAAATCTCTCACACTTGGTGGGAGAAAAGTCAATGCATATGCAATAAAAGTGCCTAAAACAAGGCTTAGAGCTGAGGACTTTAATGAAATTAAAAGGCTATTCCTTATAGCGTCTCTATATGACTCGCTTGTAAATATCTTAATGTAGTTTTCCAGAGTAAAACTAGATCCTCTCGTTAAACTATAGTAAACGGATACGGAGAAGGGAGCAACTATAAATAATGCGAAAACAAGGAAGAAGGGTGATACAAGGAGAAGATCTATAAAAAAACCTTTATTTACATTGAGCTTCAACACCGTGTCCCCTCTACTATCGATAAAGCTAGCCTATTTCCTCCTTTTGTGTATCCGCTATAATTAAACTATTATATATACTAGCTTGCACATAATTCGTTTGAGACACTTCTTGCTTCATAGAACTTATATATTGGAGTATTAAGGGCATTGCTTTCTCGAGTAAATAGGGATTAACTCTGGGAACGGGGTCTCTCTCTACAAACCCATTTATATTACCTACCAGACTTATAGTACCTCCAGCTAATGGTAGCACCTCCGAAGACCACGCCTCTGATATATTCTGAGATACTTCCCTTAGCTTCTTTTCATCAAGTCTCACGGCTTTAGCATATAACTCCTTGGGTGGGAACAATTGGCTTATAAATTCGGGGGGAGTGTAGTCTTGCCTTGTTGGTCTTGCGAAAGCTAGTGATGTTATCAGTGAACCTAGATCTGACATATAGAAGTTAAGGTATAATCTTGCCACAAATGGGTGAGGTGCGCCCTTAGCAATTATAACGGCATGAGCTCTAGTAATAGTTCCATCTTCGGGTATGATGAACTCGGTATTCGGGAATCCTGGTGTATACTTATAAGTTAATCCATTATAGTCGAGATTTATTAAAATAGGTATTTCTCCTTTTTGGTAATCAGCGGTAGGGACTAGTGGTGGAACACTCTTAATATTCCCGCGTTTATGCAATTCTTTAATAAATTCTAAACCAGGACGCCAGTTGGTAACGTCGCCTCCATTTGCATATGCAGCGGCGACAATTGTAAGGAGCCCGGTGGCGGTTTTTGTGGGGTCTTGGTAGACGATCATACCTTTATACTCTGGTTTCAACAAGTCTTTCCAGCTACGTGGTATAGGTACACCTTTAGCCTTTAATGCATCTACATTGACAACGAATCCAATAGTTCCAGTGTAGAGTGCAAGCCAGCATCCATTTGGATCCTTCCATTCCGGTGGAATAGCATCAAAGTGCGGTGGAATATAGCAATCAGTAAGTCCTTTCTCAGCAGCTATCATAGCGTAAGAAGCACCAAGGTCTGCTACATCTGCATCAGGGTGTCCCTTAGCGGCCTCCAATGTAGCCACTACAACCGCACTACCCATATCTGTATCCGAGTGTTGTATTCCATAGATTTCAGTGAAGAATTTCCACTGTATACCATAATGAGCCCAACCTGGTGGCATTCCATAACTTAAGGCTACACCTTCATCTAGTGCATACTTAATTAAATCCGCTTGTGATATCTGATCATATCTCGATGGGGGAGTAGGTTTTGCTGCAGGAGCAGTTGGTGGTGTTAAGGTTGTAATGTAGATGGTTTCTCCTATTATAATTATTATTAGAACGATGCTTAGAATGATCCATGGATTAATCTTCATATTAAAGAGACACCTTTTCATACCTTATTTGGATAAAAATCTTTATAAATATTTCATGAAAAAGCTCAATTCCCACTTGAAAAGAGGAATTCAAGTATTCAAAGAGTGCTTAATCGTCTGGGATGAAGTAGACATGGTAAAACAAGGTCTGCAATACCTCAATATCGTTGAGGTGCTTTAAAATAACCTACATTAGGCCTTGGTTCTTGGCGGATTAAGCAATATATACTTAGACTGTACTAAACAAATTGAGGGGTTAACCCAATACTCATTTATTTGATGAAAGACCCTCATGAGCTTTGTCAAGAATCAATCTCGCTATTTCGTATTTTAATAATAGCCCACTCGCCACGACATCATCTTTAGTAATTATAATAGCTTCTAAGTATTCTTTGGCGAAACCAGCCTTCGCGGACAACACATTATTTCCCACCACTAAGTCCGCTCTATATTCAATTAGCTTTTCTCTCGCTTTATTTAACAATTCATCACCACTAAGAGTTTCAGCTGCAAACGCGACTATGTATCGAGGCTTTTTAAGTATATTCTTAATGACCTTAGGTGTAGTCTCAAGCTCGAGAACTATTTTTCCATACTCCCTAGTATTTATCTTTAGAACTCTTGGTGATATAGGTTTATAGTCAGCTGGAGCTGCTGCAAATACTCCTATGTCGAACTCCTCTTTCTCCGTTAGATCTCTCACAACTCTCGCCATGTCCTCAGTTGACTCTACGCGTATTGTTTTAACCATGTATGGTGGCTCCAAAGTGATATTGCCGTGGACTAGTGTCACACTAGCTCCTCTACAAGCAGCCTCCCTAGCTACTAGTATACCCATTAAACCAGAGCTTGGATTTGTTATTACTCTCACAGGGTCTATGTGCTCAACGGTTGCTCCAGCCGTTACAAGTACTCTGGCTCCCTCCAGGTCTCTTCCCCTATTAATTAATGCATCTATGCAGTGTGAGAGGTCTTCTATTGGAGGGTACTTTGCCTTATCCTCTTCGATCCTCGGAGGTATTATAAATACTCCCTCCTCCCTCAGTATCTTAATTGCTTTATCGTATTGTGGCGTCTTCATTAACCTAGTATTCATAGTGGGTACAATAATCACTTTTTTACCTGAGCCCAGCATAGTTACAGCTGTTAGTGTTAGTAACTCATCTAGTACACCGTGTGCAATTTTACACATAGTATTCAATGTTGCTGGAGCCACGACTAGTGCATCACCCCACTTTGCGAGATCTATGTGCTCTGTTTCACCAGTCATTTCAACGAGTGGTTTTTGACCCGTAGCCCAGTGGAATAGGTCAGGTGAGATCAGCTTCGTTGCAAACCTCGTCATCACAACCCTCACAGTTGCACCCATTCTAATTAATCTACGTGCTAGATCTATCGACTTATATATTGCAGATGAGCCTGTAACTCCCAATACGATGTTCCTACCTCGTAGTGTCTGTACTGGCTGTAATTGAATCTCCTCAGGCAACATCCCTGGTTTAAAACCCATAAATACCCTCCTCTAATAACATAGCATTAAAAGGGTATATTTATGAGTGAGCCGAGTATATATCAAGTTTATGGAGAAGCGGAGAGGAGGCTTAGAGAGAGGGCTATAGGCTACACTGTGAGGAATGCTGAGTACAGGGATCTAGACAGTATTATAGGTATTAACGAGGCATCTCTACCGGAGCACTATCCAAGGTCTTTCTACGAGGAGCTACTCGAGGATTATGGAAAAGCATTCTATGTCGCGGTATCTCCAAGGGGGGAGATTGTAGGCTACATAATGAATAGAATTGAGACGAAGCCAGGCTTCTTCAAGCACTGGTTGGTGAGGTCGGGACACGTGGTTAGTATTGCTGTATTGAGCGAGCACAGGGGTAGGGGTTTGGGCTATGTATTAATGGCCTACGCAATGAAGACCATGTATGAGGACTACAAGTGTGGTGAGACATACTTAGAGGTAAGGGTTTCAAATAAACCAGCGATATCACTATATGAGAAGCTGGGATACCGCGTGGTTAAAACCGAGAGGAATTACTACCTAGATGGAGAAGACGCCTACGTAATGGCTAGGAGACTACCATAGTGAAATAATTGTATAGTGATTGTATAGTGATAGAAATTACCGTTAATCCTTAATAACTTGGATTTTTCATTATTCTATAGAAGTACATGGGTGTGTAAGTCATTGGAGTATAGTCGAATCGAAGAATTATTTAGTGAAGAGAAAGTCGGCG
>Ga0080004_1221023_pt1 | contig 11483 bp, 6 predicted proteins | sample WasSprMetagenome_FD_69207 | JGI IMG/M metagenome (GOLD analysis project Ga0080004, IMG submission 69207) | Sulfidic aquatic microbial communities from Washburn Spring, Yellowstone National Park, USA - WS (SPADES assembly) (version 2) | ecosystem: Environmental > Aquatic > Thermal springs > Hot...
CTCATTAACATAAGAGAATCTATTTTCATAAAGCCAATCATGAATTAATGTAACTCCTCTTGCTTGCGTTGCTAAAACACCAAATGGCGGCTGCATATCCGATGGGAATTTTGGATAAAGCCCTGTTTGTATTTTTGTTCCAACAACATCTGATGGAAAAACTTTTAATGAATTTTTACCCAATTCATATTTGATTTTCATTTCATCCATCAAAATAAAGAGCGCATCTAAATCTTCTTCTTTTATATCCAAAATTTCTATTTTACTTCTTGTTGCTGAAGCTAATGCTACAAATGTTCCAACCTCAATCGGATCTGGCGGGATTTTAAATTTTATATTCTTTCTTATTTTTTCTCTTCCTTCAATTTCCAAAAAATGTGTGCCTATCCCTTTAATTTTAACACCTAATGATTTTAAAAACAAGCACAAACTTACAACATGTGGTTCAATTGCTGCAAGTCTTATTCTAACTTTTTTAGGAATTAAAGCCAAAAATAAAAGTAAGTTTTCTGTTGCTGTAACACTTATTTCTTTTAATCTAACATCAAATGATTTTAATTTTTCAAATCTTCCCTCTAATGTTTCATTTGCTTTTATTTCGCAACCAAGATTTTTTAATGTATTAATATGAACATCTATCGGTCTTGCTCCTATTATATCTCCACCTGGTCTAAACATTTCAGCTTTTTTAAATATTGCCAATAATGGTCCCAAAAATAAAATAGAAGCTCTAAGTTTTTTAAATGCATCAATTCTACAATCTTCATAATGGATTTTTTCAGCATCAATTATCAAACTATCATTTTGCCATTCAACTTCTGCTCCTAGATGTTTTAAGATCTCTATCATAACAAAAACATCAGCAATTTTTGGAACATTTTTTAATATCGTCCTTCCTCTATTTAAAATTGAACCAGCAAGAATAGGCAAAACAGCATTTTTCGATCCGCATACCTTTATTCTTCCTGACAATTTTTTACCTCCTTCTATTAAAAAATATGCCATTTTAAATAAATTTATCTAATAAAAATATTATAACACCTAAAATTACTCCTGCAATATTTAATATCCAGAATTTAAAAACTATATTTGATTCATGAATTCCTAATGCTTCAAGATGATGATGGATAGGGGTTGATAAGAATATCTTCTTTTTAAAAAATTTTTTTGATAATAGTTGTAAAATTACAGATCCAGATTCTAAAACAAAAATTGGTGCTATGATTGGCATTAAAAAATATGTACCCTCTAATAAAGACACAACTGCTATATAACTTCCTAACGCCATAGAGCCTGTATCACCCATAAAAATCTTTGCAGGATAGACATTAAACCATAAAAAGCATAAAATAGATCCTATAAGAATAGCTGATAATGCTGTTAAATTATAATCACCATTTAAAAATGAAAAAATCATTAAGGCAGAAATTATTGAAATAGAAACTCCTCCTAACAAACCATCAAGCCCATCAGTTTCATTCGCTGAAAAACTTACACTTATTATATAAAAAATTAGAAAAAGCAAAACCAAAAAGAAGTTTAAATATACTCTACCAAAAAATGGAACATATAAAAATCTAATTCCTAATTTAATCATAAACCACCAGCTTACTAAAATAGAAAAAGCAAAATATACTATTAATTTATCTCTAATTTTTAATCCTTTAGAATTTCTTATTTTTAATATCCCAAGCAAATCATCAATCAATCCCATTAATCCTCCTAAAACCATAAATCCTAATGGCAAATATGTTTCTCTTTTATTTAAAAAATTAATCCAATTTGAAAATTCTTTATCAAATATAGAAATTACTAATATAAGAAGTAAAAAAATTAAAGGTGTTAGCCAAAATATTATTCCTCCCATTGTTGGAGTTCCTTCTTTCTTTTTGTGCAAACTTTGAAATATTGGCGATGCTTCTTTATCAATTGTTTTTCCAAATTTTAATCTTAATAATAGTTTCAAAATAATTGGAAATATTGCTAAAGATATTAAAAAGCTTATCAATCCCAAAAAACAAATTTTTACAATATTTAAAAAAATCTCATTCGCCATAGTATTTCTTTAACTTTAATAATAAATATTCTGCATCTTTAAGTCTATCTTTTGAATCAAGTAATCCTAAAAATATTATTGGAGAATTTTTAAATTTAACTAACATTAATAGGCATTCTCCAGCATCATCAGTAAAACCTGTTTTTGAACCTAATATAAAATTTTTGTAATATGGGATTAAATAATTCAAATTATAAATTCTCCTAAAATAAGAACCATTGATGTCAAAATAGGGTAAAATTGAAAATCTAAAAATTTCTGGATAATTTTTCAAAATATATTCTGAAAGCAAATATAAATCATTTAAGCTTGATTTATTATTTTTGTTAAGACCAACAGGATCTACAAAGCTTGAATTATTCATTCCTATCTCTTTTGCTTTCTCATTCATCTTATTTACAAAATTTTCTATACCCATTTTAGATGCCAAAGTATAACCTGCTTTATTTGAAGATCCTACAAGCATTGCTTTAATTAAATCATTTCTATTAAATTTTTCTCCTTCTAAAAAACCGCCGCTTTCTCCATTATAATTTAATATTTCTTTTGTTATAGTAAAAGAATCGTCTTCTTTGTAATTTTCAAAAGATACTACTGCTGTTAATAATTTTGTTAAAGAAGCTATGGGTTTTATTTCATTTGGATTTTTTTCGAAAATTTCATCTCCTTTTATTTCTTTTATTAAAACATTTTTTGCGCTTATAAAATTTTTATCTATATTTAAGTTTTCTATTTTTCTATAGGCTATTATGGTTTGATTTTTTTCATTCTGAAAATTTAAAATATTTGCAGGTTGTGTTATACTTTTTAAAAGCTCAAATAATGTAAAAATTTCTAACATATTTAAATATTTTAAAATATTTTTATGAGAAAAGTAAAAAATAGATCATTGAAAGGGAAAAAATTGGAGAAGGGGTTTTCTAAAATACTTCAGAGATTTTTTGGCTCGGCAAGAACAGAGTTAAAACCAAGAATAATAAATTTACCAAAAGATTTTTGGGGATTATTTGATGGGTTAACATTTATTAAATCAAAAAGAAAATTTATATTTTGGCAGATAAAAGGTAAAAAATTAACAAAAAAAGAAATATCAGATTTTTGGAAAAAAGCAAAAATTTTTGGAAATAAAAAAATATTAATATTGCTTATAGAGAAAAACAACAAGGAATGGAAAATTTTTGTAAATGAAAAAAAATATTATAACAACCTAAGCTCCCTTAAAGATATTATCTAGATTATTTTCTCTCTCTTGTCTGAACTTTCAATGAAATAGCAGCACCTAATGCACCACCAATGCTTTTTAGAATCTGTCTTACAGCATTAACGGTTTGTCCCTTCCTTCCTATAACAAGAGCTAAAACTTCTTTAGGACCATTAATCTCAACCAAAACACCTCTTTCATCTATCTTTGCATCAATATCAAGCTGATTAACCTTTTCTTCATCAACCCACAAAGAGAAGAGCTTCTTTATCCTTGATTTTATTTCCTCTAACTTCTCCGCCATAAAAATAAAATCTTAATTATCGACCATTTCTGAATATACTTTTATATTTTAACATATTTAATCCAATTCTGGGTATCTAAAATTATTACCTATAAATGGTTTTCTTCCTAAAATTATATTTTCTTTTAATCCTTTTAGAAAATCCTCTTTGCATTCCAATGCTGATCTTGTAAGAACCCTTGCAACTTCTTGGAAAGATGCAGCAGATAAAAAGCTATATGCATTTAAAGCAACTTTTGTTATCCCTGTTAACAACAAAATTCCCTTTGCTGGTTTTTTATTCATCTCCTTTAATTTTCTATTTTTATAAAGGAAAATGTCTTTCTCTATTATGTCACCATAAACAAAATCACTATCTCCAACTTCTTTTATTCTTACCAATGAGAACATTTTTCTTATTATTATCTCTAAATGCTTATCATGGATATCTGCTCCTTGGAAATTATAAACTTTTTTAATTTCATTTAATATATATTTGAATGCTTCCATCTTTCCCAAATATTTGTATACTTCTTTTGGATCTTTTGCGCCAGTGTTTAATGCTTCTCCTTTTAATACTTTATCTCCTTTTTTCTTTAATAATGTTAAAGACTTTGGAACATGAATTGTTATTTTTTTCCTTCCTCTTATAATAACCTTCCAATATTTTGGCATTTCTTCAATGTTTTCTATAACACCATTAATAGGAGACAAAATGGCTTCTAATTTTGGTTTTCTTGCCTCAAATAATTCATCAACCCTTGGAACACCTTGCGTAATATCTGCAGCACCAGCAACTCCACCTACATGGAATGTTCTTAATGTTAATTGCGTAGCCGGCTCTCCTATTGATTGTGCGGCAACTATACCAACAGCTTCTCCAACTTTTATAGGTTTATTATATGCTAAGTCGAAACCATAACATTTTGCACAAACTCCAAATAAAGATTTACAAGTAAATGGAGATCTGACTCTTAATGATTCTATTCCCATATCATCCAATTTTTTAGCAATCTCCCTAGTTATATAATCTCCTTCTTTTACTATTATGTTATTATTTTTATCCTTTACTGTTTCTAAAGAAACTCTTGAGAAAATTTTATTAGCAAATGGCTCATTTGTTTCTTCTGCTTCTTTTCTTGTTATAACTATTCCTTCTTTATCACCACAATCTTCTTCAACAATTATAACATCATGTGCTACATCAACCATTCTTCTTGTTAAATATCCTGCTTTTGATGTTTTAAGAGCAGTATCAGAGGCACCTTTTCTTGCTCCATGTGCACTAATAAAGTATTCCAATGCTGTTAACCCTTCTTGATATGAATGAATAATAGGTAATTCAATTGTTTCTCCCTTAGGGTTTTCTACTAAACCTTTCATACCAGTCATTTGTAAAAGCTGTGTCATTGAACCTCTTGCTCCAGATTCTATCATTAATTTAGCAGGCTGATCTTCTTTTAATTTTTCTTTAACCTTATCAGAAACCATTTTAGTTACTTTCATCCAATTTTCTACTATAAGCATCTTCGCCTCTTCATCACTTAATAATTCTGATTCATATGCTCTTCTTATTTCCTCATCTTTTTTTCTTGCTTCTTCAATAAACTTTTCTTTTTCTTTTGGAACTTCTAAATCTGAATAACTCCAAGATATTCCAGAAATTGTAGCATATTCAAAACCTAATTCTTTAATTTTGTCTAAGATTATTGAGGTTCTTTCATCTCCATATTTTACATAAATATCTTCAACAATTTTAGTTATAATTTTTTTATTTATTGCTTCATTAATAAATGGGTAATCTTTTGGCAAAGCTTCATTGAATATTATTCTACCAACAGATGTTTTAATATTTTTCTCATTCTTACAATTTTTAACAGTAATTTCTGCTTGTAAATCTATAATTCCAAGCTCATATAAAATTTTTGCTTCCTTCTCATCATAAACAACCTTTCCTTCTCCTTTTCTGCCTTTTCTAATTTGTGTTAAATAATAACAGCCTAAAATAATATCTTTTGTAGGAACAGTTATAGCTTCTCCTGTAGCAGGTTTCAGATGGTTTTTACTTGCAGACATAATTTCTTTCGCTTCTTTTTGTGCTTCTTCAGATAATGGTAAAAATACAGCCATTTGATCACCATCAAAATCAGCATTGAATGCTGTACAAACTAATGGATGAAGTCTTATACATAATCCTTCAACCAATTTTGGCTTAAATGCTTGAATACTTAATCTATGTAATGTCGGTGCCCTGTTTAAAAGAACATACTTATCTTTTATTATATTATCCAAAATTTCAATAACTTCTGGTTCTTCTGATTCTATAAGGTAATTTGCTTGCTTTACTGTTGATGCTAATTCTTTTTTTAAAAGTTCATGAATAATAAATGGTTTAAATATTTCTAATGCTAATCTTTTTGGTAAACCACATTCATCAATTTTTAATTCAGGCCCGATTGTTATAACTGCTCTTCCTGAATAATCGACTCTTTTCCCTAAAAGATTTTGTCTAAATCTTCCCCTCTTCCCCCTTAGCATATCAGCAAGAGATTTTATAACTTTTCTTTGCCCTACAACTAATTTTTCCTTTCTTAATGTATTATCCAATAAAGCATCAATTGCTTCTTGAAGCATTCTTTTTTCATTTCTTATTATTATCTCAGGGGCTTTTATTTCTAAAAGTTTTTTTAATCTATTATTTCTATTTATTACTCTTCTATATAAATCATTTAAATCAGAAGATACAAATTTTCCACCTTCCAATTGAACAATGGGTCTTAAATCAGGAGGAATAACGGGTAAAACTGTTAAAATCATCCATTCTGGTCTTCTTTTATTTTTTATAAATGCTTTAATAAATTTTAGCTTTAATGATAATTTTTTCTTTTCTGCTCCTCTTGCTTTTCTAAGCTTTATAGTAACTTCTTTTTCCATCTTTTCTAAATCCATTTCTTCTAAAAATCTTCTAATAGGTTCTGCTCCTATTCCAACTTCAAATATATTCGGAAATTTTCTTGAAAGCATATAATATTCAACATCTGATAAGACTTTTTTAGGATAAATACTATTTAATTCTTCTTTCAATTTTTTAAATGTTTGATTTATTTCTCTTTTCGTTTCTCTATCTTCTGCTTCTTTAATCTTTTCTTTATATTCTTTTTCTAGGTTTTTTAATAATTTTTCCTTTTCTTTTTCATCAACTTTCGTTATTATGTATGCTGAATAATAAATAACTTTTTCTAATTGATATCTTGGGATATCAAGCATTAATGAAAGTGGATAAGGATAAACTTTCAAATACCAAATATGGCTCATAGGTGCTGCTAAAAATATATGCCCCATCCTTTCTCTTCTAACTATTGATCGAGTTACTTCTACACCACATCTATCACATATCAATCCTGCAAATTGCTGTCCTTTATATTTACCACAAGAGCATTCAAAATTTTTTATAGGACCAAAAATTACTTCTGAAAACAAACCTTCTCTATCTGGTTTGCCTGTTCTATAATTTATTGTTTCTGGCTTTGTAACTTCTCCTTTTGACCAATTTAAAATCTCTTCAGGAGATGCTAATTTTATAACTATTGATTTAATTTCTTCTTGTGATAATACCTTCATTTTTCTTCTTTTATAGGAGCTAATTCTGGCTCCTTAATTAATTCTTCTTCCTTTTTCTCCTTTTCTTCTCTATATTTAATTTCTATTGAAAATCCTAAGCTTTGTAATTCTTTAACAAGAAGATTGAATGATGATGGAATACTTGGAGTTTTAATTGGTTCTCCTTTTATTATGTTTGTATATGTTTTTCCTCTACCAATAACATCATCTGATTTTATTGTGAGCATTTCTTGCAATGCATTAACAGCGCTATATCCTTCTAATGCCCAAACTTCCATTTCTCCAAATCTTTGTCCACCAAATTGAGATCTTCCACCCAATGGTTGTTGTGTAATTAATGAATAAGGTCCTATTGATCTTGCATGCGCTTTATCTTCTGCCATATGAATTAACTTCATTATATACATAACCCCAACTGCAACTTTATCTCTAAATGGCTCACCTGTTCTTCCGTCATATAAAATTACTTTTCCATCTTCTGATAATCCTGCTTTTCTTAATTCTTCTTTTATATCCTCATCTGTTACTCCTGAAACAGAAGGGACTATTGCTCTATATCCTAATTTATAAGCAGCATATCCTAAATGCATTTCAAATACTTGTCCAAGATTCATCCTAGATACAATACCTAATGAGCTTAAAATAACATCAACTGGTTTCCCATCTTCTAAAAATGGCATATCTTCTTCTGGCAAAATTACTGAAATAACCCCTTTATTACCATGCCTATTTGCTAATTTATCTCCTATTTGTAATTTTTTAAGTTTTGCAATCTCAACAGAAACTCTTTTTAGTACACCAGTTTCAGAAATCTCACCTTTTGCTCTATCCAAAATTTTTATCCTAGCAACTTTACCAGATTTTCCAGGCTCTAAATATAATGATGAATCTTTTACTTCCTCAACCTTTTCTCCAAATATAGCTTTTAACAATTTTTCTTCTGGTGTTAATTCAATCTCTTTTTTAGGTGTTATTTTACCTACTAATATATCACCTGCCCTAACGCCTGCTCCTATTCTTACAATTCCTTCCTCATCTAAGTTTCTTAATTTTGCCTCTGGTACTCCAGGTATATCATTTGTTAATTCTTCCCTACCAAGCTTTGTATCTCTTACATCAATAGAAAATTCTTCTAATGATACTGATGTAAATATATCTTCTTTTAATACTCTTTCTGAAACAATGATTGAATCTTCAAATGTATAACCTCTCCAATTTAAAAATGCTACTAAAAGATTTGCCCCCAAAGCTAAAACTCCATTTTTTGTTCCTGGTCCATCTACTAATAAATCTCCTTTTTTAAATTTATCTCCTGGCTTAACTACTGGTTTTTGATTTATAACTGTAAAATCATTTGTTTTTTGGTATTTCTTCAAAATATAAGTCTTCTTCTCTTTTTTGTTTTTCTTTTTATATAAAACTGTTACATGTTCACCATCTGCTTCTAAAACTTCCCCATCTTCTTCGGCATAAATCAAATACCCACTATCTCTTGCAACATATTCTTCTAAACCAGTACTTACAATAGGAATTTGAGGCTTTATTAATGGGACAGCTTGTTTTTGCATATTTGATCCCATTTGAGCTCTATTAGCATCATCATTTGTTAAAAATGGTATAAGGTTTGTGCTGACAGAAAATGGTTGTATAGGAGAAACATCTATAAAATCAATCTCGTTTCTATGTAATAGTGTTGGCTCTCCATATTTTCTACCTTCTACAAATTCATCCAAAATTTTCCCGTCTTTATCTATCCTTATATTGCAGCCTCCAATTCTATATTTTTTCTCTTCATATGCATTTAAATAAACTATTTTATCTTTTAAAACTTTACCCTTTTCAACTTTGTAATAAGGGGTTTGCAAAAATCCATATTCATCTATCTTATTGTATAAAGCTTGATATAAAATAAGACCTATGTTTTGACCTTCTGGAGTTTGAATAGGACAAATTTTTCCATAATGTGATTCATGAACATCCCTTACTTCTAATCCTGCCCTTTCTCTTGTCAATCCTCCAGGACCAGTTGCGGAAAGCCTTCTTTTATGCTCTAATTCAGAAAGAATATTTATTTGTGTGGCTATTTGTGATAATGGGTGTACATTAAATAGCTCGAAAATTGTATTTATAAAAATTTTTGGATAGATTATTTGTGATGGGTTTACTAATTCTTCCTTTTTAAATGTTGAAATTTTATCTTTAACAAATTTTGCAAATCTTCCAAGCCCCAATCTTGCTTGTGCTTTTAAAAATTCTCCAACTCCTTTAATATGCCTATTCCATAAAGCATCTATATCATCTGGTTCAGAATTTTTATCTTTTTGCAATCTTAAAATTTCTTTTACTACAGAAATAAGATCTTCTTTTTCTAATATCAATGATTTTGAATTTAAATTTAATCTCCTGTTTATAATATATCTTCCTATCTCTCCTAATGAATATCTATCTAATCTTTTGAATGTACTTTCAAAAAACTGCAAAGCATTATCAAATGTGTTTGGTTCATAGCTTTTTAATTTTGCATGTATTAAAAGTAACGCATCTTCAAAATCTTTTGTCTCATCTTTTTTTATTGTATTTTCCAAAATATTCAAATCTTTATCATCTTCTTTAAATAAATCTTTTATTTCTTCATTGCTTATTCCGAATGCCTTTAAAACAACTGTACCTAAAACCTTTTTTCTTCTATCAATCTTTACACTTAAAATATTACTTGGTTCTATTTGAAACTCTAACCATGCTCCTCTTTCAGGAAGAATTTTTGCTCCAAATAATTTTCTTTCACCAAATAACTCCATATTGAAATAAACTCCAGGTGCCCTTGAAATCTGATTAACAATTATTCTTTCTATCCCATTTATAATAAATGTTCCTCTTTCTGTCATATAAGGAATATCACCAAAATATATCTCTTGATCTGTTGATTGATTGTTAGTAAGATTTGTAAGCCTTAATGTTACTCTAATTGGAATACTATATGTTAAACCTTTTCTAAAACATTCTTCTTCTGAAAACTTTGGATTTCCTATTTTTATATCAACAAAATCTAATCTAAACTCTTTTTCAGAATAATCAAAAATTGGGAAGGATTCTGAAAAAACCTTCCTTAAACCTTCATCCAGGAAATTTTTATAATTTTCTTTTTGAAAAGAAATAAGATCTCCTGGCTCTAAAATATTATATTTCGAAAAAATTTTTTTAGTAAAAAACATATTTCCCCCTTGATACCTTAGAGGTTTTTAAAAAATTTATTTTTTAACTATATAATCATTAATCTCAATAATCATTATATTATATTAAAATTCGTTTGTCAAGTCTTCAAAAGTATGGATTTTAAATGCTTTTTTATTGGCTGATAAAATTTTTTAATAATTCTTGAGATGATGTATCATTAAATTTTTGCAAATATTCATTGATAAATTTTTGCGCTTCTTCTTTTTTATTATTCATTATGTAGGTTCTAATAACAATTAAATATTGAAGTTGATTACTTGGATAAAGATTTCTTTTTAATGCTTCATCAATATTTTTTAATGCTTCTTCTTTTTCTCCTAAATCTAAATATATTATCCCTAAATAATAAATAACTCTTGGTGATTCTTTGTATTTACTTTTAACATCTTTCAAAATTTCTAATGCCTTTTCTTTTTCTCCCATTCCTTTTAAAAATTGAGCATATTGAATTTCTAAATCTGGGAATTTTGGATACAAACTTACAAAATGATTAAATAATTGTAATGCTTCTTTATATTCATTTGAATAATCTAAGTTCATTCTTTTTTTAGCTTCTATTATTCTTGTAAGATGAGTTATTAAACTATTGAAAATTCTTGTATCATATGGATCTTTTTTATATGCTCTTTCAAATATTTCTAAAAATTTATAAATCTCATCTCCTCTATGTATTTTTGAAATATTTTCTTCTAAATATCTTGATGTCATAATTCCTATCTCTGGTAAAAACTGTGTATTTAAACTTGATAAATAATAAAACTTATCTAAGCCATTTGGATACGGAGCTGTTAATGCTTTTATTATTTGTTGAACAATATAGAAATGAAAAATATTTAAAGCAAAAAAGATTAAAAATATTCCTATTGAGAAAGAAACTATAGGAAAAGATATATTAAACTGTAAACTTTGTTTATTTTCTTTTATTGGTATTGATAATAAGCTTAAACCAAAGAAAAATAATAAATAGCTTGCCTGAACATCAAATAAAACAAAATTTTGCAAAATATAAGATGTAAATAATCCTAATAATGCTGATTTATAAAATCTATCATCTTCGTTTTTGAAAATAGAATAGACTATTGAAATGA
>Ga0080004_1081882_pt1 | contig 11476 bp, 15 predicted proteins | sample WasSprMetagenome_FD_69207 | JGI IMG/M metagenome (GOLD analysis project Ga0080004, IMG submission 69207) | Sulfidic aquatic microbial communities from Washburn Spring, Yellowstone National Park, USA - WS (SPADES assembly) (version 2) | ecosystem: Environmental > Aquatic > Thermal springs > Hot...
CTTCCGGCACCGTGAGTAGTAACTTTTCTCCCGGCATGACCCGCACTCTACACACCCCCCGTGGTATGATCTGTGGGAAGGGAACGCATACCATTATTCTCAGATGGGATCCCTCTGCCTGAGCAGGACCCCGCCAGAGGCCGGACCCTCGCCGCCCTGGCGGCCGCCTTTGCCTTTAGTTTCCGCCACCTCCTCATGCACCTCCTGAAGCTCCTTTGGCCCAGCACTGTAGGATCCCCCTTTGATTCTGTTCTCCCTATGGGGCAGACCGGCCGCTCCCCGCTCAAGGGCGGCCTGTCAGCCCCGACCAGAACTCCCTCACCCTCCGGGCGTTCTCCCGGAAGAGCCCGTCCCGCGTGAACTCCGACCCCGGCCTCGGGGCGCCCTTCCGCCGCGGCGCGTACAGCAGCTTCCCCCGCCTCGCCGACACGAAGCTCTCCGTGTCGACCAGGGTGAGCGGCCTGCCGCCCGCTGCGGCCGCTATGGCCCGGAGCCTCTCCCTGGAGGCCGCGCCGACCACGGCCACGCGGACGCCCGGCGGGAGGAGGGAGCAGAAGTAGCGGAACCCCGCCAGGTAGCCTTTCCACGCCGAACTCCCTTTGTGCCGCTTCCCCACGGTCTGGAAGGAGAAAGCGGCGCACCCCGCGCCGCTCTCCCTTATGAACGCCGCCCACCTGTCCAGGTCGGCCTTTTCGTACCACGAGACGTCCAAGACCACGGGCACCCCCGCCGCCGAGAGCTCCAGGGCGAATAGTGCCGATGCCTTCATGGCCAGGAGGTGCTCCAGCCTGGGCGAGTCCTCGTACACCGAAATGTTGGGGGCGAAGGACGCCGCCCGGTTGGCCCTGAGGGCCCCGAGCCACCTCCCGCGGTTCCTCAGAAAGCTCCGGACCGCCTCGTCGGGGACGTAGAGGTCTAGGATGACTCCAGCCTCCCCCGGCAGCCCGGCTGCCCCACGGATGCCCCTCTCCCACGCCCCGGCGCGGAACTTCCCGCCGTGAATCGCCGCATAGAGTAGCTCGTCCGGCCCCGCCCGTTCGTGCAGGGGCGCGGTCACGACGGGGACGTAGGGCGGCAGGTCCGGCGACGCCACCTCCCCCGCCGGGAGGGCCAGCCCCTTATATTTCCCGTAGACGGCGTCCCACACGCCGGGCCGGTCGGGGCAGATGTAGCCGCACGCCCCGCACTGCCTCCCCGGCGTGCACTTCAGGAGCAGCCTGCCGCAGCCGGGGCACCCGGAGCAGAAGCCGTCCAGGTACGCCGGGCAGCCGCCGCATTCGCCGCAGAGCACGGACGCATCAGCCCTTCCGCTCGTGGTACCGCTTGAGGCGGAACTCCGGTATCACGATCTTCCCCACCCTGCGGTACTCCATCCCGGGCGCGGCCTCGATCAAGGGCACGCTCTCCTTGTCGATAGCGTCCGCGCACGCCGGGCGGAGTTCGCTTATGTGCCAAGTGTTAAAGAGCAGGCAGCGGTCCTCCGCCGCATCGAAGTAGGCGCACCCCCCGCACGTCGGTAGCGGCCGCTCCTCGCTGAAGGCCTTCACGTCCGCGCGCTCGTAGAGGGTGATGTCGCCCAGGTTGTGGAGGGAGGCGACGAAGGTCCAATCGGAATCGATGTAGATTACATGGGCTGGCTCCTGCCCCTCCGGGGCCCACACCGGCTTGTCCGGGGGAAGCGTGCTGTCCGTCACCAGGACGGGGGTGCCCATCGCCGTGAAGAAGGCCGCCGTCTTGGCGGCGTAGTCCGCCCGCATGTACCAGCAGGTGTCCTCGCCCTCGGCGTCGTAGTACTCCACGCCTATAATGCCGCATACCAGCGCGTAGGGGCCGTCGGCCTCGACCTTGGTCTCGCCGTTCTCGATGTCGGCCACGAAGGGCAGTGTGGGGCGGTATTCCCGGTCGAGCGGGTGGAAGTAGCGCAACTTTTTGCCCACGAGTTCGCTCACACCGATCACTCCTTTCCGAAGGTGTCCCGTTGTCTAATTACAAGCCCAAACGGCACGTCCGGCCCCGGCCGCCCCGTATCGGCGGCGGGGCACGCGCCGTCGGCTAGATTATTTCAGGCTGCCAGCGGCTGGTGGCGTAGAGCCAGAGGACGGCCGCCTTGTCGCGCACGCGCGCGAAGACCGTGTCCAAGAACTCCCTTATCACGCTGTGGTCTTCCCGGCCGCCGCCGGAGGCCCGCTCCCGCTGGTGGTGAGTGCCGAGTTCCAGCACGCGGTCCGGTATCCTCTGATCCAGCTCGTCCCGCGTGGCCGCGTCCACTATCCCAGCCGCCACGCGGATGTTGGCCTGGATCTGCCTCGGGTCGAGGGTGCCGTTGAAATACCGGAACTCCACCGTGTCGCGGCGCTTGTTGACGGCGTGGTAGTGCCCTGTGCCCTCCAGGGTCGTCCTCCTGGACACCGGGTTCGCATAGTCTATGCCGCGGTGCCGCCCGTTCGACTCGCCCCCCGCCCCCAAGCGGTAGAGCAGGTCCTCGTGTGCCCGCACGAGACGGAGGAGCCTGTCCCACCGCTCGTTCCTGGAATCGAGCGGCTCCGCCGTCCCGATGTGGACATGGTTGCCGCACTTCCGGGTGGCCCTCCCGCCGTGGCGGCGTATGATTTCACACACCTTTTCGACCTGCTGCCACGCCGTGGGCGTGTCCCGGAGCACAGGGGAGATCAGCTCCCCGCCACCAGAAGTCGTCGACACGGAACCGTCCCACTCGAAGGCCCAGAGGTTGGGGTTGATGCGCCCGGCGTGGTACCCGCTACGCCGCGGTTCGGCGATCAGCCCCTCCTCGTACAGGTCGCGGGCTATGGCGTGGATGTTGCCGCCCTCGAACTCGATCTCTATGCCGAAGGACATGTTCGGGTTGGGGAGCACGTCCGAATACTGGTACTCCGGCGGGTTCTGGGCCTGCCGCCAGAGATCGGCGAATGCCGCGTCGTCCAAGGCTGGGGCCTCCGGTCGCCGGGGTTCGGCCGCCGCGGCCGCCTGTTCGTATGCCGCCGTGGCCTCCGACCACACCTCGCGGGTGGCGTCCCGGTGTTCCGTCGCGGACGTGTCTCCCAGACGCCGCGGCGCCGGCAACGGTATGACCGCCGGTGCGGTAGCGGCGGCCTCCGCGGCCTCACGCTCGCGCCCCGCGGCGCGCAGGGCGGCGTATATGTGGCGGCACGCGTAGTTGGGGTCGCGGTGGTGGCGGAACACCCAATCCCCGCACTCGCACGAGTACCGTCCGGGCTCGATGTTCACGTTGTAGCTCCGGCCGCTGCCGCTCAACGCCCGGGCCCTCGTCGGTCCCGTGAAGCTGACCACAACGTCTTCAGGTTGCCGCCTCGACCGCGAGTAGACCCCGGGGACGACGACGGGTTCCGGGCTCACGTCCAGGGCGTTGCTCCCGGCCACCGCGGCACCCCGCCCGGCATCGGCCCCGCCACCACCGGCAGGGCGGACCGCACCGCCACCACCCCCAACGCCTATTACCGCACTCCTCCGCTTCGGCATAGCTTCTCACCCCTCTTTAGACTTGGTTTTGATTGCTGTGCCGGGCGGCCACCACCTGCACCAAGCGGGCCAGGGTGTCCCTGCCCATGCCCGGCGCCGCGTTGACCTCCAAAACGTACCACCGACCGTCCCTCCGGTCGCGGACGAGGTCGACCCCGGCGAGGTCGACGCCGCACCGCCGCCGCGCCTCCCTGGCGGCCTCGACGGCCTCGAGCGGGAGGCGCCGCACCCTCTCGTACTCACGCTCGGGGGACAGGTCTTCCGGGCCGGATCCGGGGGCGGCGTTCTTCCGGTAGGCGGTCAGCACCTCGTCCCCGAAGAGGGTCACGCGGTACTCGTCCCTCTCCGGGATGAACTCCTGGAAGAAGTCATACGTATACGCCTTCCGGCGGCCCTCCTCCGTGCCCAGGTCGATGACCTCCTTCCCCTCGCCCCGCGCTCCCGTCCTCCGCTTGGCCACCACGCGGCCGCCGAAGAGCCGCTCCGCCTCGCGCACGTCGAAGGTCGACCGGGGCGCCAGGTCTCCCAGGCGCCGGAGCATCTCGGCCTTGTCGACGGTGCCGGAGGTGTCGCGGTTGGCCACGCCCTCGCCGAACGGCCCGGCACTGCCCCAGTTGATGTGTACCGCCGTGTCGGGCATCGGTGCCGGGGTGGCCGAGTAGGGTATGCCCAGCGCCCGGAGGTTCCTGGTGAGGTCCGCTGTCCGCCCGCGGCGCGGCACGGTGAACAGGATCCGCGAGGCCGCCTCCCTCATCTCCGGCGACGCCAGTGCTTCTCCCTGCGGCGGTTCCGGGAGGGTAACGGCGCGGCGGCCGACCGTAAACCCGTTCCGCCGCCCCCCGCTGACGTTGATGGCCCCGGCCCGGGCCCGCAGGACGTCGGACGTGTCACGCGCCGATTGCAGCCACCGCTCGGCCAGCCTCACCTCCCGTTCCAGCTCCGGCGGGACGGGGCCGCCGCGTTCCCTGAGTTCGGCCAGCGTCCCCCGGGCGGAGGCCAGCCTGCGCTCCAGCTCCGCGTACCTCGGGATTATCGTCCTGTAGTCGTCCGCCGAGGCCGACACGCCCATGAGGTCCGCCCGCGCCCTCATGAGCTCTGCGGCCTGCCGCGCGCCGGCGTTGTAGAGCGTGTTGGAGGGCAGCTCCGGGACCATCCCGGAGGCCTCCGCGGCGGAAAGCCTCAGGGCCCTCGCGGCCTGCTCCCGGTACGGCTCCAGGGCCTCGCGGCCGCTCACGGGCAGTTCGCCCTCCACGAACCTCTCGAGCTGGCCGTAGCGCCGGGCGAACTCGCGGGCGGCCTCCCTTATCCTGTCGAAGTCCCCGCTCTGGAGCGCCTCGCCGAAGTTGCGGTACGGGATGACCATGCGGCGCCGCAGGTACTCGTAGAGCTCGCCCCTCTCCTCCGGCGTCAGTTCGTCGCCGCGGTCGTACCGCCCCCACAGCTCGTTGAAACGCCGGACTTCACCTGCGTTAATTTGTAAGGGGGTATTGAGCCTCCTGTCATACCCGTTCCGGAGGACGACCTCCCGGTCGCGGGGCTCTTCCGCCGCTGTCCCGGAGGGGGCGGCCCCCGCCGGGTGTTGGCTGCCGGGAGCGGCCGGGGCACCGCCGGAGACGGCCTCCGCTACCGCGTCTACGGCGCGGGCCGTCCCGACAATCTCGGACACGGTTTCTCCCCCGCCCGTGCTACCGCGCGCAACGACCGGACCAAGGACCGCACCGGCCACGCCTCCCCCGCCTCCCGGAACACCGCCGCGGGCGGCTGTGGCGGCCCTCCTCTTGGGCATGGTCCCTCCACTCCTTTCTTTGTTTTCCAGTTACGGCATTATTTACCAATACTGACCTACAAAAAAAGGCGGCCCAAAGACCGCCGCTACCAGAAATATTGGCTCTATTGGTTGCGCTTCATACGGGCGTCCCAGTAGTCGCCCTGCAACCGCCTGTCCAGTGGCAGCACCGCTTCCTCGAACCACCGGCACCAGCGGCCCCGCCCGCCGAAATACACGCAGGCGGCGTCGCGGGTGAGGCAGGAGTTCCGCGGGTAGCCCTCGAGAGCGGCGGCGAAGTTCGCGCACTCGGCCGCCACCAAGGCCCGCACCCTGCCCAGCACCGCCCTGGGGAGCAGGGACGAAGCACCCTCGGTCCCATCACTATCCGCCCCGGCCCCGCTCTCAACAGCATCCGCTTCCGGTTTTGTATCCCTTATATTGGGGCGGTCTGCCGAATCGTTGTCACCGCCGCCCCGTTCCCAGCGGCGGCCCGACTCCCTAACCGCCGCGTCGAACCTGCCCTTGGCCGGCACGTCCCAGAGCCTGTTGAACGTGCGCACGTACCAATCGTCGGCGCTGATGCCGCACCCGGGGCACCGCGAGTAGGCCAGCTCGGCGTCCCACACGAAAAGGTGTGCCTGGCCACAATAGGGGCACCAGGCATAACCGTTCTTGGTGTCGGGTTTAAAATCTTCCGGTGGTTTTATAACGGTGTTAGGTAGCACTTGTAAGATCCCCCTGCTACCTGTTTTTGCTGGCGAGAATCAATTCCAAGGTGTCGTGTAGCTTCTCCGCCGCCCGCAGGAGGGCCTCCCGCTCGCTTGCCCCGACGCGGGGGTCGGCCACCAGCGGCAGCACCCGCTCGCACTCACGGATGAGGTTGAAGGCGGCCACGACGTCCGGCGTCCGGCTCCGCCCGTCCGTTTTCCACTCAGGGGAGGGATCCAGGTCGGAGAAGAGTGCCTGCTCCATCGCAGGGTGAACTTCCCTTTCTAATGCATCTTCCCGCATGACCCACCACCTCATTGGATTAATAATTCATCCAGCCATACCTTTGCCGTGCTCACGCCAGCAGGTCCCAACACACGATCGACCGCTCCCAGCAGTTCCTGCTTGAGCTTAGTGGTGTCCACCATGTCCGCCACTGTCTTTTTCCTCAGGGCCATGATGAGGGCGTCCCGCAGCTCCGGGGCCCTCTCTTCCGCAGTCTTCAGGCCTTCCGGATCCGGAAACGACAGCACCACCGTGGCCCTCACGTACCGTCCGGGCTCCGCGAGGTTTGTCACAATAGGCCCAAGCCTTAATATCACGGGCTCCGGCGGAGCCTCCGCCCTCCCGCCAAGCACGCTGCACCCGCACAGCACCAGCAAGAGGGCGAAGACCGCTCCCGCGGCAACAGCCTTCCGCCGTCCGTCCCGGGCACCGCCCGCCATCAGGCCACCACCAAGGCCATGCCCGCCTCGGCGTCGCCCCTGAGAAATGCTTCCCTGCCGTTGACCTTCAGCTTTGTCCCCTGTATCACGTCCGCCCGCGAGACGCAGAACGTGAAGCCGGACGCCGAACGGAGCACTATAAACACCGGGCAGACTTGGACCACCTCACCGGCCTCGGCGTAGCAGTGCTTGGCGTCTCCCTCCTTCCTGCTGGGCCAAACGACCCGGACCCAATCGCCGACCTTCACCGCAGAAAAGAAGCCGTCGCGCAAGCCTACCACCCCCTAGACAGAATGGATCCGCCGCCTTCTCGCGTACTCCCGCACGGCCCTTTCGGCCTCCTCGACGGCGGAGGCGTCCTCGGTGTACGCCCAGCACTCGCCGCCTTCCCAGACCTTTACGGGGTCGCTGATTACCGGGCACTCGGCCATCCCCATCCGCCGGGCGCAGAACTCGCAGAAGGGGTGGAACCTCTTCCGCCTGACCGCCCGCCAAAAGACCAGCCTCTGGTCGTTGTGGGTCGTCCTAACCCCTGGTCTGCCCAACACGCGTCACCCCCCTTTCGATCTCCACACGGAAGGTCCGGTCGGCCGCCTCGGCGACCCTCGGGTCGTGGGTGACCACGATGAACTGGCGGCCCGTCTCCGACGCCACGGCCCTGAGCAGCTGGCCCAGCGCGCGGCTGTAGCCCTCGGACAGGTGCTTCCCCGGCTCGTCCAAGACGACCGGTGCCTTCTGCGGCGTCAGGGCGGCGGCCACCGCGGCCCTCAGTGCCAGGGAGGCCACGTCGACCACGCCGCCGCCCCGGGCGTCCAGGACGGGCGTCTTCAGCGCGCCGCCGTACTCCGTTACCACGTAGAACTCGGCCTCCGGGCGGCCCCGCCGGTCGGCCACCTCCACGGCGAAGGACACGCCCGGGCCGAAGACCGCCCGCAGGGCGGACGTGACGGCGCGCTCCAAACGTGCCCTCGCGTTCTCGCGTGCCGCCGCCGAGGCGGCGTAGAAGACGCGGGCCGCCGCTTCCGCCGTTTCGGCCTTCCGCCGGGCTTCCGCCAGCCTCGCCTCCCGCTCGGCCTTCAGGCGGAACAGTTGGTCGCGGCGGCCCTTCCGCCGCTCGTACTCGGCGCGGACGGCCTCGAGGAGGGCGGCCGCCCTGTCACAGTCACACGGCATTGTCCACCAGCTCCTCGAACGGCCGGAGGAGTTCCTCCGCCTTCGCGAGGTTTTCGCTTATCTCCGCCTCCAGCCTCTGTATCTCGGCCTCCACGTTCTCGGGGTCTACCCCCATCTCCCGGATCTGCGCCTCGATCTCGGCCTTCCGCTTCAGGGCCATCTCCCGCCGGGCCTCCGCGGCCGCGCGGGCCCTCTTCGCCTCCTCAATCCTCTCCCGCAGCCGCGCCACCCTGGCCTCGATGCCGTCGGGGACGTCCTTCCGCTCGGGAGGGGCAGCCTTGGTGAGCGTCCTAACAGCCGACGAAGTTTTCAACGACGTCATCTATCTCGCCCCTTTCGATAGGTCTCAGGCACACCGGGCACCGGCCCAGCTCGGCGAGCACCGCCGCCAACTCTTCCGCGGCCTGTGCCGCGCGGGCACCGGCCCTTTCCGCTTCGCCCTGGGCTTCCAATACCTCCCGCGCCGCTACGGTAGCGGTATCGGACAGCAAACGGAGCGACCCCAGGCGGTCCAGGGCTTCCAGGGCACCGTCCAGGAGCGCCGAAGCCCCGGGGACACCGGCGGTCGCCCCCAGGGCCCGGTCGGCGTCGGAGAGCTCGCGGTCGATCTCTTTGAGGGAAGAGGCCGACCGCCGCAGGGCGTCCAGCCGCGCCGACGCAACGGCGGCCTCTTCCACAGCCCGTCCGGCCGCGTCGGCCCCGGACGTGGCGCGCAGCCGTGCCTCGGCACTGGCGACCTCACGCGCGGCGTCCCGCCGGCCCTGCCCCAGTTCGGCGAGCCTCTTCAGGCGGGACAGCGCTTCGGCGGTGTTGTGCTCCAGCCGGGCCACCTCCCCCACGCCGGACGTCCGCTCGACGACCGCGGCGGCGTCCGCCAGGGCGCGCTCGGCCTCCCGCCGCGCCGCTACCAGGGCCGTGAGGGTCTGTAGCCGTGCCGCCAAGCCCTGTGCCCTCTCGCCCGCCTCGGCGGCCGCCCCGAGGGAGGCCAGGGCTTCCAAGACCCTCCCCGCCGCTTCCGCCTCCGCTACGGCTTCCTCCCGCGCGGCGGCGAGGGCGGCCAGCCTGTCCCTGCGCTCCGCGGCCCGCCTGGCCGATTCCAGCGCGGACGACGCGGCGGAGATCGCCTCCTCCCACGCCGACAGGTCGGCGAACTCCCCCAGCTGGCGGTCGAACTCCGCCACCTCCTCCTCCAGGGCCCGCACCTCACGCCTGAGCCTCGCGGCGTCGGCGTTGGCGTCCCGCAGGGCGGCGTCGAAGACCTCCGCCCGCGACACCAGCCCGATCACAGCCGCGGCGGTGGCGGCGGATTCCCCGATGACGAACGGCGGGTCCATCTGGCCGGCCAGGGACGGCGTAAGGGGCACGCCGTTGGCTTCCACCCTCACCGCGCCCGCGGCCCCCGCCACCTCCGCCGGGACGTCGGCGCCGAACCCCTCGAACACCTCCTCCCCGCGGCCCGGCACAAACAGGCGGTAGGCGTTCCGGCCCCCCTCGCGGGCGCGCTCCACCACGGTGCCGTCCCCGTACTCGGCCCGCACGCGGCAGTGACGGGCGCCGCGGCGGACGAAGCCCTCGCCCCGCGGCTCGTTGAACCACAGCCAGCGGAGGGCGCGGACGACGGCGGACTTGCCGGAGTCCGTCTCGCCCAGGAGGACGTTGACGCCGGGGTGGAACTCGAGTTCGGTGAGGCGGTGCGATTGGAAGTTCTCGATCTCGAGCCTGCGGATCAAGGCAGGCACCCCCTCAGTCTCAAAGCCGCGATGAAGCTACCGGGTTAACAATAATTGTTATAATCTGACAACCTTATCAGAGTTTTTAGGGCCTATTGCAATCCCTTCTTGCCACCCTTTACCACTACTTCCGACTTCACATCGGATATTACCCCAAATTTGGCTTCGTAGTCAGCCAAGGCGGTAGAAAGGACATTTGCCAGCCTTTTTGCTACGACAGGCGACAGGTGAATGTATACCTCGTTCTGCCCAGCAGGGTCGCCCTCTTGGAAGGCCGGAGAGTGGAAAACAAAACCTATCGCAAAATCGAACGGGACAAAACTGATGATGACGTTGTTGGCGTAGAACACGTTTTTCCCCCGCAGGACCTCCATAAACCATTCCCCCAATAACCATCCCTAGCTCTTAATGGAGTACGTCCGGGGTCTTCTTAGCACGGAACGGTATCACCCTCCCACCCTTATAACCCCTCGGCTTCTCATCTTCATCCATCACAGGAGGGAGCTTATAGGGAAGGAACAGCCCGCCACCGGGTTCGGGGCACATGGTATATGCCTCCGAAACATAGAATTTTCCCGAAAGGTTAGTGCAAAAACTGGAAGCCCACTCTTCCACTACCTCTAGGGCATCGTCCTGCGTGGCGTCCCCGGTCATGGGGTTCCATGCGAACGCCTCGGCGTAGTATTCCCCCACGGAACTATGGAGGACACAACCCACGCACGCCACCCACTCCGGGTTGACAGGAGATCTCAACCTAGAAAATGTAGCGTACAGGCCCGGACGTTTTTCTCCCTCCCGTTGAAAGACCTTCTGTTCGAACACCAGCCCGTTGACGACCGTTCCGTCGAGCCGCCGGACAATCGGCTTCTTTTTCCGGGGCCACCCCGTCCATATTGAGGTGACATAATTGTGGTACCACGCCAGCCACGTGCCGAAGAGGACGTCCGTGAAGCGGGAGTTGAGAATATCAAAGTCGTCTTCCCACTCGAGCGGGCTGAACGGGTTTAACGGGATATCAAACCACCCCAGGGAGCACCACTCGTTAAACGTTATAAACGTACGGGGAAGGCCGGACAGCATCTCCACAATGGGGAGGTTCACGAGTCCCGGAAGCGACGGGTCGCCCTTCCTGGCGTCGCTTAGGACTTCTTGGACGGAGTGCCTGATCTCTTCCACGCCGCGCCCGGCATTGCCGGGGGGTCTTTTTAGTCGGCCTTTGATCCTCTTCAACCGGGATTTCCCCCTTCCCTCACAACACGGTTCCGAAGGGCCAAACAAAAATTTCTTTAAAAATGTGTAAGATGTGTAAGGCCGTTGATTCCCAAGGCTTCCGGACGTGTAAGGAATGTGTAAGGAACGTGTAAGATGTGTAAGGTCGTTGATTTTTCTGGCTTTCACCGCTCCCATATTTTTTTCAATCCCACCACAGGAACCTCTAAAGCGGCTTGACCTCTTGGTATCATTACGTCATTTCCGTCTGGTTTCATTATATCATTCTATCATTCTCTGTCAAGGGCCAATTTATTTCAATCCCACCATAGGAACCTCAATAACGTGTTCTTACGTGCCCCGAACCGTCCCTATCTATTTCAATCCCACCACAGGAACCTCTAAAGCGACTTGAGCTCTCGGTGGTGAGGAACAGGTCTCCTTTGTGGCGTTTGGCCAGATGCCGCAGTATCAGGTCAGGCCGGACCTTTTTCCGCAGTTTTACCGAATCCTTCATCCGGCAACGACCCTCCCTTGCCCCGCTTGCCCCGCGGCCCGCGGCGGCGCGCCGCCTCCGCCGCCGCCCACGCCCGTTCCGGGGGCCCCACGAACAGCCACAGCACCGGACGCCCCGGTTCCACCCCGGCCGCACCCCCCCCCGTCAC
>Ga0080004_1144986_pt1 | contig 11476 bp, 13 predicted proteins | sample WasSprMetagenome_FD_69207 | JGI IMG/M metagenome (GOLD analysis project Ga0080004, IMG submission 69207) | Sulfidic aquatic microbial communities from Washburn Spring, Yellowstone National Park, USA - WS (SPADES assembly) (version 2) | ecosystem: Environmental > Aquatic > Thermal springs > Hot...
GATGGCATCAGAATGTGGCTCGCGGTTCTGTTACGACCGCTGACGTTTACTTGAGGAGGTTAGGTGCCTTTTGTGAGAGGAGGAAGATTTCTCCTAGAGAGTTTGCTTCTATGTCGGATGGTGAGGTTAAGGCTGTTCTCATGGACTTGATTGGCGAGTTGGAGGGTGAGGGTAAGGCTGGAAGCTATATTGAGACTGTTGTTAAGGCTTTACGCAGTTGGCTTTCGTTTAATGAAAGGGATGTTAGGGTCAAGTTGAAGATTAGGGGTGCAAGGGATACTCCGACTTTAAAGGATGAGAGGGTTCCGACAAAGGAGGAGTTGAGGAGAATATTTCTTTCTGGGGACAAGAAGACTAGGGTCGCATGTGTTCTGGTAGCACATTCTGGCTTAAGGATTGAGGTTCTAGGAAACTATAGGGGGGATGATGGGTTGAGGGTTAAGGATTTTCCTGAAATGGAGGTAAAGGATGGTAGGGTCGAGTTTAAGAAGGTTCCCACGATGGTTGTTGTGAGAAAAGAGCTTTCTAAAGCAAGACACCAGTACTTTACTTTCTTGAGCGAGGAGGGATGCGAGTACCTTAAGGACTATCTTGAGGAGAGGATGAGGGACGGTGAAAAGGTTACTGGAGATTCTGCAATAATCACGCCAAAGGTTAAGACAAAAGAATTTATTAGAGCAGTAAACGTCGGAGACCTCATAAGAAAGGCGATAAGAAGGGCTGGGTTCCCATGGAGACCCTACGTTTTACGCTCGTACTTTGACACACAGCTTATGCTTGCAGAATCGAAGGGGTTGGTGCTAAGAGACTATAGGACCTTCTGGATGGGGCACAAGGGTGACATAGAGAACAGGTATACGACGAACAGGCAGAAGCTTCCAGAACAGGTTATAGAGGACATGAGAGAATCCTATAGGAGAAGCCAAGAGTATCTTGAAACAGTTCCAGCAAAAGAGCGTATGAGCAAAGAAGAGATTCTGGCAGCATTCAACAGACAGTATCTCCTCATACTCGGATACAGTGAGGAGGAAATAAGCCAGCTTGGAGACCTTTCAAAGCTTACAGCAGAAGAGATGAAGGAGCTTGCGAGAAGGAAGTCGATGCAGGCGCTCGGGTTAAACGGGAACACTCAAAAAGTTGTAAAATTGAATGAAGTGAAACAGTGGATAGTGCAGGGATGGGAGTATGTTACAACACTGCCACCGGACGAGGCAATAATACGTTTGCCTAAACATTGAAAAGCATTATAAGAAAACAAGTTTAAACTTGAAACACATCCTCCTTACAAAAAATTTTTTACAGATGAAAAAGTTGAGAAGAAGCTTTTTGACGTTGATGAAGGTTACGAAAATATTAAACGATATAACACGATTATGATAATAGAGGAAAGCGAGTCAGCGATATTGAAAGAAGGGAACAAGTTCACATGATTTATGAAACATATGAACATGATTACAAAAGCAAATTTTATGACTTCGAATAGAATAAGACAGCAACAGAAAAAAATGAAGGATAACAATGTATAGGATTAATGCCTTCTCCGTACTAGGATTAATGCTACTAAAGCTACTACCGCTAGGATTGCACCAGCCACCACGATGTCTATGTAATTATTAGACACTTGCGTGGTCGTGGCTTGGGATGAACTCAGTGTAGTGGTCGCAGTCATAGTTGTTGTCGGAGTGGTTGTGGATAAAGCTTTAACGGTAACGGTTATCGAGTGGGTGCCTTTGTTTCCCGCCAAATCCTTAACGGTTAAAGTCACAGTGTAAGTTCCCGTATTCACATATGTGTGGGTTGCCGTTTTACCTGTTCCCATAGTCCCATCCCCAAAATCCCATTCGTAGCCTGCTATGCCAATATTGTCTGTTGCACTGGCTTCGAATTTGACAACCTCTCCGACGACTACAGCTTGGTCTTCTCCAGTGCCGTTGAAAGTGATAGAAGACGAGGGTTTAGTTTTATCAAGCTTTATACCTGTCAAAACTTTATGAGGAGCTTCTTCATTTCCAGTATTATCTATACTCCAATATTCAAGTGTGTTATTTGTACTTTCTGTTGTTATGAGAGGTTGTCCATTAATGCTTAAACTTTTAACAGGCCCATTATTGATTTTGTAATAGGTTTCTGCAACTCCACTTTCATTGTCAATAGCAGTCAAACTTATAGTAAAATCAGTATTATGCCATAAACCATCATAATTGTGAACAGTGGTAGGCGGTGTCCTGTCTATAGCTACCGTTTCCACTTTTACTGTTTCCGTGTTGCCAGCTTTGTCAACCGATTTGAAATAGATGGTGTTCGTTCCTTCATCGCCTATCGTGAACGGTCCAACGTACTTTAACCAGTTGATGTTGTCAAAGCTATAGAAGATTGAGTCTACCCCCGAAAGGGAATCCTCAGCTGTTAGCGTGACCGTGACATTCGAAATAAACCAGTTGTTTTCACCAACTGTGCCGTTGAAAGTGATAGAAGACGAGGGTTTAGTTTTATCAAGCTTTATACCTGTCAAAACTTTATGAGGAGCTTCCTCGTTACCAGCCCAATCTACACTCCAGTACTCCAGTGTATTGTTTGTTCCTTCGCTTGTAATCATCGGTTGTCCGTCGACGCTTACTCTTTTAACTGGACCATTATTGATTTTATAAAACGTATCTTCAATTCTGTTTATGTTATCTGTTGCAGTTAATGTTATCCTAAAGTCTGAATTTCGCCATGTCCCATCATAATCATGTTTTGTAGAAGGTGGGGTAGTATCCGGGTAAATAACTTTCCATTTTAATGAGTCAGGCAAAGGCTCATCACTGAAGAAATTAGCTTCAATAGCACTATATTCCAAAACATCAAATAATTTGCTCTTTAACTCTTCAAAGGTGTAACTTCGTGTAATCGAGTCCCCCGGATATAAATATCCAAAGAAACCATATTGAGGCAATCCACCGTTTTCATCTCTGTAATATAGCTTGAACGCACCTTCCGGTATCTTTTTGTCCGGATTATCATTTCTTAGCGTATATATGATAACATATTGATAGGAACCAGTTTTCTCAATTATATCAAAACTATGAAGAATTACCGTTAACCCATCAACTGCTCGGTATTCTACTCCGATTTTACACCATTCATCCTCTGACCTTGCTAATGGAACTTTAAATGTTGCCACATTCAACATTATTGCAATCAACAATATTCCAGAAACAATTTTCTTCACGCCTTTTCCCCTTAACAATATAAGCTCTTAGGAATTTAAATTTTACATATGAAGTTCATAGAAGAGCAGAAAATATATTTATCTGTTTCCGTTACAAACAAAATGATGCGTCCAAGCTTTGGGCAGCAAGATAGGAGACGTAGGGAATGGTCGATTGATTTTCTGAGACCTAAACTAAGGATTCTATACTTTGTTTGGAAAAAGGGAGGCTTTCAAAATAATATGTCGGCTTTAAGTAGAGCTTTGGGATATTCTGATGATGAACCAGTTCGCAGAATGGTTCACGAACTACTTAATGAGAAATACCTTGAAGTTAAGATAGTGAAGGGCAGGGAGTTGATTAAGATTACAAAAAGTGGCATGAGAAAGATAAGCTTATTAATTTATCCCCAGTTTTTACTTATTTTCATCCTATTTTTGTCTGTCGACCTTGTCTGTATAGGTGCAAATGAACTATTTTTCGGCTTAAGAATGCCACCGTTAAACTATATCCTGATGGGAGTAACATGCTTTATATTTACAATTTTAATGGTATACATGTGGAAACTGTTGGAAAATGGGTTCCTACAAATTGGCGGAGAAGCTCCACCTAAATGACCTCTAATAATATGTAGTGTGTAAGGTAAAGACGGGGTATATGATATGCAAATACCTCAGCCGATTTGGGTAATGATATTAGGAATTATACTCATCTTTTTCTCTACAATAATACCTGAACTTAGGCTGTCCTGGATAGGCTACGGCCTGTTACTCTTTGGAGCATTATTAGTGCTTCTTAATGTCCTGTTTAAACGTGGCGATTATATATAGTGAAATAATTGATTGATAAATTGTTTGGCAAAGTTGAAGCTCGTGGAAATAGGGGAATTCGACATGCTAGCTGAGAAAATGTTGGTCACAAAACAGCTAAGAAAAAAGAAACCATATGTCTTTTCATCGGGGGTCTGGTTAAATGCGAAAGCGACAAGAAACATGTAGAGTTCCCAAAGGAACTATACGAAAATCTTACAGATAATGAACGATGAGCGATTGCTGCACACGAATTCGGTCATATTCGAGAAAGACATCACCTTATAAAAATTAAGAGAATTATTATACCAAGTGCCGTAAAATTAAACGTATAAAATTTTTAAACATTTCGTCCAACTTTTCCCATGCTCCCGACATTTGAGCACCCCATTTCCATAACAGTAAAAGGCTAGAACATTTCATTGAACAAATCACTTGCCTCCTAATACATTATCCTTGCATTCGCCACCTAAAGAAATAATAAAATGTTTATAAGAATGCAAGCTTAAGATTGAAGCATGCCTTTTTGCCCAAAATGTGGCAAAGAGATACCGGAAGAGGCGAACTTTTGTCCAGCGTGCGGATACGATGTGACGCAGGTAAAAAGGCTTGTTGATAAAACGGTTACACAACCTCCCCCGTCAAAAGAACAGGAAACGCCAAAGGCAGTTGACTCTCAAATAGGGAAGACGTTGGAAGCTAAACCACATACGCCTTCACTGTCTGTCACCTTATTTCTTGCCCTAGTTGTAGGATTTTTTCTCATGGGACTAGGACATTTTTATGTTGGAAAAAAGAAGAGGGGTGCCATATTTCTGGTAGCAGGCATCCTCTTTTTTGTCAATATTTTATACCAAATATCAGCAATTGCCTTTTGTGCTCAACTAATTTTATGGATATTTCAAACCTACGATGCTCTGAAGCAGAGGGAAAAAATGCTTGAATTTAAATCAAATAAGCCTTCACTGTCTGTCACCTTCATTTCCTCTCTAATTCCAGGAGTAGGACACTTTTATATTAGAAAAGTGTGGAGAGGATTACTGTTTCTACTAGCAACCATAATCTTATTTTTTCTAACATACATGCAGAACATGTATACACTGTCAGAACTTGCCGCTTTCGTTCTCGTAATTTTATGGATTTCCCAAATCTATGACGCTCTAAAGCAGAGGGAAAAAATGCTTGAGATTAAACTGAAGGTGATTGAAACTCAAACTAAACATGTGGTTCAAGACCTTTCACAGCGAGAGAAGAAGCTTGAAACTAAACCAAGTAAGGTTAAATCTCAAACTAGACAGGTAATTCCAATAATCATTTCAGATTGGATTATATCGTTTTTCTTATCCTATATTATAACTGTTTTCTTGGCTGCTATCTTAGACTCTCTTAGCCCAGATTTTCATTACATCTACTTCCAAGTATTGGGGCTTGGCTATACTCAACTACTACTTAATATTCCAATAAGCCTTATTTGCACTTACCTGTTGGGTGTGTCACAAAAATGTCCGTCCTGCAAGAAGAAGTTTGCGAGGGAAACGGTTGGAAAAGAGCTTATTGATGTAGACGAGGGATACGAAACTGTTACACGAACTGACACAATACGTGATAGTAGGGGAGACAGGATTGGTACTGTTGACAGGGATGAGCAGGTTCACATGATTTATGAGACATATAAAATTTATTACAAGTGTATATTTTGCGGCTTCCAATGGAGTGAGATAAAAAAAGAAAGTCATGAGGGGTGATTTTGTTTGGCTGACAAGATTGTAGAAGGGTCAATTTCTAACCCTTTAGGAAACCGACTGCTGCTAAATTTTGGAGAAAATGTTAAAGCCACCTTTAACGTCCTCTTTCTGATTAAAGGTGTTTTCCGTAGAGGACTTTTTATTTTAACAAGCCAGCGTATAATAATCTTTGATGAAGAGTTTAATACGATAGTTTCTGACATACCGTTAACTGTTTTAACAGAAGTTTACGTCGAAAAGAACATGATTATTAATCGAAAACTTTGTGATGTCTTGCAAATAGCTGTTGGAAGCATAAAGTATGTTATAAACGTTAGTGAAAACTTTAGCGTTGAAGAGTTAGCGAAAGCCATATTGAAACTTAGGGCGAAAGAGATGTTGAGGGCAAGAATGCCTTTTGTCGACTTCTCTCTGCTAAAGAGCATATTAGATAAGGGCGGTATTGTTGTAAAAACCATAAAATGTCCATCATGCGGTGGAATATTGGATGTCCCAAGCGAAGGAAAATTCGTGAAATGCCGCTATTGTGGGCACACAATCTTTGTAGAAGAAGTTGTGAACATGGTGCGTGAAATGGAAGGTTTATGAAAAGGCTGAAAAATCTTATATAATGCGATAAAAGTCTCCTATAACGATGCTTCATTGTCCAAAATGTGGAAAAAGCGTTCCTGAAGACTCAAACTTTTGCTACTTTTGTGGCTACAACTTAAAGCAACCCTCCACCCCAACTTCAGAGCCAAAGAGTGAAGCTGAGCCCAAGCTGTCGGAAGAAGAAATTAAATCACTTAAGGAGTCTTTCGTCATGTTCATAAGAACGTTTATTGATTTCGAGAACACCACAACAAACAATATCAGGATTATGAAAGAACGTTTCGAGAGTATTATTAATATGATGAATATGCTAAAGCAAATTAGCCCAGATTTTTATAAAATCTTCTGCGATGCTGAGGTAACTAAACTTGTTGGCCAACTTGAAGCTGGAAATGCAGCCTATGAAGCCGCTATGGCAGACATGGGAAACCTTGCAAAAAGATTGACATCAGAATTACATAAAATGTGTGCTGAAAAGATGTAGAGAAAACATGGCTCGTATTAAGCGCTCTTTTAACGGGATTTTTCATACACCTAAAAGACAAATTTAATTTATGTGATGCTTTTTTCATGACTTTTATTACTTTTATGCTTGAGCATTTCCTGAAATCAAATCTTTTAACGTTTTCTCTTAAAGAGCAAAAACGCTGTTACAGCGAAAACAGCGACTGCCACTATACCCGCAAATGGAATGATGTTAAATACTCCAGACTGAGTTTCAGCTGATGTTGCAGACGTCTCTGGAACACTTGATGTGCTTGAAGGGGAAGAAGAAAAGGTTGTCGTAGAAGGTGTTACAGTTGATGAGGTAGAAACAGGGGCTGTTGTAGTCGTTTTAACCATATATCTTACTTGAACAGATTTTGATGCAGTATTTCCTGCATAATCTTCAGCCTTCAAAGTTATAACAGTATTGTTTTCTATTAAAACATTAATGTTTCCCGCACTACCATGTAATGGGTGCGTGGTTCCACCAACTTGAAGGATAATAGTATTAGGGTTTACTCCGCTTAAGCTGTCCGTAACGTTCCATTTAACAACCAAGTTTCTGTTTGCAGTTTCTTCAGGACATTCTAGAATTATTATAGGAGGTGTTCTGTCTACAAGAATCTTTGCTTTGTCAGACGCTGACTTGTTAAACAAGTTAAATATTTCAACACGTACTGTATGTTCTCCTTCCAAAATGTTCTCTAGTAAAATTTGTGATGATACCGCTCTTGTCATATTCATGCTAAATTCTTTTGCTAGAACGTCATCGATGTAAGCTAGTCCTTTGGTAATACCATATTCGTCACTCGCTTCATAGTTTATTGTAATATTAAATTCATTTGTTATCTTATTGAAGGAAGTGAGTGATATATGAGGTGCTGTTATAGCTGCAACTTGAATTTCCCTTTCAGACAGAGGTTTCCCTCTATTATCTAATACTACTATCTTATAGGAACCTGGCTCCTGCGTAAAAGGTATTTTGATTGACGTTGAAAAGGAGCCGAATTCATCTGTACTTGCGCTAAATTGTATGTTGGTAGAATAGTATGTGTAACTGGCAATGATATTGAAATCTTTTTTTGGAGCTTTTGCAAAGCACACTTTTCCTGTAAAACCGTCTACTGTGTAACCTGCAACTTCATATTTTATAGTAATATTGGTGTCAACGTCCGGTGCATAATTTTTCGGAAAGAGGAGAGCCCAGTTACCACTATCATAGTTTATACTTCCAGCGGTAAAGGTGAAAGAGCCACTTGCATCCCTGGCAGTAAGCTCTCCATTTTTATCAGTTATAGTGAATGGGATGCCGCCTATTTTAGTTTTGATTTCTACTGTGCCGGCTGTAATGGGAGGAGTCAGAGTTCCTGAAAAAGCAGTTTGGGTGCCAGTTCCCTTTCCAATAACTCCAGATAATATGATATGGTATGTTTCAATCAGAACTGGAGCGTGGCCTAAATAGAAGGTCTTCGTATAATCGTCACCATTGCCAATTTTCTCGCCAGAGACAGAGGACAGTTCAGGATTATACAATAGTAGAATTTGAGATTCTTGTGGACAACCTTTTCCTTTTACAGTAACATTATACCCCGGTATCACTTTAACCGGTTCAAAAACAATCCTTGGAATTATAGTAAAGGTTCTTGAAACTTCTTCTGAGGATGCGACATTTTTCACTATTATATAATGTGTGCCCATTGCAGCTTGTGGAATCGTAATGTTAAATGAATATAGTGCGTCTTTAGCAAAACCTTGTGCAAGCAAACCTTCCTTGCCATCCCAAGCCTTAACCTTATCCCAGTAAACTTGAATCAAGCTATTTGATGGTATGCATCTCCCGGAAACTATTATGCTATCGCCAACATAATCAGGTTCTAGGGGATAAGTGACACCATTTATAGTTATGTCATCAATATATGCAGACCCAAGAGACTGCAAAAAGTCTTCATCATATCCTATTGTAAAAAAGACGACTTTTGCAGAAGGTCCATAACGTTTGACAACCTCTTCCCACGAACCTCCAGGAATAACTAATTCGGAAAGTTTATATTTCGTCCATTCTTTTTCTACTCTTACATTCTGTGGGAAAAAGAATAGTATCCTGGTACCGTTAGATAATTCAAATGCCGCATACGGCTTATAAAAATAAGATGGGTCAAGAAGTGCATAAAAGTATGTTTCATTTAAATCAATATCTCCAAGCGTAAGGTTTACAGGCAACCAAAGTACAACCCGCCCTCTACTAACTTGTAAAAAATCTTGCAAATCTTCGGAAATACTTAATAATATTGAATACTCTCCGGCATACTTTGTATATGAATTCCATTCAGCTTGGACAAAGCCTCTGGTTTCTAGATATTTAGAATAATAAACCGTCAACGTATTTGTATTTGCAGTGGAGACAGCGGGTATTGCTATTAATATGGTTAACATGAAGATTATTGCAATATATTTTATAAACATTCTCTTTGCTCCCATATTATCATATCGCCTGTCAACTTTTCCTTAAAAAAGGAAACCTGATTAATAAAGATTTAGTTAAACAACATGCCTTCCTTAATAGGAAAATAAAACAAAGGGTGAAGAGTCGATAGTTCGAGGATGGGAACATATTGTAGCATTGCCACTAGATTAAGCAATAATACGGTTACTGAAACAGTAAAGATTTTATCCGCCCTAAACTTATATAGATTGAGGAAAAGTTGGATGAGGAAGGCTTTCAAAATAAGTCGAGGGGTGACAGAATATGCCTAGAGTCAGAAAATATGATGAAGAAATCGCCCAAATACACGTAAGGATACCTAAAAGCATGTACGACAGGCTCTGGAAGCTGATAAAAGAGGAGAAGGGAAGCCCATACGGTCTACTCAACAAGCACATAACGCAAGCGTTAAAAGAATACTTGGATAGGATAGAAACACTTAAAAATACCACCAGCACACCATAATAGTGGTGGAATATAATGCAAGCACAAGTGGAAAAGAAACATAGAAAACCATACCCTTACCAGATAACAGTAGGGCTAGATGAAGAAATGAAGGTACGCCTCTGGGACTACATAAAACGTACACATGTAACCACATCAGGAGCTCTTGCAGAAACAGTAAGACGTGCCCTAAAAGAGTTCCTCGACAGACACCAAAACGACTAACCCCATACGGTGACCATCATGGAGAAGGAGAAGGACACCATTAAAGCGGTACAGCAAACTAAGCCAACTAAAAGGACAATACACATGTAAAACACTACTGTTCATGAGAGAAAACAGAAAATACACTTTCATCGAGGTGTAATAGCATGAAAGCCAAAAAAATATTAGGCTGGATAAAATTCGTAACCGCAATAATAGCATACATTACATGTGTACTGGCAACATGGTACGCATTCGCCTACTTCATGGCATGGCTGACAACATCGCACGGTCTAATAGGAGAAGCAATAGGACTACTCTACGTATTCAACCTACCTTGGACAGTACCACTAACCTTCCTAATAATAATACTGTTTTGGCTCTACATCTTCTACAGAATAGCAAAAAAGCTTCCTAAAAGCTCTTAAGAATCTCAACAATACGATTTGTTAAACGCTTGCTTAGGCTCTGAACCCTAAAAGTCCTCAAAAAGTCTTCAGCCAGTGCATCAGCCCTAGCCCTAATCTCATCCTCAGTAATATTAGGGACGCTTTCCTTAACAACAGTATAACATATCTCAAACAAATCATTCTTTACCTCTCCATCAGTAACCTTACCTTGACAGTAGACTCCAAAAAGAAAATTTATAGTCTGAGCCACATCAATCCTAACCCTAGGGTCTCCTAAACCGCTAATCAAACTATTAATCTTCTGAGCCAAAGTGCTCATCAACTACCACCCTCAAACTCTTCAATAACCTTAACAATAGCCCTAGCAATCAAATCCTCCATCTTAACCCCCTTCTTCGCCTCGCAATCCTTCAGCTTCTCCCACAGTGTCACTGGAACTATTATCTCTATCTTCCTTGCCGCCACCTTCCTCACCCAAATATTCTTTATAGCTAATACGTATTAAACCTTAGAAGAATAGGGTGATGATTTCGGTTGTCTTTAAAGAGTATACTATGCAATTATCGAGTTCTATGTTAACGTATTCTCTGTCTATGCTTATGTGCAGTTCAACTTCCTCTTCTCCTATTGCGTCTCCGTTTTCGTTTAAAGTGTATTTTAATGCTTTAATTTTCTTTTGCCTGATTGGGATTATGTGTTGGGAAGGTGTTTTTTGTCTTTTAATTGATTTGGCAACTGTAATTTTCTTTAAAACCAGTGTTTCCCTTATCATGTTCGAGTTATATGCTATGGTTTTATCGTCTTCTTTTCTTTTAGGGTCTGTGTTCATTTTCTTTCACCATATTGAGTACAATATTGGAATAGTTTAAATATAGGGTTATTCTAAAACAGAATGGTATGTTGCCGTCGAAGGATAGCCTGATAAAGAGGATAAAGGAGCTCATGCGTGAGACAGGACTATCGGAGCAGGAGTTGGCTGAAAACACTGGATTGTCTCAGCCTGTGGTAAGTAGAATCCTAAGAGGAGAAAGAGAACTAAGATATGATGAGGCTAAAACTATTTTGGACTATTTGCTTGGAAGGCTTTCCTCTATACCCTTGAAGTTGACTGCTT
>Ga0080004_1132651_pt1 | contig 11474 bp, 10 predicted proteins | sample WasSprMetagenome_FD_69207 | JGI IMG/M metagenome (GOLD analysis project Ga0080004, IMG submission 69207) | Sulfidic aquatic microbial communities from Washburn Spring, Yellowstone National Park, USA - WS (SPADES assembly) (version 2) | ecosystem: Environmental > Aquatic > Thermal springs > Hot...
CTTATTGGCCGTATTTTATTGGAGAATGGAGTATGGGGTGACGTGATACAGATATCGGTGGATAATTCGCTATATTTTAAAGTACTTAACATAGACCATCTCTCGAGGATTTAAATAAGAAGAGGCGGGCTATATTGGCGGAGTTGCAAGAGATGTTAGGCGCGCCGGTTATAAGTTACGTGGCGAATAGACGCCCCGGTGCCCCGCTCTCCGCATCCCTGCAGCCCTCGCCACTCCTCCCGCTCTGGCGGGCGCCTTGAGTGCCACGATGAGGCTTGGCCACCTTCAAGCTTTTCTCGTGTCTAGACGGGAAGCGCGAGGACAGTGTAGTGGTGGAAGATGGATCTCAATCTCCCGCGCTCGAGCTTGTCGTAGATGAGCTCCAGCAGCGACGTGTAGACTAGTCCCGTTTTCGTCTTGACCCACGCCCACGTGCCCTCCAGTGCTCCCTCATGCAGTCTCTCGTGCATACTGAAGACAGGGAGATGCACGGTCTTGACCGACGCGTACGTGTTTCTTAGCTCCCTCCCGGGCTCGCACGAAACTGCTACGTGCGGCATGTCAGCGTCTCCAGCCACGTAGGGGCGGGGAAACTTCGCCTCCGTCACGGTATATATTCCCGCGTACCTCAATCTAATCGGGACTGCCCTCACGGGATGGAGCACAACGGGGAGCTAAAAGGCGCTGCGCGCAGCGCCGTGATTAAACAGGAAGCGCGGGGACAGCATGATGGCAATGGAAAGCTAGGATCCCCCTTGTATCTCCCCCTGCCAGTATTTCGCGAGAGACATTCGTCGTTGCCGTTTCGGTGACCATCCACAGGGAGTCCTCGCGCATGTCAAAGATGTCAAAGACGGAGAATCTGGAGTCCGTGTAGACTGGCGTGCGCAGTTTTCCTGCCAGTTCTCTTGCCATCCCGGCTATGCGCACGTGCAGTATGCGCGGCGCTCCAGTATCGCTCAGCGCGATATAGCGGGGAAGGCTGGAGATGACCCTCAATGTCCTCTCCTGCACCGTCTCAATTGCTACCGCTCTCACGGGATGCGGTGCTGCCAGCGATTAAAAACGCCAACTAGACGGGCAGCGCGGGGGCGCTGCCGTGGTTGTGAAGGAATGTCTCCTCTGGTATGATATACGTCCTTAGCAGTATTGCCAGGCTCGCGCGGGCGATCTTCCCTCTCACGCTGGCCCACGCCGTCACTCCTTTCGCTTCCACCCCTCTCCGCACCTTCACCCTCTCGTGCATGCTGGGGATGACAAAAAACCTCTCGTTATGCATCACGCTGATGTCCATGATCACTCTTTTCGGTCGCCTGAGGATGTACGAAATTGACGCGAGCGGCGCGTCGGCATCGCTGTTCACCGTGCAGTCGGGAATTCTGGCGCTCACTGCAGTTCTCGTCCCCTCCGCTTCAATCCTAATCCTGGCCGCCCTCACGGGCCGGGCGCTGCTGGCAGTTAAATTTGGATTTCTCCCCCTCCCGCCCTGAGGGGGCGTTCACGAGGCACCAAAAGGCAGGAAGTCGTGGCGGGAAATCGAGCGCGGGCACGGCGCTCAGCGCCTGCCCAGAACCTGCACGGCCCTCTCCGGCTGCGAGATCAAGATGTTCCTCAGTTTCTGCAGCGCCGACCGCACCGCAACGTCGGTGCAGTTGAACGCCTGCGCGACCTCGCTCAGAACGACGCCGAGCCCCGCGCTCCGCGCGACGTGCACCACGGCCGCGGCCGCGGCCACGCGGTACGAGGTGCCGCGCGACCTGAGCAGTCTTGCCAGCCGCGCGGCCCTCTGCACCATCGCGTCGCTCCCGAGGAAGCGCGCGGCGCGCTCCCGTATCAGCCCCTCCACGTCGCATCGCGGCATTCCGTACTTCGCGAGGAACTGGAAGAAGTACCTCCTCGTCTCGTCTCCCATCCTCCACGTGCCTTTCCTCACGCCGCACGGGTCGTGCAGCGCCTCGAGGTACCTCATCGCGGCGATCACGCACGCCTTGGCGCGGGGCGGGCACTCCCTCACGAGATCCTCCAGCATTAGCACCGTCTCCACGGGTGCGGCGTGCCGGGGACTATAAAGGGCTTGCGCCGCCCCGCCGCCGGGCCCCCGGGAGCCGAACGGCGACCCGGGGCCTCCTGCCCCCGGAGGGCGGCGGGGAGCTGAAGGGGACACTGGCACTAAGAGATACAGGAAAGATGCGCGACGCACGGCATTTTGGCTGCCACCCCCCGTGCCGCGTGAGGGCGGCTGCAGTCAAGTCATTGCAGGCGGGGGCGTACAGCGCCACGGTGAGTTATGTCTCCCGCTTGCGCGCAGAGGTCGGGACTGACATCGGCGCGGCGCGCGCGAAGGCCGAGTACCGGCACGCGGGAAGGCTGTACGCGCTGCTCGATACAGAGCGTCCGTCTTCCACCTCCAACGCATTCCCCAGAGTGCGCAAGGGGGCAGGAGAGCTGCATGCCGACTTGTGGGCGCGAATCGGAACGGAGGTGAAAGTTGCCGGGCACGTGCTGGCAGACGCGAGGGGAGGAGGGGAGGGGAGAGGAATGCCGCAGAGGAGGGGAGTGTACGCGAATCTCGACCACGCCAGCCACTTCGCGCTGCCCGCTTGAGCTGTGCGCGCCTAGGCCCAACCCCGCTGGCGGAAATGCTCACAATTACCGGCAGACACTGCTAGCGGGGAAACGCTACCTTTGCACCCACCTCGGCTTGCCCTCCTCCCCGCGCGTCTCGAAGAGCTCCCCGCCGATCGGCGGCACCTCCACTCTCAGCCTCCTGACGCGGAAGTCGAGGACTATGGGCGGCGTGTAGTGCGCGCCGGGCGGCAGCGCGGCATCAACGACCCTGCGCGGGTCGATGTCTATCTCGACCCTGTCCTGCCCGGCGCAGTCCTCCGCGTCGGTGCACGTGCACGTGTCGCCCTCCGCGCACGCGCACTTCTCCTCCTCCTTGCACCTGCCAGCCGGGCACGGCACGTGGTGCGTGAACACGAACCGCATGGTGCACGGCTCGCCCCCCTGCGGGTCAGGCCACCTCAGCGTGTGCTCCACCACCTTGAACACCACGGCGTTCCTCTTCACGAGCTCGTCCGCGAGCTTCTCCGCGACGTCCCGGTGCAGCCCGCAGATCACCGTGAAGTACCACACCAGGTACTCCCTGACGCCCGGCTCTCCCGCCCTCCTCTCCCTCAGAACCTTGCTGGAGTGCTCCATCCGCTTCAGTATTGCCGACAGCGCGTGCTCCCACGTGAGCGCGTAAACCACGTCGTTTGCCGACTGGGGGTACCTGTACCCTGGCAGCCCCCACGCGACTGCCTTGTGCAGGCACGTCTCCGCGTACGTCCAGTAGGGCGCGTGCGACCCCCTGGCGAGCTCGGGGTACCTCGACGTGTACCTCTGCGATATCTTGCGCAGCTCCGGGTGCGGGATTATCCACACCGCGCCGGGGTGTGGGAGTATCCCCTCGCCCACGATTCTCCTCGCCGCCAGCGTCTCGGGGTCGCGCTCCGCCACCTCGTAGGCGGCGAATATGTGCTCGTTGACAATGCCGTCCATTATCACCTCCGCGAACTGCTCGAGCACTTTCCGCGGCACGCCCGCGGCGGCTCCCGTCGCGATTGCGGACTCGACGAACTCCCTCAAGTACCTGCTGCCGTACTTCGTGTGGTACACCTCGTGCAGCATGGTGAAGTTAAACGCCGGTCTCAGCCCGCGCTCGCGCGCCAGAAGCCCGGCGTCCTCGCGCAAGTGGAGCACGTAGCCGGCGAGGGCGGACGAGTAGCCGATGCCCGCGTACGCGGGGAAGGCTCTCGTCCTCCAGACGCACACGCGCCTGACGGAGTAATAGGGCGAGAACCCGTACGCGTACGCCGAGATGTCGAGCAGCGCGTCGATCGCCGCCCTGACGAGGTCGGCGTCCTCGGGCCTCACCTCGTGCAGCTTCGAGGTGTCGTAACAGCGCGCGTCCTCCTTTTGCGGCTCTCCCTCGGGCGCTCCCCTGATGACCGTCACGCCCTCTGGCGCGGCGTCAATATAAAAGGCTTCGGCCATGGGCGCGTGGCGGCGCGGAGGCTGAGGGCCTTTGCATACCTGAGGGTCTCCACCGGGGAGCAGACGGTCGAGCACCAGAGGAGGGCAATCGAGGAGTGGGCGGGGAGAAGCGGCGTCGAGGTGGTCAGGTGGTTCGAGGACGCGGCGTCCGGGGCGCTCCCCGCGCTCAGGAGACCGGGTCTCGCGGCGCTCATCGCCGCGCTGGACGGCCCCGAGAGGCCTGACGTCGTGGTCGTCTACGAGCTGTCGAGGCTCGCGAGGAGCATAACCGAGCTGTGGCGGCTGATTGACGAGATGGAGGTCAAGCGGGGGGTGCCAGTGGTCTCGGTTTCGCCAGCAGAGCAGGCGCTGAACGTCATGGATCCGGCCTACCGGCAGTTTCTGCGCTCGGTGCTCGCCTTCGTCGCGCAGATGGAGAGGGAGATGATAAGGCAGAGGACGAGGGCGGCGATGGCCGCGCTGAGGAGGGATCCCCCGCCGGAGCTCGCGCGGAGGGCAGGCGAGCTGTGGAGGCGGGGTCTCGGCCTGCGCCGCATCGCGAGAGAGCTGGGGGTGCCCGTCTCGCAGGTGAGGCGCGCCCTCGCGGCCGCTGGCGCGCTGCAAGTGCAAGAGGGCACGTGCCCGCGGTGCTTCGCGAGGATGGAGCCAGGCCCCGCGACGCTAGCGCCGGGCGGCGTTGTCAGGCGGTGGTACTGCCCGCACTGCGGCTACGAGACTGCAGCGGGAGCGCTTTAATTGCGGGCCGTGCGGCTCCCGCGTGAAGAGGGCAGCGCGCATGAAAGTTGGCAAGTTCGTGCTAGCGGGCGTCACCTTCAACCTTTTGGAGCCAAGTACTGACATCAATGGGCGCGCGATCTGCGACTTTCAGTTCGCGCAGCTGTGGATAGAAGACAAAGCTCAAGCTCGAGAAATTACCGTAGAGAAACAACTCGCGGAGGTGCAAGCGCAAGCCGCGAAGCCTGAAACAGACATGCCATCAGTCCATGCCGCTTCCAGCGTGAGATTTGCTGCAAGGCTGTTCAGCTTTAGTAGAGACCCTGTTACCCTTATCACAACGGCGGGGAGAAGGGAATTGCGTTTGGCGTCCCAGGTCTCCCACAACACGGCCGCTGCGCTCCCGGTCTGAGCGGCAGCGAGGGTGACGCCACAAGCCTTTTTTGCGCGCCCCCGTGCTGTGCCGTGACCGCGTCCCGCACCAGGGAGGGAGAGGTCGTTGCGGTGTCGAAGCACGGAGAGACGGTATACATAGCGGTGGAGCCCCGCGGCGCGGAGGAGGCGCGGCTCGCCGCGGCGGGCGTCCCGGCAGAGCTGGGAGGGCCCGCTGGCAGGCTGACGGTGACAGCCCTCGTGGCAAGTGACTTGCTGCAGCGGGCGAGAGACGTGCTGCAGCAGCTGGCATCTCTCGCGAGTCCTGGCATGACGGTGCTCGCGCTCGACGAGGAGGACTACGAGGTGCTGGGGCCGGTCGCCGTGGGCGACACCGTCAAGATTTCCGTCTCCAGGGGCGAGGTGAGGGTATCCTTCACCCCGCGGCAAGTCCGAGCCTGATCACCCTCACGCGGGAGGGATTGGGGTGCACCACCCTGGGCACCGTGCCGTGCGGCATTATGACGAGCACGGCGGGGGCGTCGACCGGGATAGCGACCGTATCGTCCAACACGTACCCGTCCGTGACCACGTATATGCCGTCAATCCTGCCGTGTTCCTTCAGCGCCAGCTCCGCGAGGAACTTGAGGAGCGGGTTGGGGTCGGTGCCGCCAGTCGTAGCGCTTATCTTCAGCGCTTTCTTCTCCAGCGCGTGGGCCACCGTCCCCTCGTCCAGGCCCTCCAGCGAGTAGTAGTCCCCGCGCTGCTGCCCCCCGAGCAGCGCGCCGGAGAAGGGCCCGCCGTGGACGAAGTCCCTGTCCTTGGCGCTGAAGAACCCGATGTACCCGGCCAGCTCCGCGCCGGACTCGAGCAGTCTCAGCAGTATCTGGAGCGCAGCCGAGAGCGCCATGTCGAGCGCCCTCTCGGCGTACTCCGCCGCCGTCTCCGGTCTCAGCTGCCTCGCGCTGATGCCGAACACGTGCTCGAACATGGATCCGCTCGTGTCCACGAGCGCGAGCGCGACCCTCCTCACCGAAATTCTCCTAACCTTGAGACGGTATAGCGGCTCTATTAGCTCGAGCGCCACGGGAGAGAGAGTTGAGGAATAAAAAGGCAGGCGCCGGGATCCCCGCCAGGAGACGGCGCTACGCCCCTCCCCGCAGCCCCCTGAACGCCGCCTCGAGCATCAGCTTCACCCTCTCGTCCACGTGCTCCTCGGGGCCCCTCCTCTTGCTGTAGACGTCGGGTCTCGTCAGCAAGAGCGGGCTGTTGTGGCCGACGCTGCCCCTCAGCACGGCGAAGTACGCCTCCGAGAACGTCGCGCCGGGCGGGAGCATGCCGGCCTCGGCCATTCTCGCCGCCGCCTCGTCTATTGTGATCCACCACATCCTCTCCATCCTCACGAACCACTTGCGCGCGTGCGGGTGCCTGCCCTCCAGCAGCTCGGCGAGAACCTCCAGCCTGCCGTCCCTCTCGACGAGCACGGTCGCCGGGTCGCCGCACTCGGTTCCCTCCTCCTTGATGCAGTAGAGATGCTCGGCGAACGCCATAAGGTCGTCGATCGTCTCGAATGGGGCGAGCAGGCGCCCGTCCGTCGTGTACGGGTAGTCGCCCAGGTGGACGTTCTCGCGGCCGAGCGTGAACACTGCCGGCAGCACGACCGGGATGAACGTGGAGCTCCTCGTGTCGTAGAGCTCCTCGGGGCTGCCCGGCTGGGTCTCCACCAGGGCCCAGTTCGGGAGGGGCAAGACGAACGCGTACATCTCGTGCAGCTCTCTCCTCTCAGTGTTGTCTCTCAGCCACAGCTTGGCCGGAATCGGCAGCGCGCCGAGGGCGAAGTACATGTTCACCATGTTCCGTATCGGTACGTAGTCGGCGACCAGCGCGTCTATCGTGTCACGCTTCAGCTTCCCCACCGCCGCCGCTATGAACGCCATGCTGCTCTCGAGCGCCCTCTTGCTCCCCCGCTGGGCGTCGTACATCGCGCGCCAGTAGAACGCGTTTATCAGCGGGCCGTTGACCAGTGGCGACGCGACGTGTGGATACATCGCGGTGAACTGCGACGCGACGGGCGCCCTGGCGTTCTTGCCCGCCGAGCACGCGCGCGCTATTACCGCTGCCAGGGCGAGGAACGAGGGGTGCGCCCCGAGCATCTCCCTCTCCTTGCTGACGCGCTCCCACGTCACGGCCGCCCTCGCCGCCATTAGTCGCCAGTGCGGCGCGTACTTGCAGTCCACCGTGATCGTCGTGAAGGCTGTCGGCTGCGCGGGGACGTGGTACGTCCAGAAGTAGGGGAACTCGAGGGAGAGCTTCATGGCCAGGCTCCTGGCCGTCGACTGCACGACCTCCGCGAGCGTCCTCCCGCGCCCCACCACGTCTGCCCAGTTCGCCTCGCCAGCAATGCCGGGCACGTTGTACGGCGGGTACATTGGCACCTTGAGCCCGCTCTTCCCCTCGTCAATGCCTATTCCCAGCGCCGCGAGCTCCTCCTTCTCGAACCACGCGCGGAGCGGCACGAAGACGGGGTAGTACTTGTACTCCGGCGAGCCGTCAACCTCAATGCCGAACAGCTCGCGCGCCAGCCTTGACGCCTCGGCGAGCTCTCCCGCGCCCGGTGCCGGCAGGAAGCCGTAGACCTCCAGCATCGGGTACGACCCGTACGCCCTCACCCTCGTGCCATAGAGCCAGAGGTTCGGCGCGAACCTCACCAGCACGTCCCTCCCCTCCGCCACCACCTTCTGCCAGCCTATCTCGTAGAGCTTGGCGAACTTGGCGGCGCTCCCCCGCAGGTCAACCGCCTTGCCCCCCTGCGTGTACGCCGCGTCTTCCAGCGTCTCCACGGCGAGCTTTATCGCCTCCTCGGCGGTCATTCTCTTCAGCTCCTCTGGCGCCTTCCTGCCCAGCGCCGCGCGCAGGTACAGCTCGAAGAGCTTGCCCCTCGACCAGTTCAGCGAGCCGATCAGCCCCCCGGTGGCCGGGCCGCCTATTGCCGCGATCGTGGCGGACGACGCGTAGAGCATTCTGTAGTATGTCGCAAGGGCGAAGGTGTCGCACTTGCCCGCATCGTTGAGGCAGTCGTCCAGCGGCGTCGTTCCCGGCTCGTACTCCTCCACGCCCTCCAGGTACGTCGTGGTGGGGACGTGCGGCCGCACTATCCAGCCAGCGAGCCACGCATCGACTGTCGGCATGCTGTGCGCGCTCCGGCGGTTAAAAGGCGGTTTGGCCCGGAGCCGGAGTGGCGCCGCGGAGAGTGGCGCTACGCGGCAGACCTCCTCTGTCTCCTCGCGACGGTCTCTCCGGGTCTCGCCGCGAGCTCTCCCCGCCCGCACCGCTCTGCAATCTCCCTGCTCTTGGCGCCCTCCACGAGCCACCTGTACGCCACGCTTGCGAGCTCGCTGGCAAAGTCGCGGGCGCCCAGCCCGGACAGCGCCTCCGCGAGCCTCCTCGTGGCCTCGCCTGGATCCGCGCGCTTCAGGTACGCGTACGCGGCGCACGCGCACTCCTCGGGGCTCGCCGGGATCGCTGGCACGCGTCCCTCCCTCTCCCCGCCGCACTCTGGCAGCCTGAGCAGCGCGCCCGCGTTCGCGTAGGCGTTGAGCGTCACGGGCGGCGGCGACGTGAGAATCTCTGCCATCTCCTTCCCCACGTCGCTCTTGGCGACAAGCCCGGTCTCGACTATCGCCGAGACGAGAGCCGCGGTGGACTCCACTGCCGACCTGAGCTCCTCCGGGGTTCGCCTCGTCGCGAGCAGCTCGAGAAACGCCGCCACGACCGCAACGAGCATCCCGTACAGCTTGAGCCACTCGGTCTCGCCGGGCATTCTTGACGCCTCCGCCCCGGGAACTCCCATGACGCCGCAGAAGGAGAGCGCGGCGTAGAGCATGTGCCTCGACGCGAGACCCGCACCGCGCTGGACTGCCGCGCGCACCAGCGCCTTGAACTCCCCTGGCGTGAACGGGAACAGCCTCTTGAGGAACTCCAGCGACCTGTTCGTCACGACCACGAACTTCCTGAGGTGCTCGGGCAGGGGCTCGCGTGACACCATCGACGCCGCCATCTCTCTGTACCACCCGATCTCGTCCGGCTCCATGTCGAACCCGAGCGACCTCAGCCACTCGATGAACTTGGAGCCAACCGCAAGCCTCCCGTACGCGAGCTCGTGGAGCTTGGCGACCAGCCTGTCGTCGGCAATCGCCGACGGCGGCACCTCGGGCTCCATCACGAAGTTGACGAACCTGTTCCTCAGCGGCGGCGGGAGCGACCTCGCGACTCCTGGCGCGAAGTCCGGCTGGTTGCCCGCCGCAACGACCATGACGTTTGGCGACAGCGCCTTGCCGGTGGCCAGTCTCCTGTCGAGGATTATGTTGTAGGCCGCCGCCTGGGCCCACGGCGGCGCCTGGTTTATCTCGTCGAAGAACAGCATCCCGAGACCCCTCGTCGCGAGCCACGCTGGCGTGAGCCAGAGCACCCTGGCGGCCTTGGCTCCCTCGATGTCTCCCCTGAGGGCGTGGGCCCTGGCAATCACGTCGCTGGGCAGGCCCTTTATGTCGTCCAGCTCCAGCTGCGACAGCCGCATGTCAATGTAGTGGAAGAACAGCCCGGCGTAGCACACCGCGGGCGTCTCGTCGCTGGGGCACGTTGACCTCAGCGCTTGCTCGACCGCGGCGAGCGCGTCGCGGACTGACGGGGCCCTCCTCCCCGCGACCATGCACCTGGCGGCCCTCACGGCAAACTCCTCGTCGCCGCGCAGCACCGCAATGCAGCCGGCTGGCGTCGCCGCCGCGATGCACGCCTTCCCCGCCCTCTTGACACACTTGTACCTCCCGGCCCCGAGCTCTCCCTCCATTCTGGCGGGAGTGACGACTGCAAAGCACGGGTAGTCGACGAGCTCCAGAGAGTCGTTGAAGAGCACCAGCGGCAGCGCGAATGCTCTCTCGACGATGCCCTTGAGCACGCCGTCCCTGCTCGCCTCGCTGATCGCCCTGTAGAGCCAGAGCACGACCTCCGCGAGCTCGGCAGCCCTGTACCTCGACTGCGGCGTCGTGCTGACCCTCGCGGCGAGCAGCCTCCTCGCGAGTCTCTCCCTGCCCTCCTTGCCCTCCTCCAGTATCCTCTTGGCTATCGACGAGAGCGTGTCGGTCTCCAGCCTCCCGCCCTCGCCGCCCACGAGGACTATGAAGTCGTATCCGCGCTCGGTCTTGACCGGGACGGATCTCGTGAGGAGCTCGGCAATCTTGTGCGCCACGTCTCTCGGGCTGACCGGCACCCCGGCAGACTCCAGCGCGTAGAGTATAGCGAACGCGTGCCTGAGCGCGGAGTCGAGCGCCGCGGATATCTCGACGGCAGCCGTCAGCGTCGCGGCGGACTTGCCGACGCCCGGCCTGCCCCAAACCATCACCGAGACGTCCGGCGCAACGAAGTACTGCTGCACGTAGAAGTCCGACAGCGAGTACGGCGTCACGTATGGCGCCAGTCTCTCCGCCAGCAGCGGGACGGACATGCACTTGCGCGCGCCGGGGCTTTTTAACGGCAAGAGCGTGGGCAGAGAGGTGCCGCGGCCGGGAGCTCCTGCTTTCGGCTTGCCTGCAGAGCGCCGCGGCCTAGCGCGGCGCCAGGGCCAGCCTTAGCCACGCGTCCAGCAGCATTCTGGACTCCTCCGCGCTTCTGGGCTGCCAGCGCCCGCCCATCTTGCGCTTGGTCTCGCTGTCTGGCGCCCTGTGGTACGCTATCGTGTCAAAGCTCACGAGGGCTCCCTGGCGCTCGCAGTCCTTGAGACGCGGCAGCAGGACTCTCAGCGCCTTGAGGGCCGGGCCCAGCAGGTGGACGTGCTCCGCCGCGCCGCACAGCACGCCGAGCGCCCTCGACGCCCTCTCCGCGCAGAGTCTCGGCTCCTTGCTGCACGGCGCGTCGGGGTGCTTGCGCATCGGGAGGGCAACTCTCTCAACTCCCAGGTCGAGCGCGTGGAGGACTGGCCACCACCTGTGGAACTCTTGGAGCACGAGAATCGGCAGCGCGCGGCGGGCAATCAGCGGCGCGTGGCGGTGCCACAGCGCGAGAGTGGCGCGGAAGTCGCCGAAGGCGTCGGGGACTATCGCCCACGTGGCGCGGTAGCGCCTTATCAGCGCGAGGTACTCGCCAATGCTGGCGCCAGACATCGCGGCCCTGAGCCCGATGTCGGCGAGAACCCTGACGCGCCCATTAGGGACAAGGCGCGGCTTGAAGCCGCTGAGCGTCACGAGCACGCAGGGCTCCACGCCGTACTTCTCGGCAATTTCGGGAGTCATGTCGGGAGTGCAAACAATCATGCGTGCACCGCCAGGTAGAGCCTCTGACCTCCTCCCCGCCCT
>Ga0080004_1083714_pt1 | contig 11471 bp, 11 predicted proteins | sample WasSprMetagenome_FD_69207 | JGI IMG/M metagenome (GOLD analysis project Ga0080004, IMG submission 69207) | Sulfidic aquatic microbial communities from Washburn Spring, Yellowstone National Park, USA - WS (SPADES assembly) (version 2) | ecosystem: Environmental > Aquatic > Thermal springs > Hot...
GATTCTTTTTCAACTTTTACTTTGAAAGTTTTACCTTCTCAAAATTTCTCTGGTGGAAAGATTGCTTTTTATGAGAAAAAAGAAAAGAAAGAAGAAACAGAGATCGAGAAAAAAGAGAGAATAGAAAAAGAAGAAAAAGCAAAAGAAATAGCAGAAACCCTAATTTCTCACCCATTACTTTGCCATGGCTTTTTAATGTGCAAGAAATGAATTTGGGGTTAATTTGTAAAATTAAAAACACAAATAGAGAAAAATTTAAAATTTTTGCTTGATTTATTGGAAAGCTTTTAATAAAATAAAAAATCTATGTTAGACATAAAATACATTCGAGAAAATTTGGAGAAAGTGAAAAAGGGATGCGAGATGAAAGGAGTAGAAATTGATTTCGAAAAACTTTTAGAGTTAGACGATCAAAGAAGAAAATTTTTAAAAGAATTGCAAGAAGTAAGAAGAGAAAAAAATAGACTTTCAAAAGAAATAGGAAAAAAAGTGGGGGAAGAAAGGGAAGGGTTAATTTTGGAGATGAAAAAATATTCAGAGAGAGAAGAAAAGTTAGAAGAGAAATATAAAGAAATAGAAAAAGAGTTTTTCGAAATTTTGTCTCAAATTCCGAATTTACCTTTGGAAGGAGTTCCAGAAGGAAAAGATGAAAGTCAAAATGTTGTTTTGAAAGTTTGGGGAAAGCCAAAAAAATTCGATTTCCCAGTGAAAGATCATTTGGAAATTGGAGAAAATTTAGATATTATAGACACAAAAAGAGCGGCAAAAACTTCAGGTTCTCGATTTGGATTTTTAAAAAAAGAATCCGCTCTTTTGGAAATTGCTCTGATAAATTTTGTTTTAGATTTATTGCTCAAGGAAGGTTTTGAATTTGTAATTCCTCCTGTTTTAATTAGACCAGAACTTTTTTGGGGGATGGGATATTTGGAGAAGGGGAGAGAAGATTTTTATTTCATAGAAAAAGATAATTTAATCTTGGTTGGTACTGCAGAACAAATTTTAGGTCCAATGCACGCTAACGAAATTTTTGAAGAAAAAGATTTGCCCAAAAGATACTTAGGATTTTCTTCTTGTTTTAGGAGAGAAGCAGGATCTTGGGGTAAAGATGTAAGAGGAATTTTAAGAGTACATCAGTTCGATAAATTAGAAATGTTTAGTTTTTGTTTGCCAGAACAGTCTCAAAAAGAGCATGAATTTTTCTTGGAAATTGAAGAAAAAATAATGCGAGCTTTAAAGATTCCTTACAGAGTGATAAAAGTTTGTGCAGGAGATATGGCTTTCCCGACAGCAGCGCAATACGATATTGAAGCTTGGATTCCTTCTCAAAATCGATACCGAGAAACCCATTCAACTTCAAACTGTACAGATTTTCAAGCTAGAAGATTAAACATTCGCTATCGAGATAAAAAAACAGGAAAACTTCACTTTGTGCATACAGTTAACGGAACTGCAGTGGCTATTCAAAGAACTATTGTCGCAATTTTAGAAAATTATCAAAGAAAAGATGGTTCTGTTGAAGTTCCTAAAGTTTTGCAAAAATACTTACCTTTCAAAGAAATTAAAAGAGTTAAAAAATGATCGAAGAAAAAAAACTCGAAGTTTTAGGCGTTGAAACCAATTACAAAATAGGAGGAGAAGGAACGCCTTTTTTAATTTTGCATGGTTGGGGAGGTTCTTCTGATTCTTGGAAAAAAGTGATTGAAATTTTAGAAAAAGAAAACGTTAAAGTAATAGCTCCAGATTTTCCAGGTTTTGGGAAAAGTAAAACACCACCTCAAGCTTGGGCACTTCAAAATTTTGTAGATTGGTTAAAAGAATTTTTAGAAAAACTAAAAATTGAAAAATTTTTTTTATTGGGACATTCTTTTGGGGGAAGAGTGGCGATAAAATTTTCTTTGAGTTTTCCAGAAAAAATAAAAGCTCTGATTTTAGTTAACTCTGCTGGAATAAAACAAAAATGGGGGCCAAAAGAAATTTTAATTTTTTATCTGGCTTTGTTGGGAAATGCTCTTTTCGCAAAAAGTTTTTTAAGAAGATTCAAAGATAAAGCAAGGAATTTATTTTACCGATTTTTTCGAGACAGAGATTATGGAAGGGCAAAAGAGCAAATGAAAGAAACGATGAAAAAAGTAATCGAAGAGGATTTGTTGCCAGTACTAGACAAAATAAAAGTGAAAACTTTTATCATTTGGGGAGAAAAAGACAATATCGTTCCTTTGAAGTTTGGAAAAATTTTAAAAGAAAAAATTAAAAATTCCGAATTAATAATTTTTCCAAAAGTTCGACATTCTCCACATTTGGAAATTCCAGAAGAATTTTCAAAAAAATTAATTGAAATTTTAAAAAGAAATGATTTTTAAAATTTTTTTAGTTGTATTTTCTCTTTTTTGGTTTTTACGACAAATTAAATCAATACTATTTTGGGTTTATCTTTGGCAATTGAAAGAGTATCATATCGGAAGGTTTGTCGATCATTTTAGAACTGAAAAGGGTAGAAGAATTTTTCTAAATAAAATTTTCATTTTGAAAGTTTTATTATTTTCGTTTTTAATTTTCAGAAAAAATTTTCATTTTCTCTATTTTGCGTTTTTAATTCTTTATTTTCTTGAATCTGCAAAATTTTTTCTTGACTTTTTTCTAAAAAAAGCACTTCTGCCAAAATTCACACTTAAAGCAATTTTTCTTTTATTTTTTAATTTCTTGTTTTTAATTTTTTATTTTCATTCCAACCTTCAGCTTAATTTTAACCTTTTCTTTTATCTTGTTGCTTTCGATATCTTAAGTTTTGGAGTAATTTCTGGTTTAGTTTTAATTTCTCAAATTCCTACTGCGATTTTAAAGAAAATAATCATTGAGAAAGCAAAAAGAAAAAGAAAAGAATTTAAAGATCTTTTGGTAATTGGGATTGTAGGTTCTTACGGAAAAACTTCAACAAAAGAATTTTTAAGCACGATTTTATCGCAAAAATTCAATGTTTTAAAAACAAAAGAGCATCAAAACTCTGAAATGGCAATTTCGAGAACGATTTTGAAAGAATTAAAAAAAGAACATCAAATTTTTGTTTGTGAGATGGGAGCTTATAATAAAGGGGGAATAAAGCTTTTGTGTGAAATTTGTCAGCCAAAAATCGGAATTATAACTGGTGTTACTTTTCAGCATTTAGCTCTTTTTGGATCTTTTGAAAATTTAATTTCAGCTGAAGGAGGAAAGGAATTAGTAGAGAGTATTCCAGAAGATGGTTTTTTAATTTTCAATGGCGAAAATGAAATTTTAAGAGAAATTTATTTTTCTACACAAAAAAAGAAAAAAATTGTAGGAATAGAAAAGAAAGATTTTGATGCTTTTGCAAAAAACATTGAAGTTTTCAAAGATAAAATTTCTTTTGAAGTTTGTTTTAAAGGAAACGAAAAAATAAAAATTGAAGCAAATTTGGTAGGGGCCCAAAACATTCAAAATCTTTTGTTAGCCATTCTTTGTGCAAAAGAAATTGGAATGGAACCAAAAGAAATTGAAAAAGCTTGTCAAAAAATTTCAATGGAACAATGCGGAGTAAAGCTAATAAGAACAAAAGATGGTGCAGATATCATAGATAGCACTTATTCTACAAACCCAGAAAGCGTTATATCTCATTTGGAGCATTTAAAACTTTGGGAAGGAAAAAAAGCAATTGTTATGCCTTGTCTGATTGAGTTGGGAGAAAAGTCAAAAGAAATTCATGAAAAAATTGGGAAAAAAATTGGTGAAATTTGTGATTTGGCGATCATTACTACGAGAGATTTTTTTGAACAAATAAAAGAATCAGCTTCAAGAGAAGCATTGAAACTAAAAAAAGAAAAATTTGAAATTTTTTTTACTGAAAGTCAAAAAGAAATTTCAGAAAAATTAAAATCTTTGAAAGAAAAAGGAAACGTGATTTTGTTTGAGGGAAGGGTTAATTTTGATTTAAAGGCTTTTTTGGAAAAATTTTAAGATTTTGCTAAAATTTTAAAAATCTAAAAAACCATGAAATTTAAAAAGATTTTAATTTCTTTTTTAATTTTGGGAATTTTTTTGGGTAGCTTTTTTGGCGGATTTTTTCTTGGCTACCAAAAAAAGCAATGTAAAATTTGCAAACCTGAAGAAATAGATTTTTCGCTTTTTTGGGAAGCTTATCATAAATTAAAGGAAAATCTTTACGATAAAACAAAAATCGATCCTCAAAAAATTCTTTATGGGGCCATTTCTGGAATGGCAAAATCTTCTGAAGATCCTTACACTGAATTTTTCGATCCCAAAAAGGCAAAAATTTTTGAAGAAGATGTAAGGGGATATTTTGAAGGAGTAGGAATGGAAATTGGAATTAAAAAAGGAAAGCTTCAAGTGATAGCCCCTTTGGAAGGAACTCCAGCTCAAAGAGCAGGTATTAAACCAGGAGATCTTATTTTAAAAATTGATGATAAAGATACGACAGATATGAGCGTTGAAGAAGCAGCGATGCTAATTAGGGGAGAAAAAGGGACAAAAGTAAAATTAACTATTTTTAGGGAAGATTGGAAAGAACCAAAAGAAATCGAATTGGTAAGAGATATAATCCAAATTCCGTCTCTCAAATTTGAAAAAAAAGATGGAATTTTTTATGTTAAAATTTATCAGTTTTCGGAAAAATTAATCAACGATTTCAGAGATGTTGTTTCTGAAATTTTAAGAGAGAAAAATAAGGAGAAAAAAATAATACTAGATTTAAGAAACAATCCGGGAGGAATTTTGGATGTAGCAGTAAATGTGGCAGGATACTTTTTAGAAAAAGGAAAGGTAGTAGTAGTGGAAGATTACGGAAACGGAAAGAAAATAGAACACAAATCTTCAGGACCTGCGATTTTGAAAGATGCAAAAGTTATAGTTTTAATTAACGAAGGTTCAGCTTCAGCTTCTGAAATTTTAGCTTCAGCTTTGAGAGAGAACTTGGGCACGATTTTAATTGGAACTAAAACTTTTGGGAAAGGCTCTGTACAAAAAATGGAAAGGTTAAGCGATGGTTCTTATTTAAAAATTACCGTAGCCAAATGGTTAACTCCAAAAGGAAATCAAATTTCAGATATCGGAGTTAGCCCTGATATTGAAGTGAAAGAAAAAGATGAAGAAGATTTACCTTTGAAAAAAGCGATAGAAATTTTAAAAACTTCATAAAAAATCTTATGGCAAATTTTATTTTTATTGCAGGGGGTGTAATGTCTGGAATAGGGAAGGGAACAACTTCAGCTTCTTTGGGAGTTTTGTTGAAATCTAAAGGCTATAAAGTTGAGCCAATGAAAATTGACCCTTATGTTAACATCGATGCAGGAACGATGAACCCTATAGAGCATGGCGAAGTTTTCGTGACAAAAGATGGAGTGGAGACAGATCAAGACATTGGAATTTACGAAAGATTTTTACATCAAGATTTAACAAAAGAAAATTATCTCACTTTGGGAAAAGTTTTTCTTTCTGTGATTCAAAAAGAAAGAGCACTTGAATATCAAGGAAAGTGCGTCGAAGTAATCCCTCATTGTACAGACGAAATTATTTCAAGAATTGAAAATTTAGGAAAAAAAGCAGATTTTGTATTAGTGGAAATTGGGGGAACAATCGGAGAATATCAAAACGCTCTTTTTTTGGAATCCGCAAGACAAATGAAATTGAAATACAAAAATAAAGTAATTTTCATTTTAGTTTCTTATTTGCCCATTCCTGAAATGGTAGGAGAAATGAAAACCAAACCCACACAAACTGCAACGAGACTTCTCAATGAAGCTGGAATCCAGCCAGATTTTATTGTGGCAAGAGCAAAAGTCTCTTTGGATGAACCAAGAAAAGAAAAACTAGCTTTGTTTTGCAACGTAAAAAAAGAAAACATAATTTCAGCCCCAGATGTAGAGTATATTTATCAGATTCCTTTGAATTTTGAAAAAGAAAAGTTCGCTGAAAAAGTTTTAAGAGAGTTTGGTTTGAAACCAAAAAGAAAAAACTTAAAAGAATGGGAAAGTTTGTGTAAAAGAATTGAAGAAAGTAAAGAAGAATTGAAAATTGGAATTGTGGGGAAATATTTTAAGACGGGAAAATTTATCTTGATGGATTCTTACATTTCTGTCATTGAAGCAATAAAGCATGCATGTTGGTATTACAAAAGAAAACCTAAAATCGATTGGTTAGATGCTGAAAATTACGAGAAAAATAAAGAAAACTTAAAAGAACTTTTGAATTATGCTGGAATTATTGTACCTGGAGGATTCGGTCAAAGAGGTATAGAAGGAAAAATTTTAGCTATTGAATTTTGCAGAAAAAATAAAATTCCTTTTTTAGGCCTTTGTCTTGGAATGCAATTAGCTTGCGTTGAATTTGCAAGGAACGTGTGTGGTTTAAAAAGCGCTCATTCTACAGAATTTAATTCAAAAACAAAATTTCCAGTAATTTCTTTATTAAAAGAACAGAAAAAACTTTTAAAAGAAAAAGAATTTGGGGGTACAATGAGGTTGGGAGAGCAAAAATGCAAAATTAAAAAAGGAACTTTAGCTTTTTCTCTTTACAAAAAAGAAATAGTTTTTGAAAGACATAGACATCGTTACGAATTTAACAATAAATTCAGAAAAGTTTTTGAAAAACGAGGAATGGTTTTTTCTGGTTTCAATCCTGAGAGAAATTTAGTAGAAATAATTGAATTGAAAGACCATCCTTTTTTTGTCGCTTCCCAATTTCATCCAGAATTTAAATCAAAACCTTTGAACCCCCATCCTTTATTTTTAGGGTTCATAGAAAAGTCAATAGAAAATGAAAAGAAATGAGAATAGCAATCGTTGGGAGTGGAATTTGCGGTCTCTATTTGGCAAAATCTTTATCTCAAAAAGGGTATGAAGTTTTTTTGTTTGAAAAAAAAGAAATTTTAGGTGAAAAAGCTTGTTCTGCTTTGTATTCTGAAAGAATTTTTGATTTTTTGCCTTTTTCCAAAGATTTTATTGAAAACGAAATCAAACTTTGCAAAATCATTTTCCCCAAGAAAGAAATTACACTTAAATTTAAAAGAAGGTTTTTCGTGTTTAATAGAAAAAAAATAGAAGAAAGGCTTTTTGAAGAAGTTTTAAAAGAAAAAAGAGTAAAAATTTTTTTGAAAACAGAAATAAAAGAAGAAAATTTGAAAGAAATGGAAAAAGATTTTGAAAGAATAATAGGAACTGATGGAGCAAATTCTGTAGTGAGAAAATATTTGGGTAAGAAAAATTTCTCTTCTTTTTTGGGAATTCTAACAATTTTTGAAAAACCTAACTTTTCAAGTTGTGCAAAAGTTTTTCCAACAGAAAAAGGTTTTATATGGGAAATTCCAAGAGGAAAAACCACAGAGTATGGGATTTTGGAAGTAGGGGAGAGGGCAAAAAAAATTTTAAATGATTTTTTAGAAGAAAGAGATTTAAAAAATTTTTCTCAAATTAAATCTGCACCGATTTTAATCAATAGTTTTTGGCTTCCTAAAAACGAAAAAATTACTCTTTGTGGGGAATCAGCTGGGATGATAAAACCTTGGTCTGGAGGGGGTGTAATTTGGGGGCTTTTTGGAGCTAAATTTTTGTTGGAATCTTTTCCAAATTTTTTACTCTACAAAAAGAAGGCAGAGAAATTTTTCAAAAGAGAAATTTTCATCTCAAGTTTTCTTAAAAAAATAGTTTATCTTTTAGGATTTAATTTCCCCTTTTTTCTTTTTAGAAATTACTCTTTAGATGGTGATTTCTTTTTAAAACCGTGATATTGCTCGTGAATTTTTTTCAAATAAGGTCGAGTCAAATGGGTATAAACTTGAGTTGTAGAGATATTTTTGTGTCCTAAAAATTCCTGAACCACTCTTAAATCTACCCCTTTTTGTAGCAAATCAGTGGCAAAAGAATGTCTCAAAGTGTGACAAACTACATTAGAAGGAAGTCCAGCCAAAAGCGCATATTTTTTTACGATCCTCTCAAACGATCTTTTTGAGAGCCTACCTAAAACTTTTTTTCCTTTAAAACTTACAAAAAGTGCTTTTTCTTTATCTGTTCTCTCTTTTAAATATTCCCTTAGCCAAAAAACTGCTCTTTCTGAAAAATAAACTGTTCTCGGTCTTTGTCCCTTTCCAATAATCGAAATTTCTAAAGTTTTTGTTTCAGGCATAATTTTAATTTGATCTCTGTTTAAATTTACAATTTCCCCAACTCTCATTCCAGTTGAGAAAAAAGTCTCCAAAATCGCTCTATCTCTTTTTCCAATTAAAGTTGAAGTATCTGGAGTTTCTAAAAGTTTTTCAATTTGTTCTAATGTAAGAAAATTTATTTTTCTTTCTTTTTCATCTTTTAAAAGTTTCACTTTCTCAGGAGACAAAGATGGAATTTCTTTTTCTGAAAAAAATCTCAAAAACTGTCTCAAAGCAATTAGATAATAATTTTGAGTTGATTTCTTTAAATTTCTTTTATATTTTGTCCAATACTGGCGAGCCAAAAAAACTCGATATTCAGAAATGAGTTGGGGAGTGATTTCATTCGGCTTTAAATTTTCCAAGTTTTTTATTTCTAACCATCGAAAAAATGATTTCAGAAACCTTGCGTAATTTTCTTGGGTTTGGTTTGAGAGTCCTTTTTCTATCTCTAACCAATCTAAAAAATCGTTTAAGTATTCTTTTACGGACTTTACTTTATTAGCCTCATTCTTTTTTGAGTTTTCTTGAGCTTGAATTGACATAAATTTATGTCGCTTAAGGTACATTATGCGACATCAAGAATATTTTATTTCTTTCCAAAAATAAAGTCAAGTGTGAAATTAGTTATGAAATTAATAAAGGAGTAGAAAAAACTGCCCCCTTTTAAAGCTGAAATTTCGTTTTTTACATAATTTTCACCCCCTTATTTTTTTATTTTTTAAAGGTCCTGAAAACATTTCCAAAATTTTCGGAATTCTTTTTTAATTTTTTGAATCAGTGTTTTAACTTCGTTTAATGGTTCTTCAATTTTTGGTAAAGGCAACGGTTCTTTTATTTCAATTTCGATTCCTAAAATTCCAGAAAGTAGAGCGGTCCAGCAAAAATTTAAAACATCAAGATTGTAGCCTGAGGCAATCAAATCGATTTCTCTTCCATCGCAAATTTCTGCTAACTTTCTCACTTTTTCCCCTATCATTTTAAAACCTTCTATTGTCAAATTCAGATTCGTTAAAGGGTCTGAAAAATGAGGATCAGAGCCTCCATTCCTGATGATTATTTGAGGTTTGAACTCTTTGACGACTGGTTCAATAATTTCTTCAAAGACCATTCTGTAAGAAATATTACCTGAGAAAGGTGGTAAAGGAATGTTAATTTTTAAACCTTCACCTTTCCCTACTCCTTTTTGTTCTACAAATCCAGTACCAGGATAAAGAGTTCTCGGATCTTGATGAATGTCGATAAACAAAATTCTCGGATCTTCATAAAAATATTCCAAAGTTCCGTTTCCAGCATGGGCATCAGTATCCAAAATTAAAATTTTCTTTAAACCATATTTTTCAATCAAATATTTTGCACAAAATGCAACATCATTATAAATACAAAATCCCTCTCCAAAATTTTTCTTTGCATGATGCAAACCTCCTCCAATTGAAATTACTTTTTTAAATTTCCCTTCCATTACCAACTCTACTGCCAACTTTGCCTGCCCTATTATGTATCTTCCTGCCTCTTCTATTTTTCCAGGTTTTCCAATTGGTAAGTTGTCGGCTGAATGATAAAGAAAAAATTTTCCATTAAAATCTTCTCCCCTACTTTTTGCTTCAAAGTATTTTTTGGTAAATTCAATGTATTCTTTTTCACAAATTAAAAGCAAATCCTCATCAGTCGCCTTTTTTGTTTTCAAAACTGGAAAATCAATTTTTATTTTCTCTTTGAAAAATTTCAAAAAATTCTCTCCCCTTCTTCCATGAAAAGGGTGTCCTTTGCCAAAATCGTACTCGTTTATTTCTTTTCTAAATAAAAAAGCAAACTTTTCTTTCATAAAGAGTTTTTACTTGAAAAACTTTTTTACTTCTTCAATCTTTAAAAAATTCCATTTTCCTTTAATTTTGATCCAATATTCTATGGGAATGTTAAATTTTTTGTGAATTTTGAGTAGCGCTTTGTACTGCTTTTTATCATGCTTTGTTGGATACCACTGTTTTTTATTTGTCTTTTTAACTTCAACAATTTTTTCAACTTTTCCGTTTTTTCCCAAAATAAAAAAATCAACAGCCCCTCCAATTGCAACTTTAAAAATCGAATCTTTGGGATATTTTTTAAACAAAATCTTTTTTGCTTCCCATTCTGCTTTGTATCCTTTTTTCATTTTTTGATTTTACAAAATTTGCTATAATTAATAAAGTAGAACATTAAAACTTAAAAAGGAGGGGATGAAAAGTGAAAAGAAATTTGGTAATTTTGTTCCTTTTAATTTACTTTCTTCCCTTAAATTCCGTTGCTTCAAAATTTGAAGGATTTGTAGAGTATGTAATTAAAAAAGGAGATACGCTTTCTAAAATTGCTCAATCTGAAGAAGTTGCAGAAATTATTTTGAAAGTTAACAGAATTGACCGGGCACATTTTATTCCAGGAAAAAAAATTCTTGTTCCAATAAATGAAAAAGTAGCAAAAAATTTTTGCCCTGTACCAAGAAGAATAAGTGATAGATCAGAAAGAGTTATTTACTTTTTCTTGGATGTTCAATATTTTGGAGCATATGAAAAAGGAAATTTGATTTTGTGGGGGCCGATTTCATCTGGAAAAGGAAATTCAACCCCCTCAGGGAAAATTTTACGCACAATGGAAGAGTAAAAATTATTCCTCAAGAAAATACAGAGCGAGGATGGATTTTGCAGTCAATTTTTATAAAGGATTCTTTATCCATGAACAATCTTTACCTGGATATCCTGCTTCTCACGGGTGTATTAGATTGCTTAGAAAAGACGCAGAGAAAATTTTTAATTGGATACAAATAGGTGATCCAATCGTAATTACAAAATTAGAAAATTTCAAAAATTTCAAATAACAATTTTTTTCAAAAAGCAGCCCTTTTGGGCTGCTTTTTAATGGTAAATTTAGGTTATGGAACTCAAACCTGTTTTTTTGATGCAACCTATCCCCTACTTTGGAGAAAAATTAAAAGGAAAATGGATCGTTGAGCCAAAAATCGATGGCTGGAGGTTGGAGATTATAAAGTATGAAGATGGGAAAATCGAATATTGGGGAAGGAGATTAGAAAAAAATCCGAATTGGACAGAAAATTTAAAATTTTTAGATAAATTCTTAGAAAACGTTCCAAAGGGGACCCTTTTAGATTGCGAATTATATTCAACAAAAGGAAGAAAAGGAATTCCATCAGTTTTAAAGAAAACTGGAAAAGCAAAACCTTTAATCTTTGTTTTCGATGTTGTGTTTTTCAATGGAAAATTCATTGGTGAAAAAACTTTAAAAGAGAGGAAAAAGATTTTAGAAAAAATCA
>Ga0080004_1127279_pt1 | contig 11471 bp, 19 predicted proteins | sample WasSprMetagenome_FD_69207 | JGI IMG/M metagenome (GOLD analysis project Ga0080004, IMG submission 69207) | Sulfidic aquatic microbial communities from Washburn Spring, Yellowstone National Park, USA - WS (SPADES assembly) (version 2) | ecosystem: Environmental > Aquatic > Thermal springs > Hot...
CAAATTTTCTAGTTTAGAATTAAGCTTATTTATACCTTCATTTAACGCATCTATTCCTTTTCCTATTTTATCCAATACTTCTATGTGTTTTTGTAAATTTTTAGCAAATTCATACTGCTGTTTAATTATAAAGTTTGCCATTTCTTCAAATCTTTTAATCCTCTCCGGCATTAAAATGAAATTTTCTAAATAAACTAAATCGTTTGTTTCTAATTCCATATCACCAAAACTATAATCAATCCACGCCTTTGCTTGTAATTCTGTTGGATAAATGCTTTTTGCTTCTCTATTCAAATCTACTTCTGCTGTTGCTTTATGCCCCACTTTTTGCTTTATCATCTCTGCCGTATTGTCATTTATTTTAGATGCTATATGCTGAGAAATAACCTTACCATCGTAAATGTTTATTTTTATGCCGTTTTTCTGTAGAAAATCATAAACAAATGTATTGACAATAAGTATTTTGTTGATAAAGTCGCTGAAATCTTTGGTTTGAAATTGATGAATATAAACTATAATCGACTTTGTTGTTTTCTTTAATGTTATGCCATAAGGAATGAATTGTTTTATTTGTGTATTCCAATTTTGAAGTTGAATTTCTTTATCCCAATTCAAATTTTTGCTTAATTCCTTGTTTTCTTCGAGAATTGGAAACTTTATGGCTAGGTTATGTAATCGATAATTTTGTAAAAAATTTCGCTCATAGGTATTGAAAAGATTTTTACCGTCCAATTTAGTTTTCTGTGTTTTTAGTTTTCTTTTTAAACTTTTCATATATTCCAAACCATTTTCTGTCAGTTTATATACTGTAAAAGAAGTCCTATATTCCTTTACAATAAGATTTTGCTTAACCAAATGCCTTAAGTAGTAATTTAAGAGTTGTTTAGAAATACCTAATCTTCGTGCAATTTGTGTTGGGTATGCATTTTTATGAATTCCTAATAGTATTTTATATATAAGTAAAATATTCCTATGCATTTTTTTACTTATTTTTTACATTTAAATAAGCTTTTTGGTAATACATCAAATATAACAAAATATATACATTCAATAGAACTCCAATTCTTCCAAAAATTCTAATTCCTCCCATGCCCCTATATCGACATCTAGAAAATCTATTCTCGCATCTCTCAACAATTGTTTAAAATCGTATTTCATCGCTTATCCCTCGTTTATAAAATCTTTTAGTTTGTGTTTTGGGTAAAAGTTGAAAATCCTTTCTTCTGCTATTTTATAAATATCTTCTCTTATCTCTATACCAATAAATCGTTTATTTTGCTCTATACATGGTATGGCAAAAGTGCCAAAACCCATAAAGGGATCTAATACTAAACCGTTTGGGGGAGATAACCTATTAACTAAAATTCTTGCCAATTTTATAGGTTTTGGCGTGACGTTCATTTTTTCAGTCGGCGTTTTTTCTACTCCATGCATTCTCATAAAACCTGCAAATGCTGGATGCTCAAACCAATCCAGTTCTATTAAACCTTCTCTATTAAAATAATACTTTTCTTCATCTTTTACAAACCATAAAGCCGTTTCGTGAGCCATTAAGAATTTTTTCAAATTTGGAAATCTTATTTTATTCGGATTAGGATAAACCCAAATTATCTCCCTAGCTAATTTAAAACCTATTTTTGTTAAATGATTATACCATTTCCATTTATCATATAAACCACAAAAAACTACTAGATTTCCTTCTGGTTTTAGTAATCTATAAAATTCTCTTGCTAAAAATTCTTTTTGCTCTTCCGTTAAGCTTGGCATGTATTCTGTGTTATCATAAGGGGGATCGGTTAAAATTAAATCTATTGAATTATCTTCTAGTGTGGGAAGGATTTTAAAACAATCGCCATTAATTAGCTTAATCCTTTCTTTTAAGTCCGTCATTTGCATCACTTTAATTTTTATCTATTACTATAAATTTTTTGATTCGCGGAATAAAAATTAATGATAAAGTTTCGAAAATACCCATGAATGGCAAAATTAGAAAATACTTGTAGCTTTTTGATTTTAGTATTCCATAAGTGTATGCTGATAAATAATAAAGCATTCCGAAAAATCCGAAAAACGCTAATGGTGTAGTTGGTGGGAATACAAACCATAATGGAAATAGTAGCATGCTGGAAAAAATACCACCAAACATTCTCAAAACTATTAATGGAATTGCCTTTAAATTTGTGTTTTTCAATTCTTTTAAAATTCCTTTATACCATCTTGCTCTCTGCTTCCAAAAATCTTTTAAAGAATTTGGCGATTTTATCGATACTTTAGTTGAACTCTGCCATGTTTTATATCCTTTTTTTATCAATTCTTGCGAAAAAACGTAATCTTCTACTAATGTGTTTGTTTTAAATCCTATTTCTTTTAAAACTGAACCTTTAGCTATTAACAATTCACCGTGAAAACCTATTAATCCTTTTTTCAATTTTCCAGTGCATAATCTAAACATAAAAATATCATCGAAATATCTCAAAAAATCTAAAATATAAGTTAATTTTGATTTCCCGTTTCTTGGAATTAGTATGCCGTTTGACGCAACATAACCCTTTTTCTCATAATAAGGAATTTCATACAAAAAATTGTCATCTAATGGATAACTGTCATCATCTAAAAATACATACCATTTATTATCTTCAACATAATTTTTTATGAAATATTGTATTGCTCTGCCCTTGCATTTAACTCCATCAAAATTGTTTGGCACTACTATTATCCTTATGTTTTTGTCATTTAATTCTAATTTGCTTCCTTCATCAATTATTATGTTTATCCTATAGCCATCGAAACTTCTTATTTTTTCTATAACTTCTTTAAGAGAGTTAATAGTTTTTTCATTCGCTACTGTTGGAATAACAAACTCAACATTTCTAGCTTTATAGCTTTCTCTTTTTGGCTTATAATTGTATCCCAAAAAACCTATTAATGAACTCAAACCGTAAGAAAAAAATGCTATATCGAAAAACATTTAATCACTCTCCGTGTATTTTTTAACTATTTCTTCAATTTTTTTATCAAAATTGTTTGAACTAATTTCATTTTCTTTTTCCGTTGGATAACTTATTACAAATTCTTCTACTTTTTCTTCGGTATCCAAATCATAAACCACATATCTGCCTTCATCTACTATGAATAACAAATTTTTATAAACTAAAAATCCATAATAGGTTTTATATAGTTCTTCTTGGAATTTCCATAACTCATAAGGACGGAAAAAATATTCCCAAACCGCAAAATCGTATTCTCTCTCCGTTGCGAACTCTTTCATGATTATTCTTTCTACTTTAGCTAGAACTTCCCTATCTTTTATTTTAAGTATCATCATTATACATCACCTCCTCGATTTCGTATTTTAGCATGTATAAAGCAAACAAAATATGAAATTGAATTATTTTGAAAAATTCTTTAGTTTCAAGTGTCATCTTTTTAGGATAAATTTTCGCTTTTTTCAATTTTATTGGTTTGCCCCAAAACTTTTCATGATTTTCAATAATTTTTAAAATTTTTTCTTTTGTCGTTTTATCTGCTATTTTCTTCTTCATACAATTTCCCCTCAAAATAATAGTGTCCTCCTTTTTCTGATTTGCACCAATAAGCATCCCAAAAAGTGTAATTTTTCTCAAGTGCTTCTATTATATCTTCATTTCCACTCCATCCTCCCGTGTGAAGTTCTAGTTTAAACTTTTTTCCTCTTCTCTTAAAAACAAAATAACCAGAATCCCCAAACATCCAAATCTCTTTTATTAGCTTAATTAATCCTAATGTCCCATCTCTAAAAATATCCCAATTTCTTATTATTTTTAATGCTGCTCTAGTAGGATAACCGTTTTTATCCGTAAGTTTTACAAACTTTTTAATTAACTCGAATTTATTCATTTTTAATATAAAAACCAGTATTTAAAAGCTTTTCTCTCTTATGATTTTATTATCCTCTCTAAAATTTTGGCTATTTTTTCCGCTATTTCTCTTGAATATTGAATATAATAACCTGCAGACTTGAAAATGAATTCTAATGATGCCCCTTTAAAGAATAGCAATTCGATAACATCTGCACCACTCATAGCTAAAAGTGTTAAAATGTTTTTTCTGAAGAAATAAAAGCTAAAAGGATAAAATATGCCGTCAATTGTATAACCTATTCTACATTCTTCATTTAACTTAATTAAAAATTTTCTTGGATTTCTTAACCTTGCGAATGATGGAAAAATGTATTCTTTAGGAAAAATTTTAGAAGTTAAGTAATCCGCTAATGCTTTTATTTGTTCCGATGCTAGTGGAATTAAAATTAATCTCTCTGCGTATCCTCTTCTTTTTTTAGTTTGAAATATTATTCTAATGTATTTCTTTTCAATTGTTATGTTTTCTCTTTTAAGAAGTGTTATTTCTGAAGGTCTAGCCCCCGTTAAATACAATAATAGCAATAAATTCGCGTGTTCTTGGTTTTTTGCTTTAGTGTAGTAGTTTAAAATAAAATCGCTAAAGTTTAATATTTTAAACTTTTCTTTTAGGAATGGTGCTTTATACTCCGGCAAACTTTATCACCGTCATTAATAAAGCTATGAATATAACCAATAGGAATGGAAAATCTTTTTCGTTTTTCTTTTTCATATATAGATTTAAAACTAAAACAAAATAAATTAAAAGAATTGTAAAAAGTGATAACATTTTAAAGTCGTATAGAAGAAGTATCATAATCAAATTGCTTAAAAATATGACATCCCCTTCTGCTAATTTTAATAAGTATGAAAAAGTAAATGAAAAAGCAAACATAGATAATATCACAATTGTTAATTGTAAAAATGTTGGTTTGAATAAAAATAATATAATAGCTAATGAATAACCTGTAAGCATATCCGCGTATTTTCTGTCAAATGTTTTAGTTTTTATATCTTCTCTTAAAGCTAAAAAAAGCAAAAAAAGGGGAAAAAAGAAAATGGTTATGTCGTTCATTAGCTTCCCCCTAATTCTTTTCTTAATTTTCTCACATCTTCTGAAAGCTTGTAATAAGCTTTATTAAGTTTTTCTAAAAAGTTATCTAAATCGGCTGGAAGAATTATTTCTTCTCTGAATAAAGCATTATATTCGCTGGATATATCTTCAAAACCTTTTTCTACTTTTAAAGTATCGTATCTTATTTTAACTTTACTTGCCAATAATCTTATTTGTGAAACCGCACTAGCTATTGCTTCTCTATTTGTTGCCCCTACTTTTTCCATTCCATCTTTAGAAAATAAACCATCGGAAATTCCATAAACATTTCTTGCCATTTTATCCAAATTAAATAACAAAACCTTATATGAACTAATTAAATCCATCAACTCTTCTATTTCTATTATAAACCTTAAAATGTAATTTGCCTCTATTAATAACTGATCCTTTATATCTGCCATTTTAACCAACTCCTTTTATTACTAATTGTTTTGTTATCCTTTCGATTTGTTCTTCTAAAATGAAATACTTATTGTATAAATCAATTTCGTTTTTGATTATGGTGTTTATTATGTATATGCTAAATGTGAATGTCGTTAATATCAATATTAGCAATATTATTATGCCTAGCCAAAGCCATTTAAACCTTCTATTCAACTCTATTTTATCTTGTTCCAACAATTCCACCACCTCCCGTTTGTGCAGTGGTTTGAATTGGTTTAGATACAAATGTTGGTAAATAGTTCATAGCCATAACCAAAACTAAACCTATTATTAATATCAATACTAGCCAAAATATCCAATTTCCAAATATTGCTGGTTTTGGTTTTAATTGCTCTACTACATACCTAGCGAAATCTCTCAAAATGGCACTTAATTCATCTACTTTTACTTTTAGATAATTCAAATCGGTTTTTGTCATATACTTTTCTTCTAATTTTCCTATTCTTTCTTTATCGTAAATGAAGCCCGTGTTTGTATCTATAATAAAAGCGGGATAAAAGTTTTCGAATTGGAAATAATGCTTCTTTTCTGGCAATTCCATAACTAAATACTTTTTACCATCCTTTTCAACATACTGAACTTGTTTTATGTTTTCTGGCAATTCAAATGAAAACGATGCATCCCTGTCGTATAGTGTTGATATTTCTTTATCGCTTGTTTTTACATTTATAAACGGTGGTTTTATTTCTCCAACATATGTTTTTATAACCCCCCTACTGTTTAAATCGATAATCATTAATCCTTCTCCTTCATCTACTCTTCTTAGTGGTGTATCGGAAAATTTTCTTGCTATTATAATTGTTGGAAATAGGAAAATTACGGAAATTAATATTGCTAAAAGCAAATCGTATGTTGTTATTAAAGTTAGTGTTAAGGTAAATAATGGAATAAGAGAAGCTAGAAAATATGAACCGTATGATTTAACTTTTCTTAAATTAACCATTATCTCACCCCGAATAGTTTTATTTCGGTTTTAGTTTGTGTTTTTGGTTGCTCTGTCTGAGTTGGATAAGTATATTCATATTCAAATTTGCTTTTTAGCAATTCTTCAAATGCTTTAGCATTTACTGACAAACTACTTCTGCTTATGTATAAGAAAATATCTATTAAAAATCTTACATTATTTATCGCTGTATCAATTGATTTATCCAACGTTTCCAACATTCCTGATGTTAATAAATTTTCTTCTTTGGCTTTTTCTTTTTGTTTAATTAAATCATCAACTAGTTTAACGAATTCCCTAATCCATGCGTAAAATTTTCCTAATAAATATCTTTCGTGTGGTGATAAATTCAATAGTTTAGTTTCTTCTGCTGTGAGTAGGTATAGTGCAGTATTGACATCCGTATAATTCCAATTTGGTTTTCTGACCAATTCTTCTATTCTCGCAATATTTTCCCTACTTATAACTTTGTCTATTAAACTCGTTTCTTTTCTTGGTGTAAAAATACTTGGTAATTGGTCTAATTGGTCTAATTGCCCCATCATTTTATCACTTTATCCCGTATTTTTGTTTCAAATTGTATATATCTCTATTTGTTAAGGTTATTTGAATCACAAAATATGTCGTTAAGATTAGCGAAAGTATTTTGAAAAGCAAATTTGGAAAAACAAAAATCATAACTGATGCCGTTAATCCTAAAACTTCGGAAATAAATTTTACTTCAAGTCGCTTAATAACTTCTGTAGCACATAACTTTTTTGGGATGGTTTCTGTCGCCACTAATTTTTCAATAATTTCTTTATCTTTATCGTTTGTTTGATTTACATTTTCCAGTGTCATAAAGATTATTGTTTTAAGTATTTAAAAGCTTTTAAATACTGGTTTCTATTATTTAAATGAGAAAAGAGTTATGGAATTATGAAATTGAATTGGATGATTCATCAAATCGTTTTTCTTTAAAAGCAGAAACATCCATGCCAAAAAATTGGTTAGTAAAATTATCTGAAGGTGTAATGAGAAAAATAGCGTGGATTAAAGGAATTAAGCTAAACGATGAAGAAATGGAAAAAAGTAGAAACATTTTTAAATTAGTGCGAGAAGATGCAAATTTTAAAAAAGAATGGATAAAGCAACTAGAAAAATACGGAATTCTAAATGAACTTATTGATAAAGTAGGGAAAAGCATCAACGCTTATTTGTATGATTATACAATTGATGATTTAGATTTTGAAGATAATGGAAATGTAATAAAAGTTAAGGTGGTTATAAGTGGAAAGTTTTGGCAAAATTAAATTTTATGCTTTATTTGTGAATTATAATGGAAAACCCGCATTAATGATTAGAAGTTATATAACTGATCCTGAATTAATAAAAAAGATAATTTTAGAAGCATACAATAAAGGTCAAATAGAAATTAAAGGGGTTTTGTTAATAAGAAATCCCCTATTAGCAATAGTAAAAGCTAAAGAATTAGGATTTTTATAAAAAAAGAAAAAAGAGTGGGGGAAGTTAAAGGGTTTTTCATTCGATTTTATAGTGCGGAAGTCGTGGCTCTTCCGCCGCCGAATACTCCCAAACCTAAAACTACTGTCAATATTACTGCTATAACTACTGCTAGAACAACTAATGGCATGTATTGTCCTACTGTTTTAAGTGATTGGAATCCAGAAGTTATTGCATCTTTAACATAACCTTTAATTATTGTATCGTTAATGCTTTCTATATTTGACTGTGTCAAAGAATATGCTTGTCCTCCTAGAACGCCGATGAAGATTAAAAGCAATACTGAAACTCCTACACCAATTATTAATGCTGTCATGGCTCCTGCTTCTACATATCCTTTAAAGACTCTTTTCTTTTCCAACATTTGCATTTTTATCACCGATTAAATCTTTACTGCGTTATATATAAAATTATCAATATGTCTATGTCATAGTCATTTTTTAAAGTTTTTAAATACTGCATCAATTTTAAATATGGCAGTATCAATAGTTTTCAATTTGGATTTGATTTTCTTAACATTTTTCTTAAGCTTTTTAATAAGCTTTTTGTATAGGATTTATAATTTTATAAAAAATTTGGGAAATTTTAACCAAAACTATTTGGCTACTTCTGTTGTTTTGCTTATAGCTAATATAATTTCTTATGCGATGGTTTTTCTTTTTGTAAATTTTTATGCTACTGAAATTTTATTCATTCTGTCGTTTTTAGGAATGGCTAATGCTCTATTTATTTTTAGCGTTTTGTTTTTCATTTTTGAAATTATGATTTATCTTTCTTCACGCACTAAATAAATTGAACTTTATTCTTTAACGAAACCAAAAAGCTTAATGATAAGAAAATTAAAGATGCTACTAAACTAATTATTGGCATATACATATTGATGTTGCTATAATAAGCGTAGATTGTTAATGCCCCGCTTAAAACAAATGTTAAAATGGCAGAAACTCTTAAATCTACTGCTGATAAAATTATTGCCAAGCCCCAAATGAAAATAAGCATTAGTTCTATTATTCCTACTCCTAAAGTGCTTGTTATTAATGATATTAACCACTCGAACATTATATCATCCCCGGCATTCTACTAAATAAACTTAATATAAATGTTATCAGTAACCAAATATAAATTATCGTTAAGCTTGCTTCTAAAAATAGTTTTAAGTAAAATGCTAGAGTTGGTTCAATAGGAAAGAATTGAATGAAAATGTTTAATAAAAACATTATCATTTGTGGTATTGCGGTTATGAAATTTCCTATTAAATCTACAAAAGCATTACCACTATAAAAAACTAACGCCCCTATATCTACTATTGGAATATTTCTAGTTCTCTGAAGTTGCTCTTCAAATTTTTGAGTAGTATTAACTATATTTGAAGAATCGGGTAATGATACCATAGAGTTTAGATTTAAATTCATTCCGCTTAACGAATGAACTAAAATAGTTATTCCAAATGAATAAATTAATTGAACTAAAATAATTGCAAAAAATATATCAGTTTGTTTAGCCATATTATACCACCCTTTTAGCTTCTTGCGTAATTGTTAATATTGAAAATACCATAACTACTATAAATATACCTTCTGCTAGTGTTATCGTTGAAGTTTGAATGGATAAAGTGCAAATTAGTAGAGAAATTAAAGCCGTTAAAAATCCTAATATTCCTATTCCTAAACGCATACTTAACGTAAAACCAAAAATGAAAAATCCAAATGCTAAAAGTAAAGCTAATTTTTCAGGAATTAATCCTACTTTTCCACTCACATCAAAATATCTTCCAAATTTGCCGTTATTGGTTTCTATTTCAATATAAAATATGTTTGAACTTATGTTAATTGTTGAGAAATCGAAATACATTTTAAAATCGTTTGGATTTTCGGCGTTTATTGTCGCTAATAATTTATTGTTGTTGTAAATTTTCACTATTGCATATGAGTTCGCATTATCAGTTCTCAAATAGCTTATAACTAATGTTTTATCGGCTACTTTAGAAACTACAAAATGCTCTCTGCTAAAGCTTATTGTTGGTTTTGAAGAAAAGTATTGAAGCATATCTAAATTAATGTATTGTGCTATTGAACCATCTACTAATGCTAAATAAACCCTTTCTGCCTCTGATAAAATTCTGTACAAGTAGTAGTTTTGCCTTATTGTATAAACTAATAAGCCGTATGAGTTTTGAATTGTGTATTCTGTCCTTCCTGCCCCAACGTAACAATTGCTTATACTATTAACTATTCCTACTTTATCGGTTTGCTGCGATGATAAAATGTATAGAGTGAAATAAGTAGTGCCCGTTTCATGCGTGCATATTCGTGTTTCGGAAGGAATTAGATCGCTATGAATAATTCTGTTAATTGTGTCGATTGTGTTGCCGAATGAAAATTCTAATCTTAGTTTAGTAAATTTTGAACCTCTTGGCTCAACAAAATAAACTATTGGATTGGCTAAAGATTTTAAATCTAGTATATCTCCCGTATTTTCGTTTTTCAATACTAAAGTAGTGAAACCCGTAAAGTTCTGTAAAATTCTGTTTTTCATTTCTTCCCACAAAATCAATTTCTTAAATCTCATGTCATAATAGCTTGTAGTTTGATTTTGATTTCCTACTAAATCTATACAATTTATGGTTAAAGTGTTAATTCCATCTTTCCATGAAGCGTAAATTGTTGTGCTATTTCCTTTAAGTATTATGTTTGTTGAATTAGAGTTTAAGGTTATGTTGCATTTGGCATAATTAATATCATCGGCGTAAATTGTTGCGTTTGTCATATTGGTTAATGTAAATCCGTAAATGCTTATAAATTGAGTGAAATTAAAAGTTGGTGGTGTGTTGTCGAAATAAAAGTTTGCTGAAGTGCCGTTTAATATTTTAGTATTGCCTTGAAAATCAATTCTTAAGTATGGTGTTATGGTATAAATTCCATCCTTTGCTATATTGTTTGAAATCGAATAAATATTATTTCCATTACAATTAAATGATGTGTTTTTATAATCTGTCGAATTTGCATAAATTCCTAATGAAATTTGATTTGAAACTAAACAAGTTATATTGAAATTTGTTTGAAGATATTTAGTAAAATTGATATTGTTAAATGTTGAATAGTTTGCGAATGAAACCGAATTAAATAAGTATGCTACTAAAATGTTTTGTTGATTTGCTTGGGAGTTAATTGTTGCTGTCGTGCCGTTTAGATAATAAATTGTATTAGCGAAATAGAAATTGACTGCTGTGTTGTTTGTTTGAACTAGCGGTATGTAAATGTTTGATGTCAAAATGAAATGAGTAGAGTTTTGAGTTTGCGAAGTAGAATAGATTGTCGAATTCCACGATAAAGTCGTTGTTATGTTTTGAACTAAATCGGGATTGTATCTTATTATCTCGTTAAATGTTTGCTGTGTTGTTTCATAGACATTTGCATTATAAATGATTTGTTGTATCTCAAAATCTTTTATTGTGAAAATTACTGAGAGAGTTGAAATTGCTGGTGAATTTACATCTGTATCGTTTGCCCAAATTGTAAAAACGTGAGTTCCATCAGTTAAATTTTTATTTAAAGTTATTTTTGTGTCGTTTTGATAATTCATTTTTTAATAA